>JAEEGL017304928.1_pt1 | contig 44123 bp, 35 predicted proteins | sample 9134231 | NCBI WGS metagenome assembly JAEEGL01 (sample SAMN16246548, study PRJNA631951) | gut metagenome | biome: gut microbiome; feature: rumen; material: fiber-attached | host: Bos | place: Iran: Karaj | collected 2018-10
AGGCATAAGAAAAGACTATGGGGTAAATCTAATCATAGAAGTTACTGATACCGGAGTTGGTATGAGAAACAGAGATATTGAAAAGCTTTCTAAAGGCGGATATCAGGCAAATAGAAAAAGAAACAGGAGCACAGGCGGTATTGGTCTTGGGCTCTCAATAGTGTATGGATTTGTCAGACTGATGAACGGCTTTGTGACTATAGAAAGTGAAAAAAACAAGGGAACTACAGTAAGGATCAGCGTAGTGCAGGCAGTTCTTGATGGATCACCATGCCTTCGTGTAAAATCCAAGGATTTCATTAATATCATTTATCATGTCAATCCGGAGAATTTTAATAATAACAAGGTTCGTGCTTTTTATAATGAGATGGCTACAAATATGGCGGCGGGACTTAGAGTTAATCTTTATCCTGCTCCGAGTATCAGTGAACTAAAAAAATTACTGGACAGAGGAGATATTACTCATATTCTGATGGGATATGAAGAGTATAAGAGTGCACCGGTATTTTTTGATGAACTTGCTGATAAGAATATTAAGGTTGCGGTTTTTTCTGATAAAGGAACGGTTTTACCTAAAGGAACCGCGGTAATCAATATGCCAAAGCCTATGTATGCATACCCTGTTGTGAGAATACTTAACGGTGACGAATCAGGATACCTTCCGGGAGAAGAAGGGGTAAAACCGGTTCTTGATGGAGTAAAGGCTCTTATTGTTGATGATGAGCCAATGAACCTTATAGTGGCATCGGGATTATTTAAAAATTACAACATGATAACCGATACTGCCGAGAGTGGTAAAGAAGCACTGGAAAAGTATGAAAAAAATGATTATGACATAATTTTCCTTGACCATATGATGCCGGAGATGGATGGCGTAGAGGCTATGAAAAAGCTGAAGCTACTGGCTGAAAGAAAAGGGAGAAATTTGTATACCATAGCACTAACGGCAAATGCCATAAGCGGTGCTAAGGAGATGTTTATCAGAGAAGGATTCGACGGCTTTATAAGTAAACCAATAAAGATAACGGATTTTGAAAGAGCTATGCATCGTGCTTTGGAGGGCGGTAAAATCGCCCGTGGCGGAGGTATAGGGTGATACGCAAAGCATTTAGAAAAATAATTGCGATGATAAAGGATCCCTCCAGAAGCTTCAGAGAGCGCGTATTTATACTGTTAACGTTGGTTTCTTACTTTGTACTTATACTTGCGCTTATAGGAGATATTACTTTTGGAGAAAACATTGTTGAGGTAGTTGCACTTACTATTTCGATGGTTTTGATTCCTCTCATTACATTTGTTTCCGTAAAACTGAATAAGGTAAATCTTGCATCAAGAGTAGTGGTTCTTAGCCTTGTTTTTGTGCTGCTTCCGATCCTATTCTATTTTGGTGGTGGAATTGAGGGTGGAGGTATACTCTGGATTATATTTGCTTATCTATATACCGGCCTGGTACTGAGTGGAAAATGGAAGCCTGCAATACTTGCTGTTCTGACTATTGAAACCATAGCATTTTACGCTGTGGAGTATTTTTATCCGGAATTGGTGCAGCATCATACCCAGAAACTGTTCTATGTCGATTCATTATTATCGATGATAATGGTTGGCGTAGTGTGCTGTATGATGGTGTGGTTTGAAGAGTGGCTTTATAAGGAGGAAAACAGAAGAGCGAGAGAAGAAACAAAAAAGATTGAGGAACTTATCAGCAACCAGAACAGGTTCTTCTCTAGCATGAGCCATGAAATAAGAACTCCCATAAACTCTATCCTTGGCCTTAATGAGATTGTTTTGAGACAGGAGAATGCATCCGACGAGATAATAAAGGACTCTCAGAACATACAGGGAGCCGGGAGAATGCTGCTTTCACTTGTAAATGATATCCTTGATATATCAAAGATGGAAGCAGGTGAGATGGATATTGTCCCTGTAAATTACAATCTGGAGACATTGGTATCGGACATTTTTAATATCATGTGCCATAGAGTAGAGGACAAAGGACTTGAATTTTATGTAGAGATTGACCCGACACTTCCTGCCGAGCTTTTCGGAGATGAAGTAAGAATTAAGCAAATTCTCATTAATCTTCTGAATAATGCGGTCAAATATACAGATGAAGGCTCTGTAACACTGCATATTGAAAAGGGAGATATTACCGGTGATGATGTATTACTTTTAGTTTCGATAATTGATACAGGAATTGGAATTAAGCAGGATGCAATACCATATTTGTTTGATGCATTCAGAAGAGTTGATGAGGAGCGCAACGCGGGAATAGAAGGAACAGGTCTTGGTCTTGCTATTGTTAAAAGACTTGTTGATCTGATGAATGGCAAAATAACTGTAAGCAGTGTCTATACAGAAGGTTCAACGTTTATTGTTTCGCTTCGGCAGAAGGTTGCCAGACATGAGAGCGTTGGAGAAATCGATATAAAGACGCTTGGCTTCAATAAAAAGGACGGAAAATATATTCCGGCATTTACGGCTCCTGATGCAAGAGTGCTGATTGTTGATGATAATGAGATGAATCTTGAGGTTGAAAGGAAGCTCATAGCAGATACTCTTATCACTATAGATACGGCACAAAGCGGTGAAGAAGCCCTGTCCATGACATTAAGTGAGAAATATGATGTTATTTTTATGGATCACGAGATGCCCAAAATGGATGGTATTGAATGCCTGCAATATATAAGAAAACAGTCAGGAGGATTAAATAATCATGTTCCTGTTATTGCGTTTACGGCTAATGCAGGTAGTGATAACAGAGAATTATATAATAAGAGTGGATTTGACGGATATCTGGTAAAACCTGTTACAGGTAAACAGCTTGAAGAAATGCTTCTGGAACATTTGCCTGAGTTCAAGGTGAAGAGAACAATGGCAGATAATGCTTCAAGTGTCCATTCAAATGCTAAAGGAACTTACAGTAAGAAAATTTCCGTAATAGTGGCTACAAGCAGTATGTGTGATCTTCCTCAAAATACATTAAGGGAATGCCAGATTGATATTATCCCCTTTAGTATTACTGCGGATAAGAAAACTTATTATGACCGCTTGGAAGCCAGCACGGATGAAGTAATTAACTATATGCGTCAGGGTGTTACATTTGAATCTGAACCACCGTCAGTAGAAGACTTTGAGAAATTTTTTGGTAAAGAAATTAAAAAGGCTCATGAGGTTATATACGTATCGCTTCCTCCGGCAATAAGCAAAGAATACTATAATGCACTTGAAGCAGCCAAAGAGCATGGCAATGTGCGAATAGTAGACTCCGGATTTAATTCAGGAGCAATGGGCATGCTGGCTCTTATTGCATATAAGATGTCCATGCAGGGAATAAACTCTGACAAAATAATAGATGAACTTGAAAAAGTAAAGAGGAGAATTAAGTGCAGCTTTGTAACCAATGATGCTGAACTGATGATGAAACGTGGATCAATAGGTAAATGGATTTATGGTTTCATTTCTACATTCGGATTCAGACCGGGTATTGTTGTAAAAAACGGAACTTTATACATTAACAGAATGTATCTGGGTGACCTCCTGACATGCTATGAGGAATATATTGAACACATGCTTCCAAAGAGGATAAAACCGGATACGGATGTGATTATTGTTGAGTATGCATCATTGACAGAAGCTCAACAAGTAAAGATTAAAGAAGTAATAGAAAGCAGATTTCCTTTTGAGCATATTATTTTCCAAAAGGCATCGGCTGTTGTGTCACTTAACTGTGGTATAGGAGCTCTCGGATTATCATTTATTACAAAAGGAGAGACTTCTTATGAGCTAAGCAGACTGCTTGTTCCTGAAGAGCCTGAGAATGAGTCAAAGGATGAATATTTTGGGGAAGATGAGAATGATGACTTATATTCAGATAACCTGGAAGGTGAACTGTCATCTACAGATTATGAATATGGAGATCAAAATGTTTCCGGTACAAAGTGGTATGAGAACCTTGAGGGGATAGACAGCAGAATGGCTCTCGATTACTCAGGCTCAGAAGAATCACTTATGTCAGTTATGAAGATTTATTATGAGGCAATCGACAAGAAGGCTGATGAAATAGAAGAATACTTCACACATGAGGATTATAAGAACTATACAATTAAAGTTCATGCGCTTAAGAGCTCTTCAAGGCTTATTGGTGCTGCTGCTCTGGGAGATCATGCGGAAAAGCTTGAGCTTGCAGGAAAAAGCAGCGATATAGGGTATATAAAAGAACATACAAGGGAATTGCTGAATGAATATCGTGCTTACAAATCCATATTGGCTCCTGTTTTTTCTGATATGAATGAGGAAGAAGCCGGTAATAATGAAAAAGCATCCGATTTAAATGAAAAGTTTGACAGGAATCTGCTTGAAAGCATATATGAAGGTATCGCTCAGGGAGTGGAGAACAAGGATGATTCTATGATTGCTGATATTCTTGATGAGATTTCCGAATATGATTTACCTGAAGAAGACAGTGAAAGATTCAAAAAGATAGAAGGTTATTTAAATGAAAAAAACTATAGTGCAATTTCAAACCTGATACAGGGATGATACAGGGGGGTAAGCTATGGCAAACAGGGTGGCACTTATTTCGAATCATTTCAGCGTGGTTGTGAGATCTATTGAAAAGAATCTTACTGAACAGCATTTTACTGTTAACCTACTGGATATTAATATGGAACAGATCATGGCTTTTATAGAGAAGGCCGATGTTTTTCTGATTTATCTTCAGAATACTATTGTCGATGATGAGAAAAAAGTAAAAGATCTGTTCAAGCTTTGTGATGCAGTAAGGGATCACAACAGAAGACTTATTTGTATCGGAGCAGACAGAGACAGGGATATGTTTATTCAAACCGTACCTGCTTTACATGATTGTACATGGATGGACAGGCCGGTTGATATGGAACTTCTTACTGATGAAATTAAGGGGGAGATTGAGAGACTGGCAGATGAGAATTCTCACTATAGCATACTTATAATAGACGATGACCCTGTGTATGCGAGAATGGTAAGAGAATGGCTAAGATTTAATTACACTGTCAGTACAGTTGAGGATGGAACACAGGGAATAACTTATATATCGAGAAGAAGGGTCGATCTGATTCTCCTTGATTATGATATGCCTGTTGTTGATGGCCCAACTATTTTGGAAATGCTTAAATCATTTCCTGCAACCGCTCATATTCCTGTTATTTTCCTTACCGGAAAGGGGGACAGGGAGAGCATAAAGAGAGTAGTTGGATTAAAACCCGAAGGGTATATCCTCAAAACAGTGAAAAAGGATGAACTTCTAAAAACTCTTAATGATTTCTTTGAGAAAATAGGAACGGAATCAATTGAGGTGGAAGATAAGAAATGAGTACCAGAAAGGCGACTATTAAAAAAATATACATAAGCCTCTTTGTCTACTTTATAGTTGTCTCTATACTATATGCGCTAATCATAAACGGAAGACTGGATATAGTGAGTTTTTTACTGATTAGATCCGTCCTTATGGTTATTTTTGTGGCATGTTTTCTGAGGTGGTGGAAAAAGGATTATGCGGCTAAGGAAAGGGACCGTTTCATTAACCGTGCTATTCAGTATGCGGTATCTTCAAATTCTCCTGAGGAAAATATCAGAATGATGATCAGATTCCTTGGAAAAGAACTTGGTGCAATGCGCATTTTTATTTTTGAGGATCAGAAAAACGGAAAGTATCGCGGGACTTATGAATGGTTTGACGATGAGCTTGAGTCGGCGTCGCTGGAGCTGATGTATCTTCCTTACAATGGATTGGTAGATGTGATTCTTGATGAGTGTGAGAAAAATAATTATCTTATTATATCCAGCCCCGAGGCTTGTAAACATACCATACCTTCGCTATATGACCTTATTAAAACAAGTGACATTGACAATATGGTTCTTGGGCCTCTTGAAGTAAGCGGCAATATATTCGGACTGTGCGGAGTAATAGATGTTCCAAAGGATAGATTGGAAGAAATTGCAGAAATCATAACACTTATTTCATATTTCATTTCGCAGCTGATTATGCAACGCGAAGAACAACGACGAAGCCTGTTCTACAATTATAATGACACTTTGACCGGAGCTTATAACAATATTGCATACAAGAGATTTGTAGAAACAGATTTGGACATAAGCTCACCCTTTGGATATATTCGCTGTGACCTTATTGGGCTTACGGAAATAAATATCTCTCAGGGATATGAGGTTGGAGATATGATAGTTATTATTCTTGCCAAGTCACTTATGGAGGTATTTGGTGAGACTAATGTCTATCGCATGAATGGTACTGAATTTGTTGCCTTTGGGTTTGAGACAGATGAGGTTTATTTTAATAATGATGTTGAAAAAGTAAAAAAGATAATAAAGGAAAAAGGAATCAATGTAGCGATTGCACCGGTTTACTGCATGTATGGTGTTACAGATATCAGTCTTGTGGTGAAAAGAGCAGATAATCTGATGCATGAAAATTTTGAAAAAATGAAAATAAGATGATATTATAATGCAGACAATTGCATAAAGCGTAAGGTGTCTGCAGGCATTACTGTTTTTATAAACAGGTGCTGTGCAGGTGAAAAGGGAAGCAGGTGTGAATCCTGCACGATCTCGTCACCGTGATTCGAGAGTTTGTTTCTGTTACCACTGGATATTTATTCCGGGAAGGGGAAACATACGATGCGTAAGCTGAATCGATCAGCCGGGAGACCTGCCTTTCGCTGTACATGGATTTATCCGGGCTACGAGGAATTAGCTGTACGAATAATTTTGAAGCAAAATAGTATTTTGCTTTCTTTGACTGCGTACATTTTTAACCTCTGTCTTCCGGGCAGAGGTTTTTTATTATCTTATAGATAATTAATAAATGTAAAATCTAAAGAAAAAGAGGATTGTTATGAAAAGAAAAACTATTGCGGTAATCATGGCTATGACACTTACACTTTCTCTTATGAGTGGATGTGCCGGCAAAACAGTATCAAACGAATCGGTGGAAACAACTACAGAGGCAAGCACAGAACAGGCTGCAGAAGAAATTCAGGAAGATAGTACAGAAGAAACATCTTCAGAAACGCCAGAAGAAACATCAGAGGAATCAGAAGCTGAAGCTACAACAGAAGAAAAATCTGAAGAAGCTTCAAGCGATGCTGCTTTACAGGATGGTGAGTATAGCGCAAAGTTCACAACTGATGGCAGCATGTTCCATATCAATGAAGCTTATGGAGACAGAGGCACACTTATAGTAAAAGATGGTGAGATGACACTTCATATCACACTCCCTTCAAAGAACGTTGTCAATCTGTTTCCCGGAACAGCAGAGGATGCACAGAAGGATGGTGCAGTACTTCTTGAGCCCACAACAGATAAGGTTAAGTACGAGGATGGAACAGAGGAAGAGGTATACGGCTTTGATGTTCCCGTTCCTGCAATTGACGAGCCTTTCCAGCTTGCGCTTATCGGAACAAAAGGCAAGTGGTATGACCATGAAGTGACTGTATCTGATGTTCAGAGTGCTGAAGCAGAGGAAGGTGATGATGATATGTCTGCAGAAAAAAAAGTAGCAGAACTCATTGATGCAATCTATGTTCAGAACTGGACAGAGGAGACTGATGCTCAGTGCGAAGCAGCAAAGAAAGCATGGGATGAACTTACAGATAAGCAGAAAGCGCTTGTTGAAGGTGAAGAAGCAGATCCCGATTATTTCGGAAATGATACAGGTGATGCCTCCAAGGATGATCCGCTTAATGGAGATGAAATCGGAGAAAATGAACTTTTGGTTGTAAGCTTTGGTACTTCCTTTAATGACAGCAGAGCAGAGGATATCGGCGGAATTGAGAAGGCCCTTGCTGCGGCATATCCTGAATGGTCTGTCAGAAGAGCGTTCACAGCACAGATCATTATCAATCATGTAAATGCAAGAGATGGAGAGAAAATCGATAACGTAGATCAGGCACTTCAGAGAGCTGTTGACAATGGTGTTAAGAATCTGGTTGTACAGCCAACACACCTTATGCATGGCGCTGAGTATGATGAGCTTGTAGATACACTTGGTAAGTACAGCGATAAATTTGAAAGTGTTAAAATAGCGGAACCCCTTCTTGGAGAAGTAGGAAAAGATCCCTCTATTGTTAATGAAGATAAGGAAAAGGTTGCAAAGGCAATCACAGAAGCAGCTGTTAAGGATGCGGGCTATGACACCATTGATGCTGCCGATGAAGATGGAACAGCCTTTGTATTCATGGGACATGGTACATCACACACAGCGAATGTAACCTACTCTCAGATGCAGACACAGATGCAGGAGCTTGGATATAAGAATGTATTTATTGGTACTGTTGAGGGACTGCCTGAAGAAACAGAACTTAATGCTGTAATTGAAGCAGTAAAGACAGCAGGATATAAAAAGGTAATTCTTCGACCTCTTATGGTAGTTGCCGGTGACCATGCTAACAATGATATGGCCGGTGATGAAGAGGATAGCTGGAAGAGCGGATTTGAAAAGGATGGTTCCTTCGACAGTATAGAGTGCCAGATTTCCGGACTTGGCGGAATACCAGCAGTTCAGGAAGTCTATGTTTCACACACAGGTGATGTTCTTAATTGATTTTATGAAAAACAGAAAAAGAAGATTTGAATTAAAAGTTGTAGCTTTTTTCTTACTTCTTTTCACTGTAGGTTTGACAGGATGCGGTGGTATTTCCGATGGGGAGTATACCGCATCTGTGTCACTTACGGGAGGGAGTGGAAAAGCTTATATTGAGAGCCCCTGCAAGGTTACTGTAAGTAATAAAAAAGCAGAGGCAGACATAATTTGGAGCAGTTCTAATTATGACTACATGATAGTTGACGGAAATACTTATTACCCTGTTAATACAGAGGGAAATTCGGAATTCATTATTCCGATTGAAATAGATAAGGATATGGAAATTCAGGCTGATACCACTGCTATGAGTCAGCCTCATTTAATAGATTATAAGCTTAGATTTGAGCTTATAGATACTAAAAATCAAACTGATTCTGATACACAAAACGTTGACGAAGGCGGTGAGAGTGCAGAAAAAACAGATGCAGATTATTCTGAAAATCAAAAAAATCCGCCTGTGGCAGGAAATCTTCAATATCTAAGTACCGATGAGAATAAGTATGCAGAATGCTTTGTTATTCACCGATACGAAGATGGTTATGCAATAATATCGGTTGATGATGGAAATAACTATCTTGTAGTACCGGAAGGTATGACTGTTCCGGCAGGATTGGGTGAAGACATCATTGTACTGAGTAAGCCCCTTGACAGAATTTATCTTGCGGCCTCCGGTGTAATGTGCCAGTTTGATACCCTTGGAGAAACAGGAAAAATAATTCTATCAGGCATAGAAAAGGATAAGTGGTATGTGGACTCGGCAAGAGAAGCCATGGAGTCCGGAAGTATGGAATATGGCGGAAAATACAGTGCTCCGGATTATGAAAAGATGGTAATGGAGGACATAAACCTTGCTGTTGAAAACACCATGATTCTTCACACGCCCAAGGTTTTGGATAAGCTAAAAGAGCTTGGAATTCCGGTTTTTATTGACAGATGCAGTTATGAAAAGGAGCCCCTGGGGCGCCTTGAATGGCTTATGATATATGGTCTTCTTACAGATAAGGAATCTGAAGCGGAAGAAGCCTTTAAGGTGCAGACAGACCTTGTGAATAATTCTGATGCAGGAGACAAGACTGTAGTAGTGTTTTCAATTAATTCAAATCATATGGTATCGACAAAAAAGAGAAGTGACTATTTTTCTAAAATGATCGAGATAGCAGGTGCAAGGTATCTGGGCCCCGATATGGAGGACGATGAGAAAGCTACATCGCAGGTAACTGTAAGTGTAGAGAGTTTTTATCAATATGCATCGGATGCAGATATAATTATTTATAATTCTACTATTGAAAAAATTCCGGAATCGCTGGAATCCCTAATGAGTACGGATGTAACCTTTAAGGATTTTAAAGCATTTAAGACCGGTTCGGTTTACTATACCGATAAATCACTTTATCAGTTTGCAAATAAGACAGGAACGATAATAGATAATCTTGGAGATATTATTTCCGGCGAAAAAGACGATACTGAGTTTTTTCACAAGCTAAGATAAAAAGGAGAAAAAGTGGCTAAAAATCTCATGATTCAAGGCACAATGTCAGGTGCCGGAAAGAGCATATTAACTGCCGGAATATTGAGAGTGCTACGCCAGGATGGCTACAGAGTGGCACCCTTCAAATCACAGAATATGGCGCTAAATTCCTTTGTTACCAGGGATGGCAGGGAGATGGGGAGAGCTCAGGTAGTACAGGCACAGGCTGCAGGACTATCCCCTTCGGCAGATATGAATCCTATTTTACTAAAGCCTATGGGAGATACGACCTCACAGGTAATAGTGAACGGACTTCCAATAGGAAATATGAAAGCTGCAGAATATTTTAAAATGAAAAAGCAGCTGATACCTGACATTAAGGCTGCATATGAGAGATTAGCCGCAGAATCGGATATTATAGTAATTGAAGGTGCAGGTAGTCCTGTTGAAATAAACCTGCGGGAGAATGATATTGTGAACATGGGACTTGCACAGATTCTGGACGCGCCTGTTCTTCTTGCCGGGAATATTGATCCCGGTGGAGTTTTTGCTCAGCTCTTGGGAACAGTTAATCTTATGTCTGAGGATGAAAGAAACAGGGTTAAAGGACTGATAATTAACAAGTTTCGCGGAGATGTATCACTTCTTGAGCCGGGACTTCAAATGTTTTCAGAGTATTGCAGCATCCCGTTTGCGGGTATTGTTCCTTATGTTTCTCTTGATATAGATGAGGAGGACAGTGTTTCAGAGAGACTTGAAAACAGGGGCGATAAGAAGGAAAAGGATGCTCTTATAAAAATAGCAGTTTTGCGGCTACCCTTTATAAGTAACTATTCGGATTTTTCTGTGCTTTCAAGGATAGAGGGTGTAAGCCTGTCGTATGTTAAGGCTGCGAAAGAACTGCAAGAGGCAGATATGGTAATTCTACCGGGGACAAAGAATACCATTAAGGATATGGAATGGCTTAGAAAGAATGGGTTGGATGAGGCAGTAATGAATGCTGCCAAGGATGATAAGCTGATCGTAGGAATATGCGGCGGCTTCCAGATGCTTGGGGAGAGTATCGACGACAGGGATAATCTTGAAGGTGGCGGAAGCATTAAAGGATTAGGACTTCTTTCTGTTTCTACGATTTTTAATCATGAAAAGATGCAGAGGCAGACTACAATAGAATTAGCCTCCGTTACAGGATACTTTTCTGACCTTAACGGTGCCAGGGTAAGCGGATATGAGATTCATATGGGAAGGACAGACAAAGTAAAAAATGAGCTTCCGATTTTGACAAATGAAAACGTGTTGGGAACATATATACATGGAATATTTGATTCGGCAGATGTCTGCAGACGAATTCTTGGTATCATTTGTGATAAAAAGGGGATTGGACATAACCGGTTTGTCATAGAAGATGCGTTGGTTCATCAGGAGAAGGAATTGGACAGGCTTGCAGATGTATTAAGAAAGAGTCTTGATTTTGACCTTATTTATAAGGCAATAGGTATATAGAAAATATGGAGATAAAACATATACTGCCTTCTGATATAGAGAAGGAAAGCTTTAGGATTATTAAAGAAGAGCTTGGTGAGATGGGAAAAGTTTTTCCTGAAAATCTGGAACCCACAATAATGAGAGTTATACATACAACAGCGGATTTTGAATACGCAGATACCATGACTTTTTCAGAAGGTGCTATAGAAAAAGCAAAGGACGCTATAAGACGAGGCGCACATATTGTGACTGACACCAATATGGCTTTGCAGGGTATTAGTAAGAAGACTCTTATGAAGTATGGTGGAGATGTGCACTGCTTTATGGCGGATAAAGATGTTGCGGAAGAAGCTGCAAGGAGGCAGGTAACAAGAGCATACATTAGTATGGAAAAGGCAGGTAAGCTTAATTTTCCAATAATCTATGCAATCGGGAATGCACCAACTGCTCTGATAAGGCTTCGTGAGATGATAGACGAAGGATACAGACCCGAGCTCATAATCGGAGTTCCGGTAGGTTTTGTTAATGTTGTAGAAGCAAAAGAACTGATTCTGGAAACAGATATACCGTACATAATAAACAGAGGAAGAAAAGGCGGAAGCGGAGTTGCAGCAGCAATATGCAATTCCATTCTTTATAACATGGATATGTAAATGCTGCGAATGAGGGAAAATGCCGGATAGTATTTTTATAGACAAAAACGGAAATAAGCTAAGGTGCGGATATACAACAGGGAGCTGTGCTGCAGTAACAGCAAAAGCAGCCCTTATGATGCTCCTTTCAGGTGAAGATATATATAATGCAAGCATTATAACGCCGAAAGGGCCTGTGTATAATGCTGAAATTATCGACATTGAAAGATGCGATAGCTCCGTAAGCTGTGCAGTTGTTAAGGACGGAGGAGACGACCCGGATATAACAAGTGGAAGCAAGGTATACGCAAGTGTGGCGCTTGCTGAAGAATCAGAAATTGTTATCAGGGGTGGAAAGGGTGTAGGTGTTGTTACTAAACCGGGGCTTGATCAGCCTATAGGTGAGGCAGCGATTAACTCTGTACCTAGGAAAATGATAAGGGAGAATCTGGAAGAGGTTCTTGGGCAATATGGCAGACACAACCAGGGACTTGAGGTTACCATTAGTGTTCCTGATGGGGAAAAGCTGGCAGAAAAAACTTTTAATCCAAAACTTGGAATTGTCGGAGGTATATCAATTCTTGGTACCACAGGAATTGTTGAACCCATGAGTGATCAGGCAATCCTTGATACAGTTCGCACGGAAATCAGGGTTAAGAAAGCAGAAGGAAAAGAGATATTGCTTGTTGCTCCGGGGAATTACGGATTGACGTTTTTAAAACAGGAATATGGTATAGATGAAAATGATGCGGTGCTATGTTCTAACTTTGTAAATGATACGGTAAAAATAGCCTGTGAAGAAGGTTTTTCCAGGATATTATTTGTGGGCCATATAGGAAAACTTGTAAAGGTTGCGGGAGGTATCGGAAATACGCATTCCATGTACGGGGATCACAGAATGGAGATACTTTCCGGGATTGTAGATGAGTTTACGCAGGACTTAAATAGCAATAATCTAAGAAGTAAACTTATGGAATGTGTCATGACTGATGAGGCAGTAAGAATTATAAATGAGGCTGACCTTGGAGAAAAGGTTTTTCCAAGAATGGCAACGAAAATAAAAGAAGTAATGGAAACTTTCTCAGAGGGGAAAATAATTACTGAAATCATTGTTTTTTCAAATGAATATACAGAGCTTGTAAGTACTCCTTATGCATATGCTTTTTTGGATTACTTTAGAAATGAATAAAAGGTTATATGATTGGGGAGCTGTTGAAAGAGGAAACTGATTATATGGTTCATTTTGTTGGTGCAGGTCCGGGAGCTGCCGATCTGATCACTGTCAGAGGGAAAAAGTTAATAGAGGAAGCAGACATTATCATTTATGCCGGTTCACTGGTAAATCCTGAACTTTTGAAGTATGCAGGATCGGATGCGGAGATTCATGACAGTTCAAGACTGACGCTGGATGAAGTAATAGCCTTAATGAAAAAGGCAGATAGCGAAGGAAAGACCGTTGTCAGATTACATACAGGGGACCCTTCCATATATGGCGCAGTAAGAGAGCAGATGGATATTCTGGATTCTGAAAAAATATCCTATGATTCAACTCCGGGGGTGAGTTCATTTTGCGGTGCAGCGGCAGCACTCAATATGGAATATACACTTCCCGGAATAAGCCAGAGCGTCATCATTACAAGGATGGAAGGAAGGACTCCCGTTCCTGAAGGAGAATCTGTTGAAGCTCTTTCTTCCCACGGAGCCACAATGGTGTTCTTCTTATCGGCAGGAGATATAGACAGACTTGTTAATAAATTGGAAGCTGCCGGAATGTCTTTGGACACACCTTGTGCCATCGTATATAAAGCAACCTGGGATGATGAGAAAAAATTCATCTGCACACTTGATACACTCACCAAAACTGCAGCTGATAATGATATTCACAAAACAGCTCTTATCATAGTTGGAAAAACAGTAGCACAAACCGGATATGAGAAATCCAAGCTCTACGCACCGGATTTTTCAACCGAGTACCGATCAATAAAGCCTTCCCCTGATGGGGGCGCACATCGTCCGGGGGACGATGGCTTTGCGCGGACCGAAGCGGAGCGAAGACGGTGGCCCGAAGGGCCGGATGAGGGGACATGCAACCAAAACATAAAAAGCGAACCTACATAGTATATATAACACTAATCATTCTAATAATTATCGGCTTTTTTGCTAACGTTTGCATAGGAAGCACAAGTATAAGCATAAACGATGTACTAAATACTTTTACTATGCCATATGCCAACTCAAAAACAGCCAACATCATAATGAACATCCGCCTCCCACGAACAATAATGACCTTGTTTCTCGGTGGTGCCCTTGCTGTGTCCGGATTCCTTCTTCAGACCTACTTCGCCAATCCAATTGCAGGGCCATACATACTTGGAATATCTTCGGGAGCAAAAATGGCAGTTGCAATAACTCTTATTTTTATAGTAGGAAGCACAGGAAATTCATCAGGACTGATGCTTATTTTTTCTGCCTTTGCAGGAGCTATACTATCGACCGGTTTTATTATTCTTATATCATCGAAAATAAAAAACATGGCAGCGCTTCTTGCAGCAGGTATTATGGTCGGATATATATGCAGCGCTGTAACGGATTTTCTTATAGCCTTCGCAGACGATTCGGACATAGTGAATCTTCATGGATGGTCACAGGGGAGTTTTTCCGGTGCGAATATGGCAGGGGTAAGATATTCAGTAGTTGTTGTTTTAGTCGCATTTATTCTAACTATGACACTTAGTAAAAGCCTTGATGCATTAAGACTTGGAGAGACATATGCAAAAAGTGTGGGCGTTAATGTTAAGGCATGCAGGATATTTATCATAATATTATCCAGTCTTTTGGCTGCATGTGTTACAGCTTTTGCAGGACCCGTTTCCTTTATTGGAATAGCAGTTCCGTTTTTGATGAGACAGTCACTTAAATCCTCAAAACCAATAATCCTTATCCCGGCTGCATTCCTTGCAGGGGCAATATTTTGTATGTTCAGTGACCTTTTGGCGAGGGTGATGTTTGCACCAATGGAACTTAATATATCAGCAGTTACATCATTGTTTGGAGCACCTATTGTAATTTTTATGATAATCAGGAGAAATAGAAACCATGAAGCTTGAGAAGGTTATTGCAGGCTATGGGAAGAACATAATAATAAACGAAGTGGATGCCAAATTCGAAAAAGGAGAGATTGTATCTCTTATAGGCCCAAACGGAGGAGGAAAATCCACCCTTCTTAAGACTATTTCAGGTCAGCTGAAGCTCCTTGGAGGTACGGTTTATCTTGGAAAAGAAGATATAAAGAACATATCTTTAAAGGATCTGTCCGGGATACTCTCTATTGTTACAACGGAGCGTGTGAAGCCAGAGCTTATGAGCTGCTTTGATGTAGTCATGTCCGGACGTCTTCCGTATACAGGGAGCTTTGGCTCGTTTTCAGATGAAGATTATCAGGCGGCAAACAAAGCAGCGGGCCTGATGAAAATAGATAAGCTGAAAGGTAAAGCTTTTGAAGCATTAAGTGATGGACAAAAGCAGAGGACACTTATAGCCAGGGCTATATGTCAGGAGCCTGAGTATCTGATAATGGACGAGCCCACATCCTACCTTGATATCAGATACAGGATGGAGCTTATGGATGTTCTTAAAAAGCTGGCTGGTGAAGGCATAACAATAATAATGTCTTTGCACGAGATCGAACTTGCCTTGGAAATATCATCAAAAGTTCTTCTTATACGAAGTGATGGAAATGTAGTAGCGGAAAGGCCACAGGCTGTTATTGAAAACGGAGTAATAAAGGAACTATACAGACTGACGGATGACACGTATGAGAAGATCGAAATACATCTTAAAAATAGTCTGTATTACGGTGATAAGGAAAATGAAAAGCCGGATGAGAACATAAGGCATTCCTCATTTTTTCTGAACAAAAAGTGCGAATATTATCCGTGCCATGATCTGCCGGAGGAAAAATTCAGCTGTATGTTCTGTTATTGTCCCTTATATGATATGGAAAACTGCGGTGGCGATTACAGCTATACCGAAAAGGGAGCAAAGAACTGCAAAAACTGTACATTTCCACATGATAGAAACAATTACGGCAAAGTGATAAAAAGGTTAAAGGAAAAGATGTATGGAGAGCATCGAGATTCATAATTACAAATTCATATGTTTTACAGATGCAGGCTGCAACCTTATGTTAAAGGTAGTCAAATCTCTAGTTGTAAATATTGAAAAGCCGGGGAAAGAAATCTCAGAGATTGAAGATGTAATTATTCCGAATAAACTGCATGACTTGAAAAGCTTTATTGAGAAGAGCTTTAAAACAGGAAACATACTGGTATTCATTGGTGCTATGGGAATAGCGGTCAGGTCAATTGCTCCATTTATAAAGGATAAAACAACAGATCCGGCCGTAATAGTCATTGATGAAAAGGGAGAGTTTGTCATACCTGTTTTATCAGGACACATAGGTGGTGCAGTTGATGCAGCCAGGACTATTGCAGCCCAAATAGGTGCTACACCTGTTGTAACAACCGCCACAGATGTCGAAGGACTTTTCGCAGTCGATGTATTTGCCTGTAAAAACGGCATGTTTATATCTGACATGAAAAAAGCTAAAGAGTTTTCTGCAAAACTTATAAATAATAAAACAGCTTCTTATTATGTTGACGAACAATATTTACATATAGATAATTTTCCACCTGAACTTAAGCGGGATACAGGAGTTTTTGATGCACCTGATATGATTATTACCCCTGAAAAAACCAATGGGGATATCCTGCAGCTTATTCCAAAATGTATAGTTGTGGGAATGGGCTGCAAAAGGGGAACTGCTGGTGACAAGCTTTATGCATTTTGCGCAGAATGCCTGGATAAAGCAGGACTCGATATACATTCTGTAAAAGCAATTGTTTCTGTCGACATAAAGTCGGAAGAACCTGGGCTACAGGACCTCTCCAAGTGGCTGGATGCAGATTTTATTACCTTTTCCTCAGCTACACTTATGGAACAGGAAGGTGAGTTTTCTTCATCTGATTTCGTGAAATCAGTTACAGGAGCGGATAATATATGTGAACGCGCGGTAATAGCGTACGGTTGCCACAAACTACTTGTAAAGAAAACAGCCCGCGATGGTATGACCTTCGCATGCGGAATAAGAGTTTAATCATTGGAATAAAAAGTACTTACCACTTTGGGGGCGCACGACGTCCGGGGGACGTCGGTTTTGCGCGGACCGAAGCAGAGCGTAGACAGGTGCCCTGAAGGGGCGGATGAGGGGGAAAATGAATAACGGAAAAATATACATCATCGGCATAGGTCCCGGCAATCCGGAGAGTATGACCCGATCAGCCCACAAGGCCCTCGAAGAAAGTAAATATATTGCTGGCTACACGGTATACTGCGACCTCATACGTGACCACTTTGAAAACAAGGAGTACATCATAACTCCCATGACAGGCGAGGAAAAACGTGTAGCCCTTGCTTTTGAGAAAGCTGCTGAGGGTAATGTGGTCTCAATTATCTGTAGTGGAGATGCAGGTGTCTATGGAATGGCAGGTCTTGCATGCGCAAAGGCAGCTGAGTATAAGAATGTATCAGTCAAAGTCATCCCGGGTGTTACAGCAGCCTTGAGCGGAGCAGCACTTCTCGGGGCACCGCTTATACATGATTTTTGTGTGATAAGTTTAAGCGACCGCCTGACACCTATGGAAATTATTGAAAAGAGGTTAAGGCTTGCAGCAGAGGCAGATATGCCAATTGTTTTATACAACCCTGAGAGTAAATCAAGAAGCGGATATCTGTCCCATGCATGCGAAATTCTCCTGGAGACGGCAGAGCCGGAGCGGGTTTGTGGTATCGCAAGAAATATAGGTCGTGAAGGCGAGGAATGTGAGATTACTACTTTGGAAAAATTAAGGAATATAAAAGCAGATATGTTTTCAACTGTTTTCATTGGTAATTCTTCGACAAGAGATATAGGCGGATTCATGGTAACAGCCAGAGGTTATAAGAGTGAACAATAAGGTTTTGATTTTTGGAGGCACAACTGAAGGACGAAGACTTGCCAAGGCTCTCGCCGGAGCAGGGATACCTCATGCTGTCAGCGTTGCTACTGAATATGGCGGCGAGATAGAGGAAAAGGATGGTGAGGAAAATCTGTACATAGGAAGAAAAAATGCTTCCGAAATGGCAAAGATAATTACTGATGGTAATTTTGATATGGTCGTAGATGCGACACATCCCTTTGCAACAGATGCATCGTCCGAGATTAGAGAAGCCTGTAGTATTGCTAATGCAGAGTATTTAAGGCTGTCCAGAGAAACTGAAAACAGTTCTGATTCTGAAGAGGATATTTCATTTGTATCAGATATTCATGAGGCAGCAAGCAAAATATCAGACCTCGGAGGAATAGTCCTTGTTCTGACAGGAAGTAAAGAATTAAAGGAATTAACTAACGGACTTCATAAAACTGAAAATATCTTTGTCAGAGTTTTGCCAAATGAAGAAAGCCTTCAAAAGTGCAGGGAAGCCGGACTTTCCGGGAAACAGATTATTGCTATGCAGGGACCTTTCTCAAAACAGATGAATAAAGCCCTTATCAGCGAGCTTCATGCAGATGTAATTCTTACCAAGGAGAGCGGAAGGGCAGGTGGATTTATAGAAAAAATCGAAGCAGCAAAAGAATGCGGTATTAAAACAGTAGTAATCAGAAATCCGGAAAAAGCTTCAGGCAAAAATGATGGTAAAACCATGGCTGAGATTATAAAGGAAATTGAGAGATTTTCCGGTATTTCAATAGATATTCATGGCATATATGAAAAAACTGAAGATAAGATTGAGAAAAGAAAAATTACATTAGCCGGAATGGGACCGGGAGACAAGTCGCTGTTTACCTGTGAATTTGAAAAGGCTTATAATAGCGCGGATATAATATTTGGGGCAGCATCGATTAATGATGCTTTTAAAGAGCTTACCGGTATAAAAACTCCTATCATAAATATGTATAAGGGAGAGGAAATACTTGACTATTTAAAAGAGCACTCTGGATACAAAAGACCCCTTGTAATATATTCCGGGGATATAAGCCTTTGCAGTGGTGCTCAAAAAGCTTCAAGGATATTTAAAGAAGATGGATTTATAGTCAACAAAATTCCCGGTATATCATCGGTGACACTTTTTGCAGAGAGACTTCAGATCAATCTGGAGAATTGCGAAGTAATAAGTGCCCATGGAAAAGAGGTAAACGTCATTGGACATGCACTTTGTAGTGAGAAACTGATGGTGCTTACTTCAGGCTATGAACATGCAATAGGAGTCGCGTCCCAAGTTCCCGGGTACATGAAAGTAGTGCTTGGCTATGAACTTGGAAGTGGGAAAGAAAAGATAATTGATATCAGTAAAAATAATATAGATAAGGATATAAATGGTAATGGATATGCAACTTTAGAATCAGGCAGTGAATTAAAGGGCAGGTGCATTTTATATATAGAGAATCCATTATTATCCGGAAGAACAGTTTATCCCTGCCTGCATGATGATGTTTTTATCAGGGGGAATGTCCCCATGACAAAAGAAGAAATACGTTCCTTTTCCATCAGAAAACTGGGGCTGACATGTTCTTCTGTTTTGTACGACATAGGTGCCGGAACCGGCTCTGTTTCTATCGAAGCTGCGCTTATTCATCCGGACATTAGGGTATATTCAATTGAAAAAAAGAAGGAAGCGATTGAACTTCTATATAGAAACCGTGAGAAATTTTGTGTTGAAAATATGGAGGTTATTGAGGGTACGGCACCTGAAGCACTGGACGGACTTAAGGTTCCTACACATGTTTTCATTGGTGGAAGCAGCGGCAATATGAGAGAGATAATCGAGAAGGTAAGGGAGCTTAATGATAAAGCCCGAATAGTTATTAATTGCCTTACACCTCAGACCTTATCTGAAGTTATGAATATAGTGGCAGGTCTTCATTATCGTGAACCTGAGATAACGCAGATAAGCGCCACAAGATTTAAAAAAGTCGGAAGCTATGATCTGCCGGATGCGCAGAATCCGGTATATATTGTTTCATTTTAGAGAAATACTTTTATTTGGAAAAGACTACTTATTCAAGGAGAACTTGTTTTGGACGATGATAAAAAAGTACCGGGAATTCTTATAGCTGCACCGGGAAGTGGGAGTGGTAAAACGCTTATTACCTGCGCACTGTTGCAAATACTGAAAAGACATGGGTATAAGCCTGCATCATTTAAATGTGGTCCCGACTATATAGACCCAATGTTTCATAAGCGTGTACTGGGGGTTCCTTCCAGAAACCTGGATGTATTTCTTTCAGGTGAAGAAGGAGTCAGGAAGTGCCTTGTGAATGGAACAGCCAGGGCAGACATCGCTGTTATCGAAGGCGTAATGGGACTTTTTGATGGAATAAGTGCTACGTCTTCTGCCGGATCTTCCTATGATATTTCCAATATAGCTGATATCCCGATAATACTTGAAGTCAATGCAAAGGGCATGAGTAAGTCAGTTATTCCGCTAATAATGGGCTTCGTGGATTATGCCAAGGGAAAAATCAAGGGCGTAATTCTCAACAACATATCACCTATGCTGGCTGAAAAACTAAAGGAAGATATTTATGAAGAAACGGGGCTCACAGTAATAGGACACCTTGCTTCAATTAAGGATGTTAACTTTGAAAGCCGTCACCTTGGACTTGTGATGCCGGGAGAGATGCCTGATGTTCTTGAAAAAATAGATAGAACAGCGGATGAGCTTGAAAAAAGCTTGGATCTTGAGAAATTACTGGAGATTGCAGGTAAAGCTCAGATAAGAAAACAAAAAGAAAATAATCCTGAAACCCGTATTGATAGCAAGGCCTCAGATGCAGTTCGTATAGGAATCGCCATGGACGAAGCCTTTTGTTTTTACTATGAAGATAATCTTGATTTTTTACGAAAACTTGGGGCAGAGCTGGTTCCCTTTTCGCCTATTAAAGGTGAGAGGATACCAAAGGTATCGGGGCTGATATTGGGTGGTGGTTACCCTGAGCTTCATATTAGTGAACTGTCTGAAAACAAATCCATGCTGGAAAGCATAAAAACTGCTGCAGAAGGGGAAATGCCGATTCTTGCGGAGTGTGGAGGCTTTCTTTACCTGCAGGATACAGTAAGTGATATGGATGGTAATAAGTATGGCATGGCCCACGTTTTTGACGGACACGCCTTCATGACAAAAAAATTGCAGCATTTTGGATATGTAAATGTAACTGCAAAATGCAGTAATCCCTACCTGAAAATAGGTGAAAGTGTAAAAGGACATGAGTTCCATTATTACGACACAACAGATAACGGAGATGTGTGTTATATAAGAAAGCCTGTGGGTGACAGATACTGGACAGGCTACAAGTTAAGGGACAACGTATTTGGCGGCTTTGCTCATTTATACTATCCGTCATGTCCTGAATTTATAAAGCGGTTTTTGTATTTGGCACAAAAAAAGAAAAATTTATAGATTTCCATTTTATGATGGAAAATATAAATTTGCAGAAGTGGATGGATACTTTAAAAAAATGGACTTATCTACAAAAAGAGACATATATAAAATAGAAATACATAAGCCTGACGAGGCAGCATTTAACAGAGCAAAAAACAGATTTAATTCTATAGCAAAGCCATTGGACGGACTTGGTGATTTTGAGGAAATGATTTGCAAAATAGCCGGGATTCAGGGTGATGAAGATATTCAGATAAAAAAACGTGCTGCACTTATAATGTGTGCGGACAATGGAATTGTTGAAGAGGGGATATCTCAAAGCGGTAAGGAAATTACTTTAAATGTTGCCAGGGCTCTTGGATCCGGAATCAGCAGTGCATGTACACTTGGAAAAGCAGCAGGAGTAGATGTCATTCCAATAGACATTGGAATAGATTCCGATGAAGGAATCGAGGGAGTAAGAAATTTTAAAATAGCACAGGGTACAAGGAATTTTCTAAAAGAGCCTGCAATGTCTGAAAAACAAGTCTGCAAGGCGATTGAAACATCGATAGAACTTGTAAAAGTGCTCTCAGATCAGGGATATTCTGTTCTTGTTACAGGAGAGATGGGAATAGGAAATACAACTACCTCAACTGCGGTTCTTGCAGCAGCTCTAAATATAGACAGCGATGAGATAACTGGAAGGGGAGCAGGCATAGACGATAAAGGGCTGTCCAGAAAAAAGGAAGTAATCAGAAAAGCTTTAGGGCTATATATATTTAATGATATTGAAGATGAAAGGGAAAGAGCTTTTCATATATTACAATGTGTCGGAGGTCTTGATATTGCAGGGCTTGTTGGCGTTGTAATAGGCGGAGCATTATATAATATGCCTGTTGTTCTGGACGGCCTTATAAGCGTTGCCGCGGCGGTGATTGCTCAAATGCTTACTCCCGGAGTAAATGATTATATGATAGCTTCGCATGCCGGAAGAGAAAAAGGAATTTTTCAGGCACTTAAGTTTCTTGATCTTAAACCATTCATAAACGGTAATATGGCTCTAGGTGAGGGTACCGGAGGAATAATGCTCTTTCCATTAATAGATGCGGTTTACAATTTTTATAAAAATGCCGCAAGATTTAATGATTACAATATGGATGAATATAAGAGGTATTCCTGATGATCATATTGATAATTGGAACTCCTGACAGTGGCAAGTCAAAAAAAGCTGAGGACCTGATAACAGAGCTATCAGAAGGTGATGACAAAGTCTATGTAGCTACGATGATTCCTTTCGGGAAAGAAGGCGAGGAACGAATAGCCCGCCACAGAAGAATGAGGGAAGGAAAAAACTTTACAACCATCGAATGTCCTGTGGCAGTGGACAAGCTTACTGATAGTATTGATGAAATTGAGAAAAAGAGCATCCTTCTTGAGTGCATGTCGAATCTTGTAGGAAACGAAATGCATGCAGATGGAGCCGAAGATAATACACTGGAGCAGCTAACCGAAAAAATCGTAACTGAGGTCATGCATCTTGGAGAAAAGTGCAGGACTCTTGTAGTTGTATCAAACAGCTTTCCGGAAGATGAACCTGAATATGATGACGATACAAGACGTTATGTAAAGCTGTTAAATGAAGTAAATATTTTATTAAAAGAAAAATCTGATCAGGTATATGAGCTGATCAAAGGAGAGTGGATAGTTAGTGAGAATTATTAAAAGCATAATCGTTGCTTTTTCATTATATTCCAGAATTCCCATGCCTGTTTTTACCTGGCAGGAGAAGGATATGAAGCATGCCATAAGCGCACTGCCACTGATAGGAGCAGTGATTGGAGGCTTATCTTATGCTGTATTTTTATTTGGGATTCCATTTGAGCTTCCGATATTTAGCCTTTCACTTATTCTTTCGGCATTACCGCTTATTGTGACCGGAGGATTCCATGTGGACGGCTTTATGGATGTTCAGGATGCGAAGAATTCCTATCAGGACAAGAATAAAAAGCTTGAGATAATGAAGGATCCTCATATTGGGGCATTTGCTGTGATAAGTGTAGTTGTGCTTGGAATGATATGGCTGGCTTTTATATACTCGTTATTATCTAATGCTATTGAAAAAGGAAACAATAATTACCTCTTTATTTATATGACATCCTTTTTCCTGGTGAGAGCTATGTGCGGACTTACAAGTGTGTATTTTGATAAGGCAAAAAAAGATGGAATGTTAAATGTGGAAACCGGCAGCACAGGTAGTATTGACAAAGCTGTTCTTACGATAGAGTTGATAGCCGGAATTGCGCTGAGCATATATTTTAATCTTATAGGCGGAGCTGTATGCACATTAGGATTATTGCTTTTTACCATATATTATAAATACATGTGTGACAGCGCATTCGGAGGAGTTACAGGTGACACGGCCGGTTACTATGTGTGCGCCGGTGAAACACTTATAGTTGTATGCCTGGCTATTCTTAATTTACTGATCTGAGGTTTTATGAAATATCATCTTATTGCTTTTGTCTTAGGCTTTCTAATGGATCAAATAATTGGTGACCCCATGAATTTTCCACATCCCATAAGACTTATCGGAAATATGATTCACCTGCTTGATAAAAAACTATTGGGAAAAACTGAGGGCAAAAAGCGGAATGAAAAAAATGAATTTATAAAGGGAATTATCCTATGTATAGCAGTGCTTTTGGTAACGGTGTCAGTTACCGGCTGTGTAATGTTTGCGGCATATAAGCTGCACCCTTATGCAGGCATAGCTGTAGAAGCAATTCTTACCTGCTACATACTGGCGGCTAAGAGTCTTCGTGATGAGAGTATGAAGGTCTACGATGCGCTTCAGAATAAGACTCTGGAGGATGCCAGGTACGCAGTGTCTATGATAGTTGGGCGTGACACGGCTGTTCTTGATGAGACAGGTGTTACCAAAGCAGCTGTGGAGACTGTTGCTGAAAATACTTCAGACGGAGTGATTGCACCTTTAATTTATACATTTATTGGCGGTCCTGTTCTTGGATTTGCTTACAAGGCAGTAAATACCATGGATTCTATGGTGGGGTATCATAATGAAAGATATGAGCACTTTGGAACCGCAGCTGCAAAGCTTGATGATGTTGTGAACTTTCTGCCTGCAAGAATAAGCGCTATACTGATGATTCTTGCTGCGTTTATCTGCGGCTCTGACTATAGCGGGACAGGTGCCTATAAGATTTTTATAAGAGACAGATTCAATCACAAGAGTCCTAATTCCGCTCAGACTGAGGCTGCCTGCGCCGGAGCGCTTTCTATCAGACTTGCGGGAGATGCCAGCTATTTTGGCAAAATTGTAAAAAAGCCCTTTATAGGGGATGACATCAGACCGGTTGAAAAGAAGGACATCAAACGCGCCTGCAGACTTATGTTTATGACTGAGTATCTGTGTATGATTCTTCTTTTGGTGTTGGGAATGTTTATGACTATATATTTACAGTTAGGTGGTTGAGATTAAATATGCTACATGGTGGAGAAATATACGGACAAAAAATAGAATATGACTTTTCGGTTAACCTCAATCCAGTCCCATGTCCCGAGCAGGTGTTAAGGAGTATTAGTGATGCTACAAAGAAGATATCCTTATATCCTGATATCGAACAGACTAAGTTTAGAGAAGCAGTAGCTCTATCAGAATGTGATGGCAATAAAATAAATAACATTAAAGGCTTCAATAAAAAAGGTGACAACATAAAAGCTTCCAACATCATTGGTGGGAACGGGGCTTCGGAGCTTCTGGTGGCGGTGCTGCGTTATTTGAATCCCAAAACAGTGCTTATGCCGGTTCCTTCATTTTATGGCTACAGACATTCACTAAACATGATTTCCGATTGCAGAATAATAGAATTTTGTCTTGAGGAAAGAAATCAATTTGTTTTGAATGAGAAATTTATAGAGGCAATCACCGATAATATAGATGCCGTAATTCTTGCTAATCCCAACAATCCAACAGGCAGATGTATTGATGAAAAACTGCTCCATGCAATTATAAAAAGGTGCGTAACAACCGGTACTTCTTTGATAATTGATGAGTGCTTTCTTAAATTGTCTACAGGAGTAAGCGCAAAAAAATACATAGGTGTAATGCCGGGGCTTTTTATAATTAGTGCTTATACCAAGCTGTTTTCTATTCCCGGAGTACGTGTGGGTTATGCTATGGCAGATGTTGAAGACATTGAAGGGATTAAGCATTATTTGCCTGAATGGAATCTTTCAGTCTTTGCTGAACAGGCAGGAATAGCCTGCGCCAATGCTTTGATGGACGGATCATATGTCACTGATTCTTTGGAACTGATCAAAAATGGTAGAGAGCAGATCAGTGAAGGATTGTTATCTTGTGGCATTCAGGTGTTTCCATCTGACACAAATTTTATGTTAATACGTATGGATTGTAATCTTTTTGAACAATTGCAAAAGCAAAAAATACTTATCCGTGACTGCAGTAACTTTATTGGACTGTCGGAAGGATATTACCGTATTGCGGTAAAGGATGATTATAGTAATGAAGTACTTTTGAAAAGCTTAGATTCTTATTGTTACTAAGCTTGTTTGCGACTATACTTTCTGACTTCGAATTGTTATTCCCGCACTTCAATCAATACTTTATATTTCTATTGTATTGACGTAATTGAAATTTAAGTGGTAAACCAACAAAAGTATTTTGGCACTCTTAGACTGAAGCATTTTTGCTTGCGCAAATTATGGTTTCTACATGAGTTAAGTCTACTCAAGAACAATTTTGAATATAGACGCAAACAAAATTTTGCACTTATTCTAACATTTGAATTTTGCTAACTATTGACGTAAATGTATAGTAGGGGGAAATTCTAAAAATCTATGCATTTACGTCAAATTTCCCAAATATTATCTCATTGGTATACCGCCCTTATTTTATGGTAGACCATTATTTATTTTTTTGTCTTCATTGACTGAATTCCCTCAGCTAGAAGGAATATACATCTACGATGAGTTACGTCTATTAGCGAGTAAATCAGCAAATGGGAATAACCGCTGTTTTATGGTTAAACCAATTCACTGGGAAAGGTGTTTCTGACGTAACTGCTTCTTAAAAGGATAGGAAAACTTATTCTTGAGAAAATCCAGTATCCTATATAGTTCTGTTTTTAGATAAAAACCATAACTGGGCTGTATTTAATTGACGATACCCTTCTGTTTATGGCAAGATATTGTTTGCTGTAAAAAGTAAGAATTAGTTGCAATATTTTTGCGCTTATGGGTGTATATATAGTATATTTGGGCGATATTATTGTTTTTTAATGAATAAAAAGTTTTGAGGAATCAGGGATTATTTCAAACATGGAACAAAAAAGAATAGAAGGCCTCTGGGATTGTGTGTTTTGTGAAACAAAAATGATCAGAGCAAGATACGAAGCGTGTCCCAATTGTGGGAAACCCCGTGGAATAGATACGCTTTTTTATCTTCCTGATGATATTATGGCAGCTACACTGACCGGGGAAGAGACAAAGAAGACAACAAACGAACCGGACTGGCTCTGCGAATATTGTGACCACTACAACAGGTCTGATGAACCTGTATGCACAAAATGCGGAGCACCAAGAGACAGAGGTGGAGAGACCTACGGTACTATACATCACCTCACAGGAAAGGAGTTTTAACAAATGGCTAAGCAGCTCGTGGCAGATCTTTATGGCTGCGGTGCGATCATTGATGATCCAGGGAAAATACAGGAGGCAGCGCATACGGCAATTAATTATGTGGGCGCTGAGATAGTGGAGGAATGTATTCATGAATTTGAGCCTATAGGTGTCACATATTTTGCTGTAATAACTACTTCACATTTCTCAGTTCATACATGGCCTGAATTTGGCTATGCAGCCATAGATATCTTTTCATGTTCAGATACTGTGGTTGATGGAATAGCTGAGAAATTAAAGGAGCTTTTTGGAGCAGAACAGATAAAAACTAAAGTAATTGAAAGGGATATTAGCGCAGGAGATAAGTCTGCGTCTTAAGATGAGATGAACATTCAGATTGGATCGATACTTATGATAAGTAATCTCGAAGCCCGTGTCATAGGATGGATAGAGTACAAGAATATAAATGACGGTGGCAAGAGATGGAGAGAATACAGATTAAAAACAAAATTCGGAGAACGATGGCTTTCGATAGATGATGTCTATAAGGAATATTCACTTTCCTGGCCGGATAACAGTGTGCGCGGACGTATAGGCCCTGAGTGGCATCAGGTTGATAAAGGGCGTCAGGTTGTAACGGCCTGTGGCGGAGACGTCGATGTAGAGCGTGGTGATGCAGCTGATTTTGTAGAGTTTGAGGATGCATCGGAGGATAATATACTTTCAGTTGAGACCTGGGATGATGGAACAGAGTTTTCCAAGGGCGTATATCTGGATTTGGAGGATATACGGGTTGTCGGATATGAGAAGCCAAAAACAACTGTTCCTTCAGGTCTAAAAGGTTCGTTATTATCAATCGGTTTTACAATACTGATAATAGTGCTTGGGCTACTTTCAGAATTACCGGCTTCTGCTAAAAAAATCAGTAAGTATTTACAGTCCGGTAATTATTATGAATACGTAACCTCGATAACCGGTAACGAAAAGCAAAAGGCAAATGTTTACAGATATAAGCTAAGGGATGCAACCACAGATGTTGTGGCAAAGGATATTATTAACGGAATAGAAGGTAATACGGAATCTGTCACACAGGAAAATGATGAGAGTGATGGTACAGTTGCAATTGTAACCAAAAGGGAATATTGTCTCATTTACCATCCTGAAAATGAACATGATACGGTATACGTTCAGATTTCTAAACGTTTATACAACTATACTTCAGACAATGCACCCTACAGAAGCTCCAGCACTACGACAAACTGGTATAGAAGACATTATTATAGTTCAAGCTTCACTAAGGATAGTTCATCCTATAAGAGGACAGCTTCACCGTATTCCATGTATAAAGGGGATACAATTCATAATATAGGAAACGGATACTTTGACAGTTATTCGAATTCTATAAGGCAGAGCAGTATCAGGGCCAGAAAATCATCGGAAGGCGGCCTTGGCGGCGGAAAGTAAATAGAAAATATTAATTGGAGGATTTAGAAATATGGTAGCACTTGAGACTTTGGTTTATCTTGCGGTAGGACTTACGGTTATGATGATAGGATACTTCATCATAGATCTTTTGATTCCTGTCGATTTTCCTAAAGAAATTCAGGAGGGTAATAAAGCTGTAGGCTGGGTATCAGCCGGTATATATGCAGGACTTGGATTTATCATTCGTTCAGCAATTATTTCAATTACTGTTTCAGAAGCTCAGGAACTTCTTGAGGGTGTCATCAGCACGGCTATGTTTGCGGGAATTGGTGTTGTGGCGTTTTTAATCGGATATTTTGTAGTAGATATCATAAACAGAAAATTCAATTTTGGCGTTGAGCTTGGTAAGAAAAATGAAGCAGCCGGTATAATGATATTTGGTATTTTCTTAGGTGTTGCTTTTATTGTCAGCGGTGTAATCCAGTAAATTGGGAAGGCGTTTTTAATGAGCAGTAAGTATAGACTTCTTATGCTGACCACTCTGATAATATCCGGATGTTCAATGTGCTATGAGCTTATTATCAGTGCAGTTAGTTCATATCTGTTGGGGAACAGTACGCTTCAGTACTCGGTGACAATTGGTCTTTACATGGCTTCACTTGGTCTGGGATCGTATATTTCCAAATATTTTTCAAAACATCTTTTTAATATCTTTGTGACAATAGAACTAGGTATAGGTGTTATAGGTGGGATAAGCTCACTGGGACTATTCCTTGCTAATATATACATTTCAAATTATGCACTTGTCATGTATCTGGAGATCATAATTATAGGCGCCTTTGCAGGTGCTGAGATACCAATTATGACCCGAATTATTGAGCAGGATGAAAATAACCTGAAGGTTACACTTTCTTCCATTTTCAGTTTTGACTATATTGGCGGTCTTATAGGATCGATAGCATTTCCTTTGATACTTCTGCCAAAGCTTGGGTACTTTGCAACATCCTTCCTCTGTGGATTTTTGAATATTCTGGCAGCCATTCTAATAATGTGGAAATTCGGAGAGAGAGTAGATAAGATAAATGTCTTTCGCTCGGCGGCAATTGTTCTTGCAGCTTTCATGCTTATAGGTATGGTGATGGCTGACAATATATCTGAATCAATAGAGGGCGGTCTTTACAGGGATCAGGTGGTCCTTATTGAGCAGACTCAGTATCAGAAGATTGTAATGACTAAGCATAGGGATGACGTAAGATTATATATTGACGGCAACTGTCAGTTTTCCACGGCTGATGAATACCGCTATCATGAAGGGCTTGTTCATATTCCCATGAATGAAACCAAGGTAAGGGAAAATATTCTGATACTCGGTGGTGGTGACGGGATTGCTGTGAGAGAGGTTTTGAAGTATCCGGAGGTTAAGAGGATAGATTTGGTTGATCTTGATTCCGAGATGACAAGAATTTGCAGCACTAATAAAGATATTACAGCTATAAATGAGAACAGTCTTTCATCAGATAAGCTGAATATTTATAACATGGATGCTTATGAGTATCTTGAGACCTGTAAGGATAAGTATGATGTTATAATTGTCGATCTTCCTGATCCAAACACAGAAGTTCTGAATAAACTGTATTCAAATATCTTTTACAGGATGTGCAAGGGATGCCTTACAGATACAGGGGTAATGGTGGTACAGTCTACCAGCCCTTATTATGCAACCAAGGCGTTCTGGTGCATCAACAAGACAATAGAAAGTGAAGGACTTAATGTGAAGGCCTATCACATACAGGTTCCGGCTTTTGGAGACTGGGGATTCAATATGGCCAGCAAAAATGAATTGTCGGAGAACATATCATTTGATGTTGATACCAGATTCCTGACAACAGATAACGTTATGGCCTTTTTCAAATTTGGTAAAGACGAAGTTGATAAAAATGTAGATATAAATCATCTTACAAAACCGGTTTTGATGGAATATTATAATAAAGCTGAGGAGATGTGGAACTAAAAGTTTTCGCATCTCTTTTTATATTTTGATTGAATTTGTTTATAAAACTCTTAGAATTAGTAGTTTCTTTTTTATAGTTATTTGAAGAATATGGATTTATAATATAAAAAGAGTATTTATGTGACAGCTATTTTCTGAAGGTGATAACCTATGGTACTATACCTGACCGGCAGTTTCATACCTTATCAGGAGCTGGGCTCTTATGAAAAAATGGAGCCTTTAAATACTTATGGCTTTTTGGACGATCTTAAGAAGGAATGGCCGGAGGCTGCAAAAATTCTTTATGTTCCCGCAAGTCCTGATTACAAGAAGGAAAATGAGCATCAGCTTAAGAGAATTCTTGATGCATTTGAATTTAAAAATCTTCCTGTTAAAGAAACAAAAATACTTAATGAAAAAATGTCTGTCACCAGAATGGTGAAGTGGTCGAATGTCATTTATCTTGCAGGTGGGCATGCACCTACGCAGCTTGCTTTTATGAAGCGAATAGGGCTAAAAAAAGCTCTTGAAGGCTATAATGGAGTTGTAATAGGCTTAAGCTCGGGTTCTATAAATGCTGCTTATTATGTATACCATATGCCTGAACGCGAGGGAGAGGCTGTGGATCCAAATTTTGTTAGGTTTTCCGATGGCCTTGATCTTACAAATATTCAGATAATTCCCCATAGGGATTATGTAAAGAATCTGACTATAGAGGGCTTGGAATTTATTGACGACATCGTGGTTCCGGATAGCTTTGGATGCAGGTTTTATCTTATCTCGGATGAGAGCTATTTCAAGGTAAAAAATAATAAGACGATTTTTAAGGGTAAGGGTGAAGTAATAGAAGACGGTGTTATCACCCCTATTAAGCCGGGGCCGATAGTGCCTTACATGAGTTATGTGGAACAGCCTGTCATAAAATCCTTGATTTCAGATGGCTATGATATGATTTTTGCCGTAGAAAAGCATGATGAACGCTGTGAAATATACTTTTTACATGACAGGCTAAAGGACATATTTGCTCAAAGCCGGCTGAATTATAAAGATATTTGTTTAAGAATTTCTAACAGGGTTGTACCTGAAGAAAGGGAATCCTTTTTCGAGAATGTCAATATCGCAAATATTAGTAAAGAAATGGCAGAAAGAGGCGACTACGTAAGAACAATCCATGTGGAGACGGAAGATGGTCGCCGTGCAAAGAATCTAAGAGTTAAGGATGTTCCCGGATATCCCGACTGGTTTATGATCACTTATCTGGATATTACTTCAATTCTTGATCATGACTGGATGACTGATGAATATGCAAGAACAGGTTTCCTTGACAGGGCTAAGCTCTTTTTATCTGAGCTTACAGAGGATGATCATTATTCGCTTGTTTATGCAAATGTAAAAGGTTTTAAGGCTGTTAATGAGTTGTTTGGTAATAATAAAGGCGATATGGTTATTTATCAGACGAGAGATGCGCTGAGAAAACACCTCCAGCCCATGATTATGGGGCGCCTTGAGAGTGATCATTTTGCACTTATTACAGCTGATGAAAATCTGATAGACAGGAATCTCAAGGCTATGTGCCGTCAGGTATTCAGAACAGAGTCCATGGAATATAGTTATGAAATACATTGCGGTATTTTCCAGATTATTAATCCGAAGGTTGGGATATCTCAGATAGTTGCAGGTGCCAAGCTGGCTGAAAAAAGTATCAGAACAAGTAAAAGAAATCTGCTTTATGCTTATTATGATTACTCCCTGAAGGAGAATTATGTTAAGCAAAGGTTCCTTTTATCTGATTTTATAAGAGCCTTGTCCGATAATGAATTTGAACCATATTATCAGCCTATTGTTGATGCTAAGACCGGAGAGATTGTAAGTGCTGAAATGCTTATCAGATGGCGCCATCGAGATTTGGGAATGGTGTCACCGGCTGTTTTCATTCCGGTAATAGAAGAGGAAGGCAAAACATCAATTCTTGATAAATTCATGATGGAGCGTGGCGTAGAGTTTATAACAAAATGCATTGCTGAAAGGAAGAAAGCTGTACCATGCGCAATTAATCTATCCAGAGTTGATTTTTACGATTTTGCATTTATTGAGAGCATTTTTGATACCATTAAGGCTAAGAAGATAGATCCTTCATTGATAAGATTTGAGGTAACTGAGTCTGCATATGCTGATCTTGAAACAAAGGCTCTGGATTATCTTAGTAAGATGAAGGCGCAGGGCATTCAGATTCTTCTCGATGATTATGGAAGCGGTATGAGTTCATTATCTATGCTTGAAACCTTTGATTTTGATATTATCAAGCTGGATATTGGATTTATAAGAAAAATTGGAATTAATAAGAAATCAGAATCAATTATAGTATCAACTATCAAGCTTGCGCATGCTATTGGTGCCAAGGTAACTGCTGAAGGTGTCGAAACATTAAAGCAGCTTAAATTCCTTCAGGCAGCGGATTGTGACTATATTCAGGGATATTTCTTCTTTAAGCCTTTACCGGAGGTTTCGTTCCTGAATCTGCTTGATTCTCTGTAAAGCAGTTTTATCATACGATTTTTCAAATTTATGAATATAAAAAAGCAAGGGATGATCTAGTAATCATCCCTTGTTATATTTCGTAACCATTTTCTGCTCTTGTAATGACTGATAACCCAGGGCCATTTCACAAACTCGTCTGTGCAAAGCAGGAAATATACCCACATGGGCGGAAGCTTTAGGAGAGCTGCTGCAATAAAACCAAGAGGTACAGCGTAGCACCACATATCGATGGTGTCACAAATAGCGCCCCATCGGCTGTCACCTCCGGCCCGGAATACACCTGCAATAAGTGTAGTGTTAACCGCAGCGCCCATTACATAATAGGTATTTATAAAAAGCATAATTTTTAGATAGTGCTTTCCCATGGCTGACAGATTAGCAAAACTAAGGAACACAGGCATGAGACAGAAGATTATAAGTCCGCCTATGGCTCCGAATAATACAGTCATCTTCATAAGTACCTTTGAGGCCTCATCCGCATCATCAAGTCTGTTCTCACCAATTATCTGCCCAAGAAGGATTCCGCCCGCACTGGCAACACCAAAGCACAGGATTGTTCCGAAATTCCTTGCAAGAGATGTAAAGGAATATGCGGCGACTACATCAGTTCCCAGGAACTGTCCGATTATAACTGAATACATTGAAAAAGCAAGTCCCCATGAGACGTCATTTAGCATAGCCGGAAGAGCCATCTTCAGGAAGTCTTTAAGGAGCAGGTCATTACGGATGAACATATAGGAGAGTTTAAGCTTTGCGTTATTACTTTTTACAGAAACAATGATGCATAGAATAAGCTCAACTACTCTGGAAATGGAGGTTGCAAGAGCAACACCTGCTGCACCAAGCTTTGGCGCACCGAACAGACCAAAAATAAATACAGCATTAAGCAAGATGTTCAGTGAAAATGCAATAGTATTTAATACTGTTGAAATAGTTACACGGCCGATACTTCTTAAGGTTGCCAGATATATCTCTATTATTCCCCAGCAAATATAAGCTACGCTGATATTTCTGAGATAGGATGCACCGATTGTAATAAGTTCAGGATCGGGAGTAAATACACGCATCATCTGTCTTGGGAAAATAAAAGCGGCTCCTGCGAAAACTATTGCGGCTAAAAGTGAAAACCTGAGTGCTATGCCTTCAACAACATCGATGGCACGCATATCCCCTTTGCCATAATATTGTGAGCAAAGCATGGTTACACCGGTACCAAGACCGTAGAAGACCATAAAGAGCACACTTGCGTATTGAGCAGCGAGAGAAACCGCTGAGATGTGACTTTGCCCGACATAGTTGAGCATTACCACATCAGCGGAGTTTACTGCTACGCTTAGAAGATTCTGAAGAACAATCGGTATAGTTAATTTAAGTATCTGTGAACGATATCTGTTTTTTTGATTCATGTTCTGCACCTGAATGTTATTTTGAAATAGACTTGGTTTTCCATTTTCCGACTTTGTACATTACAAAGGTTATAAAAGCTCCGATGGTCCAGGTTACAAGCATGGAGAGCTGCATCATGTAACAGTTTCCCTGCGGTAATTCCGGACTTTTTGTAAGATATACAAATATGTAAGCCATAGGAACTCGCATGAGTATAGATGAAAACATGGAAATCCACATAGGAGTCATTGTATCGCCGGCACCTCTCATGATTCCTGATAAACACTGCGTGACTTCCATGGCGATATACCCGATTATCAGTATACACATCATGTTATAGCTCATGTCAATGAGGGCCTCGGTGCTTGTGAAAATACCCATTATAAATTTTCCGAAGATGAGTATCATTACGGAAAGAACAGCGGAAATACCCATTGCAGCAAGAGTTCCACTCTTGGCACCCTTACTTACCCGGTCAAGCTTTCCGGCACCGATATTCTGACCGGCAAAGGTTGTCATCGCTGAACCAAAGGAAAATGCCGGCAGCATTACGAAGCCGTCTACGCGCATTACAATTACGTTTGCTGCTATATAGAGCTCGCCAAAGGTATTTGTCAGATTCTGAACAACAATCATTGACATTGAAAAGATAGCCTGCGTTACACCTGAAGGGAGTCCCAGCTTTATAAGAGTGTTGACATAGTACTTTTCAGGTAACAGGTATTCCTTTTTAAAATCAAATACGGAATTCATCTTAGTGAGTTTCCATAATGACAGGAAAGCAGATATAAACTGAGCAATAACGGTCGCAAGAGCAACACCTACTACACCCATTCTGAAGTAAGCTACAAATGCCAGATCCAGAACAATATTAATAACTGTCGCAACCAGCAGATATATAAGTGCAGAAACAGAATCACCAAGACCTCTGAGGATACCACTCATAATATTGTAGTATCCACCGCCTGCTATACCTATGAAAATAATCCAAAGATAGCTGGTAGCCCAGTCGATGATACTTTCGGGCGTTCCAAGCAATTCAAGAATAGGTCTGGTAATGAGTGGCCCGACTACCATGATAAACAATGAAGCGATACCTGTGAGAGTGATACTGGTTCCTATGGATTTGGAAAGTTCTTCTCTTTTTCTGGCTCCGAAATATTGTGAAATCATGATGGAAGCACCGACCGCCACACCCATAAAAAGAACCAGCATAAGGTTGATCAGAGGAGCAGCGCTTCCTACAGCTGCCAGAGCGTTATCACCTACAAAACGGCCGACAATGATACTGTCGACAGTACTATAAAGCTGCTGTGCAATATTACCGAGAAGCATAGGGATAGTAAATTTTATTATCTGCTTAACAGGAGTACCCTCGGTCATATCCACAGGAGCAAACAGACTTTTAATATTCATATTCCCTCCGGATATTTTTTAATTATCGTTGTATCTGATATGGATACATTTTGAATAAAATAAAGAAGCTATCTCAGAAAAATGATTAACAGAGATTAAGCATAAAAATGTTGTGTACAATTAATAATATTACCATAAATTAATTTATATATGAACAATATTATTAAAATATTTTTTCAGGCAATAAAATAGTGGTGATTACCTTGACTTTTTATTTGCCCGTAGGTAAACTAATTTGCAGAGCGTTGAAGATGTGGGGCATGCCCCGGGATGTTCTGTTTTCCAACACAGAGAAACTGGTCAGCGGCTGAGAGCCAGTTTGGTAAAGGCAGTTCGGAAATTTCGCATTGGAGCTAAAACTAAAGATAATGAGTGTCTGCTATATTTATATGGCAGGAATCAGGGTGGTACCGCGGATTATATTCGTCCCTTACATCTGGCAACAGGTGTAAGGGACTTATCATTTTAGGAGGTAAACATGATAAAAGAGCAATTAGAAAAAATCAGGGAAAATGCGTTAAAGCAGATAGGCGATACAGATGGCCTTGATATGCTTAATGAAATCCGTGTAAATTTCCTTGGTAAAAAAGGTGAACTTACAAGTATTTTAAAGAGTATGAAAGAGGTTGCACCTGAGGACAGACCTAAGGTTGGTCAGATGGTTAACGAGGTTCGTGAGGAAATCGAGAAGAACCTTGAGGCTACAAAGAAAAAGATGGAGGCAGCTGTCAGAGAGGCTAAGCTTGCCAGTGAAACTATTGATGTTACACTTCCTGCCAAGAAAAATAATGTAGGACATCGTCATCCTAATACCATAACCCTCGAGGATGTTGAGAATGTATTTATCGGTATGGGTTATGAAGTTGCCGAAGGTCCTGAGGTAGAAAAGGACTATTACAATTTTGAGGCATTAAATATTCCTGCAGATCATCCGGCTAAGGATGAACAGGATACATTCTATATAAGCGGAGATCTTCTCCTTCGTACACAGACTTCTTCAACTCAGGTTCATGAGATGGAGAAAGGAAAGCTTCCTATTAAGATGATAGCTCCAGGTCGTGTATTCAGAGCAGATGAGGTTGATGCTACACACAGCCCCAGCTTCCATCAGATTGAGGGACTTGTTATTGACAAGGGAATTACTTTTGCTGATCTTAAGGGAACTCTTGCTGAGTTTGCAAAGGAAATATTCGGTGAGGATGTTAAGGTTAAGTTCAGACCTCATCACTTCCCGTTCACTGAGCCTTCAGCTGAGATGGATGTAAGCTGCTTTAAGTGCGGCGGAAAGGGCTGCCGCTTCTGTAAGGGTGAGGGATGGATTGAGATCCTTGGCTGCGGAATGGTTCACCCTCATGTTCTTGAGATGAGCGGTATTGATCCTAACGAGTATACAGGCTTTGCATTCGGACTTGGACTTGAGAGAATCGCAGTTCTGAAATACGAAATTGACGACATGCGACTTCTGTACGAGAACGACATACGATTCTTAGAACAATTCTAAAGACTTTTCCATTAGGGAGGAGCCAATACAAAAAGGCTTTTCCATTAGGGAGGAGCCAATATATGAAGCCTTCCTCCTTTGGGGGCGCAAATCGTCCTGTGGACGATTGCTTTGCGCGGACCGAAGCGGAGCGAAGACAGGTGGCGCGAAGCGCCGGATGAGGGGTATCATTTAAAGAAAGAGAGGTTGCGCTATGGACGCAAATTTATCATGGATTAAAGCATACGTACCGGATTTAAATGCAAGCGATCAGGAAATTCTTGATGCACTTACACTTTCCGGAACAAAGGGCGAGGGATTCCATCGTCTTGATAAGAACTTGGAGAAAATTGTAGTAGGTCAGATCGATAAGATCGAGCCCCATCCCGATGCAGATAAGCTTGTTATCTGCCAGGTAAATATCGGTACTGAAATGATTCAGATTGTTACCGGTGCTAAGAACATGAAGGAAGGGGATAAGGTTCCGGTTGTACTTGACGGCGGAAGAGTTGCAGGCGGTCATGACGGAAGCCCGAATCCCGAGGAAGGAATTAAGATTAAAGCCGGTAAGCTTCGCGGAGTTCCCAGTGCAGGTATGATGTGCTCTATTGAGGAGCTCGGTTCATCTAAGGACTTCTATCCCGATGCACCTGAGGACGGACTTTATATTCTTCCTGAGGATACAGAGGTTGGAGCTGATGCAGTAGAGGTACTTGGACTTCACGATACTGTATTTGAGTTCGAAGTAACAAGTAACCGTGTTGATTGCTACAGCATTCTTGGCATTGCAAGAGAAGCTGCTGCAACCTTTAAGCTTCCTTTCAAGGCTCCTGAGGTAAAGGTAGAGGAGACTGATGAAAAGGCTTCTGATTATATTTCAGTTGAGATTAAGGATGCTGACCTTTGCTCACGCTATTGCGCAAGAGTCTGCACAGATATAAAGGTCGGACCTTCACCTGAGTGGATGCAGAGAAGACTTGCAGCAAACGGCGTAAGACCTATCAATAATATCGTTGATATTACAAACTATGTAATGCTTGAATATGGTCAGCCTATGCATGCATTTGACCTTTCTACAATAGCTGGAAATAAAATTGTCGTTAAGCGTGCTAAGGACGGAGAGAAGTTTGTTACTCTTGATGGTCAGGAGAGAAATCTTGACAGCGAGGTAATCATGATCTGTGATGGCGAGAAGGAAGTCGCTATAGGTGGTATCATGGGCGGTGAGAATTCCATGATCACAGAGGATGCCAAGACAGTTCTTTTTGAGGCTGCTACCTTTAACGGCCCTAACATCCGTAAGAGCGCAAAGAGAATCGGCCTTCGTACAGATGCTTCAGGCTTCTTTGAAAAAGGACTTGATCCCAATAATGCTGAGGATGCTATCAATCGTGCATGTCAGCTTATTAATGAGCTTGGCTGTGGTAAGGTTACAGCAGGAATGGTTGAAGCAAAATCACCTATAAAGCCGCTCAACAGAATTAAGTTTGAGCCTGATAAAATAAATGCACTTCTCGGAACAGATATCGACAGACAGACAATGCTTGATATTTTTGGAAGAGAAGAGCTCACCTATGATGAAGCTGCAAATGAAATAGTTGTGCCCAGCTTCAGACAGGACCTGATTGGTATGTGTGATATTGCTGAGGAAGTTGCAAGATTCTATGGTTATGACAAGATACCATCAACACTTCCTAAGAACGCGCCTACAACAGGAAAGCTTACTTTCAAGATGACAGTTGAGAAGACTGCAAGAGAGGTTGCCCAGTTCTGCGGATTCTCACAGGCTTATGGTTACTCCTTTGAGAGCCCTAAGGTATTTGACAAGCTTCTTTTACCTGAGGATGCACTTGAGAGAAATGCGATTAAGATTTCAAATCCTTTAGGTGAAGACTTCTCAATAATGAGAACAGTTCCGCTTAATGTTATACTTACAAGTCTTGCAACAAACTACAAACGTAGAAATAAGGATGTTAAGCTCTATGAGATAGCAAATATTTATATTGCAAAGGAGCTTCCTTTAACAGAGCTTCCTGATGAGAGATCACAGTTTGTTCTTGGCTTCTATGGTGATGGCGACTTCTTCACCATGAAGGGCGCTGTAGAAGAGTTCCTTGGACAGATTGGTATGGCTGATGAACTTGAATATGATGCAAAGGCTGGAAAAACCTTCCTCCATCCCGGACGTCAGGCACTTGTTTCCTTCAAGGGCGAGGTTATCGGATATCTTGGTGAGATTCATCCTGAAGTACTTGATAACTACGGAATCGGAACAAGAGCATATGTTGCAGTTCTTGACCTTCCCGCAATTGTTCCTCATGCAAGCTACATGCGTGTATATACAGGAATTGCTAAGTTCCCTGCTGTTACAAGAGATATCAGTATGGTAGTTCCTACAGATGTTACAGCCGGCGATATCGAGAAGATGATTAAGCAGCGTGGCGGTAAGAAGCTTGAAAAGCTTGAACTTTTCGACATCTATGAAGGGGCACAGATTGAGAAGGGCTTTAAGTCAATGGCATACTCACTTGCATTCAGAGACAAGGAAAAGACTCTTGCCGATGATGAAGTAAACGGGGCTATGAAGAAAATTTTGAATGGTCTTGAAAGCCTTAATATTTCACTTAGAAGTTAAGGAGCAATAATATGAAAAGAACTAACGTATGGACAAAATATACTGCAAAGCAGTTAAAGGAATTAGAGTCATTTACTGACAGCTATAAAGCTTTCCTTGATAGCGCCAAGACAGAGCGCGAAGCTATCGATACAATCGTAAATGAGATCGAGGAAAAGGGTTATAGAGAGCTCAATACTCTTATTGGCACAAACACAAAGCTCAGGAAGGGTGATAAGGTATACAGCGTTTGGATGAACAAGTCAATTGTTATGTTCCAGATCGGTTCAGAGCCCTTCGAAAACGGTATGAACATTCTTGGTGCTCATATCGACTCACCCAGAATGGATGTTAAGCAGAATCCTCTTTACGAGGACACAAACATCGCTTACCTTGATACTCATTACTATGGTGGAATCAAGAAATATCTCTATGTAACAATTCCGCTTTCCATTCATGGTGTTGTAGTTAAGAAGGATGGCACTACAGTACAGCTTAATGTAGGTGAGGATGAGGACGATCCGGTATTCTTCATAAGTGATCTTCTTATTCACCTTTCAGCTGATCTTATGGGCAAGAAGGCATCCAATGTTGTAGAGGGAGAAGCACTTGACCTGGTTGTTGGAAGCAGACCTTTCGTAATCGAAAGTGATGAAAAGAAGAAGGCAGACAAGAGAAATGATAAGCTTACAGAAGGTCAGCAGTATGCTGTATCTTATGAAAAAGCTGTTAAGGATGAAAGCGGTAAGGTAAGTGACGCTGTTAAGCGCGGCGTTCTTGGTATTCTCTATGATCTTTACGGTATTGAGGAGGAAGACTTCCTTTCAGCAGAGCTTGAGATAGTACCTGCAGGAAAGGCAAGAGATGCAGGCTTTGACCGCTCCATGATCCTTGCCTATGGTCAGGATGACAGAGTATGTGCATACCCTTCAATGGAAGCGCTTTTAGATGTTAAGAATCTTAAGAGAACAGGCTGCTGCATCCTTGTTGATAAGGAAGAAATCGGTAGCGTAGGTGCTACAGGTATGCAGAGTAAGTTCTTTGAGAATGCTGTAGCAGAGCTTATGAATCTCTGCGGTGATTACAGTGAGCTTAAGCTCAGAAGATGCCTTGCTAATTCATGCATGCTTTCATCTGATGTTAATGCTGCTTTTGATCCGCTTTATGCAGGACAGTTTGAGAAGAAGAATGCATCGCTGCTTGGATATGGCCCTGTATTCAGTAAGTTCACAGGAAGCCGCGGAAAGTCAGGCTCCAATGATGCCAATGCTGAGTATATTGCACATCTCAGAAGTATCTTTGAAGAGGATGACGTAGAATTCCAGATGGCTGAGCTCGGTAAGGTAGATGTAGGCGGCGGCGGAACAATCGCTTACATTCTCGCACTTTATGGAATGAATGTTATCGATAGCGGCGTTGCAGTTCTTAACATGCACGCACCTTACGAAGCTACTTCCAAGGCAGATGTCTATGAGGCATACAGAGGATATAAGACATTCCTCAATAAAGCCAGCCTGACAAACATGTGATTTTTAGCCCTCATCCGGCGCTGCGCGCCACCTTCCCCCAGAGGGGGAAGGCTCTAGAAAAACATAATTTTGAGCTTGTTACAAAAGCCTTCCCCTTGGGGGGAAGGTGTCAGCGAAGCTGACGGATGAGGGGAATTAGGAGTAAAATTTGAGTAATACAGAAATAGATGTGGAGGCTACTGTAGGCCTTCGCACCAGCGATTATTATTTTGATCTTCCCGAGGAGCTTATAGCGCAGGATCCGCTTCCTGCCCGCGACGATGCTAAGCTCCTTGTAATGAACAAGAACACGGGTAAGATATCACACAAGATTTTTCATGATATCATCGACTACCTTGTGCCAGGGGACTGCCTTGTTTTAAATGACACGAAGGTTATTCCCGCAAGACTTCTTGGAACCAAGAAGGATACTGGTGCAGCGGTAGAGATACTTCTTCTGAAAAGAAGAGAGAATGATATCTGGGAAACTCTTGTAAAACCAGGCAAAAAGCTTCGCCCCGGTGCTGAAGTAACCTTTGGAGAAGGCCTTTTAAATGCAAAAATCCTTGATATTGTTGAAGAAGGCAACCGACTTGTTCAGTTCTCTTATGAAGGTATTTTTGAAGAGGTTCTTGATAAGCTTGGAGAGATGCCGCTTCCGCCTTATATTACTCATAAACTTCAGGATAAGAATATGTATCAGACAGTTTATGCGAAGTATGAGGGATCAGCAGCAGCGCCTACAGCCGGACTTCATTTTACTCAGGAGCTTTTGCAGAAGATTCAGGACAAAGGTATAGAACTTGCATATGTCACCCTTCATGTAGGACTTGGCACATTCAGGCCGGTGAAGGTTACAAATGTTTTAGAGCATCATATGCACACGGAGTGGTATCAGGTTAATAAAGAGGCTGCTGACAAAATCAATAAGGCTAAAGAGAGTGGCCATCGTGTTATATGTGTAGGCACAACCAGCTGCAGGACCATTGAAAGTGCTGCGGATGAAAACGGACATATTGAACCCTGCGCAGATAATACATCAATCTTTATATATCCGGGATATAAGTTTAAGGTTACAGATTGTCTTATTACAAATTTTCATCTTCCGGAATCAACTCTTGTCATGCTGGTTTCAGCTCTTGCCGGTAGAGAAAACGTATTAAATGCATATAAAGAGGCTATAGAAAAACGGTACAGATTCTTCAGCTTTGGCGATGCATGTTTCTTTACGGATGACGAGATTTAGTTTATATTATAATTACACTTTATATCGAGGGGGATATTATGGAAGAGAGAAGAAAATACAAAAGGCTTGACCTCGATGGTGAGCTTATTATGAACCCTATTGGTTCCAGTGCTGAGCCTGAAGCAGTTGCTATATCTGTGATAAACTGTTCCAGAGCTGGTATGGGATTTCAATCGGATCTGCAGCTTACTATGGGGGATAATTACGAGTGTAATCTTACTATCTGGACAAAAGAGGTTCTTCACGTTTTCATAAAAATCGTTAGAGGAACTGCCCTTGAAGATAGCTATGAATATGGAGCTATTTTTATTGGAATGCCCGAATACGACAGACAGAGAATCTCTGTTTATGAGACAGTACAGGATACACTGGAGGAAATGTAGAGGATTTTACCATGCGTGATTTTAAGGACTTACAGATCGCGGTTGCAGGTGCCGGCTATGTCGGACTTTCAATCGCGACTTTGTTGTCACAGAAGCACAAAGTGACAGTTGTTGATGTTATTCCTGAGAAGGTTGATATGCTTAATAAAAGAGTTTCACCGATACAGGATGATTACATCGAAAAATATTTTGAGGAAAAAGAGCTTGATCTTAAAGCGACTACAGATGGTGCAGCTGCATATAAAGATGCTGATTTTGTTGTAATCGCAGCACCTACAAATTATGACAGCAAGAAGAATTACTTTGATACCAGCGCTGTTGAAGCTGTTATCGAACTGGTAAAAAATGTTAATCCGAATGCTTACATGGTTATAAAGAGTACCATTCCCGTTGGATATACTACCAAAGTAAGAGAGAAGATGGGAACGGATAGGATTCTTTTTAGCCCTGAGTTCCTTAGGGAATCAAAAGCTCTTTATGATAACCTTTATCCAAGCCGTATTATTGTCGGTATGGATGAGAATGATAAGCAGCTTGTAGAGGCAGCGCATACCTTTGCTGATCTTTTAAAGGAAGGCGCATTAAAGGAAGATGTGGATGTCCTTTTCATGGGCTTTACAGAGGCTGAGGCTGTTAAGCTTTTTGCCAATACATATCTTGCATTAAGAGTGTCTTACTTTAATGAGCTTGATACTTATGCTGAGATGAAGAATCTGAATACCGATCAGATTATTAAAGGTGTATGCCTTGATCCGAGAGTCGGGGACTTTTATAATAATCCTTCTTTTGGATATGGC
>JAEEGL014007645.1_pt1 | contig 44118 bp, 35 predicted proteins | sample 9134231 | NCBI WGS metagenome assembly JAEEGL01 (sample SAMN16246548, study PRJNA631951) | gut metagenome | biome: gut microbiome; feature: rumen; material: fiber-attached | host: Bos | place: Iran: Karaj | collected 2018-10
ATGAAAATAACACCGTCCCCGCCGATGCCGAAGTGCCTGTCCGATAGCCTGCGGACGCTCTCCGGTTTATCCGCCGCGGGCACCTTCTCCGTAAAGCCGTTCACATAGATGTAGTCGTTTCCACAGCCCTGCATTTTGGTAAAGCTGATCTTCATTTTGTCTTCCCCCTGATGCTGCAATATTCCCGCGGCGCTGCCCGGTTATTACTCCAGGCCGTCGAGGCGCTTAATCCACGCGTTCACGGACGCATCGCTCGGCATCCGCCAGTCTCCTCTCGGGGAGAGCGCGGCGGATCCCACCTTCGGCCCGTCCGGAAGACATGAACGCTTGAACTGCTGGGTAAAGAAGCGCCAGTAGAACTTCTTCAGCCACTTCAGAATGACTGCCCTGTCAAATTCCCCGGCGAACGCGGATTCCGCGATGCGCAGGATCTTCTCCGGCGGGAAACCGAAGCGCAGCATATAGTAGAGGAAGAAGTCGTGAAGCTCATACGGGCCGACGATATCCTCTGTCTTCTGTGCGATTTTCCCATCCTCGGAGGGAGGAAGGAGTTCCGGCGAGACCGGGGTATCGAGAATGTCGAGAAGCACCCCGCTAAGGCCTGGTCTGCCGGCTTCTCCGGAAATCCCTTCCGCAGGCTTCTCCTCCGCAGATTCCCCGGCACAGTACTCGACGAGATGTCTCACCAGTGTCTTGGGAACGCCCCCGTTAACACCGTACATCGACATGTGGTCGCCGTTGTAGGTTGCCCAGCCCAGCGCAAGCTCGGAGAGATCTCCTGTTCCGACCACAAGGCCGTTTATCTGGTTGGCAAGATCCATCAGCACCTGAGTGCGCTCCCTGGCCTGGGCATTCTCATAGGTGACGTCCCTGACCTCAGGATCGTGTCCGATATCCTCGAAGTGCTGCCGCACCGCCGCGGCGATGGGAACTTCCTTCAGGACAGCACCGAGGGAGACAGCGAGCCGGCAGGCGTTGCCGTATGTCCGGTCCGTCGTCCCGAAGCAGGGCATGGTAACTGCGAGTATGCCTTCTCTATCCAGTCCCAGGAGATCGAAAGCCCTTGCCGTGACGAGAAGGGCAAGCGTGGAGTCCAGGCCTCCGGAGACACCGACCACCGCGGTCTTCGCGCCGATGCGGCGCATTCTCTCCGCAAGTCCTCTCGCCTGAATTGCGAGAATCTCCTCCGCGCGCTCCTTCCTCAGCGCGGAATCCGCTGGGACGAAGGGCCTCGGATCGAAGCGTCTCGTCAGTTTTGTCTCCGACTCCGCGAGCGGAAGATGAAGGACCAGGTAGTCTTCCCTTCCCTCCGGCACAAATGTGCTCATTCTGCGGCGCTCCGCGGCGATCTTCTGCACGTCGATCTCCGAAACTGTAATCCCGGGCTTAAAGAGTTCGCCCTCCGCAAGCACCGCGCCGTTCTCCGCGATCATGCTCTGTCCGCCGAAGACCAGGTCAGTCGTGGACTCCCCTTCTCCCGCATCCGCATAAATATAGGCGCAGACAGTCCTCGCGCTCACGTTCCGGATAAGCTCTCTGCGGTATGCCCCCTTGCCGACCACCTCATCGGAGGCGGAAAGGTTGACAATCACCGTCGCTCCGGCAAGGGAGTGCCGGATATCCGGGGCGTCGGCGACCCAGAGATCCTCGCAGATCTCCGCCGCCACGACGAGCTCGCCCGAATCCCCGAGATCGAAGAGAATGCGGCTCCCCGCAGGCACCTTACTGCTCCTGTCCCAGGGCAGCGGGACGACAGTGTTCATTCCCCTGCCCGTGGAGAAATGCCTCGCCTCATAGAATTCCGCGTAATTGGGGATGTGAATTTTGGGAATAAACGCAAGTACCCTGCCGCCCGAGACCGCCGCGGCCGCGTTATAAAGTTTTCCGTCCAGAACGAGCGGTGTTCCGACGAATACCAGCGCATCGCTGCCCTCCGTCGCACCGGCAATGTTTTTCAGCGCTTCCGCCGCAGCATCAAGAAGCGGCTTCTGCAGGAAGAGATCGCCGCAGGTATATCCGGTGACGGACAGCTCGGGAAAGACAATGATTTTTGCCTCCTCCGCAAGCGCCTTCCTTATTCCGCCGATAATCTCCTCCGCGTTCGCCGCGGGATCTGCGACATGCACCACAGGCGTCACCGCCGCAGCTTTAATGAATCCGTCCTTCATCGCTGTACCTCGTCCCGCTGAGGCAAAACCTGCGAATGCGGTTTTGCCGAATGCGGCCTTATGCTTTCTCCCCCAGAAGTGAGCGCATCTCCTCCGGGGTAAACACATACTTCGTCCTGCAGAATTCGCAGACCAGTTCCTGGTCCCTGCCCTCCTCAATCATGCTTTCCAGTTCTTCCCGGCCGAGGGAGAGCATGACCTTCTCCACCTTGCTTCTCGAGCAGGTGCACTGAAACCGCACCGGCTTCCTGTCGGTGATCTTCACCTCGAATCCGCCCATGGCAAGCTGAAGCATCTGTTCCGGAGTATATCCGTTCTCCAGCAGAGTGGTGACCGCCGGAAGTCCCGCGAGATTCTGCTCCAGCCTGTCCAGCAGGCTGTCCTCCGCAAAAGGCATCATCTGAAGGATGAAGCCCCCGGCACAGCGCACCGTGTTCTCCGGATTCATCAGCACTCCCAGGCCCACCGCAGAGGGGATCTGCTCGGAGGAAGCATAATACCACGCGATGTCCTCTGCGACCTCCCCGGTCCTTAAATCCACAGTGCCGGAGTAGGGCTCCTTCAGCCCCAGATCCCGGATCACGGTAAGCGTACCGTTCCCGATGATCCCCCCGACGTTTAAATGCTTCATCTTGTTGGCGGGCATGAGCGCCATGGGGTTCATCGCGAATCCCCGCACATTTCCGGCATTATCCGCCGATACGGTGTATCCCTGAACCGGCCCGTCGCCGCGCATCTCCAGCGTGATGAGATCCGTGTCGTTCTTCATCATCCCGCCCATCATCAGGGCGGCACTCATCAGCCTTCCCATCGCCGCCGTAACCACCGGGCTGGAGCCGTGGATCTGCCTCGCCCTCTCGGCAACGCCGCCCGAGGTCACCGCATAAGCCCTGACCTGCGGCTCTCCCGCGGCGTTCGGCGCCGCTGTTGCCTGAACCATGTAATCTGTATATTCTGCCATCTTATTCTCCATGCCGAGCGCTTTATGCGAGGCTCGCGCCGGGAAACGGCGGATGCGGTTTCCCGGCTGTGATAAAGGCTGTTTGGGCCTGGCCAAACAGCCGTGTGAAAAATCGGTGCTTCAGCGCGATTTTTCACACTATTCTCCATGCCGAGCGCTTTATGCGAGGCTCGCGCATCCTAGCACCGCGCGCACCCTGCCGGAATCGCCGCTCACCGCGCCGCCTTCCTCGCCATCCTCCTCAAAGAGGACCTCAAGCCCTGCGCCTGCGGCGCATTCCCGGATTTCCTCCGGCGTGTACCCTCTCTGGCAGTGAACCTCGACGCTCCTCAGGAAGGGGGCGCCATCCGCCGCGGGATCACTTCCCGGAGCTGCAACGAAGAGCGTGAGCTCATATTCGTTGATGTGCTCCTCCTCATGATAATAGTTTTCCCAGATAAACGCGCAGTCATCGCGGCTCTCGGCTATTGTCGCATCCCCTATCTCATCGCGGTACCGGTGCGGCGTAGTATAGTCGAAAACAAAAACTCCCCCGGGTTTCAGCGCCTTCTTCACCGCTCCGAAGAAGCGTGCCACATCCCCGGTGCTCAGGAGATAATTGACGCAGTCGCACACGGATACCACGGCATCCGCCGGTTCCCCGGGATCCAGTTCCCTCATGTCCTGGCAGATGTAGAGGATGTCGCTCCCCGTCTCCTGCCGCCTTCTCTCCGCCTCGGCGAGCATGTCCTCCGAGATGTCGGCTCCGGTCACCCGGTACCCCCTCGCGCAGAGAAGTTCGGAAAAAACTCCCGTGCCGCAGCCGGCGTCCACAACATGGAGGCGCTCCGCGATCCCGGCTGTGTCCCCAAGATACTTCCGGATGAGCCCGTCTGTCCTGTCCGCCCATTCCTCATAGGGCACGTTGTCCATAAACCGGTCGTAGACCCTTGCAAAACTGGTGTACTCGTTCATCGCTCTCTCCCTGCGGCCAACCCTGTGCGATTTCCGCATTCCGGCCGCCTTCCCGGGCCTAGTGAAGAATCGCTCCGAGAAGGCCGTAGGAAACAATGGACATAATGAGTGTCGCGAGAAGCACACCGATAAAGATCGCCTTCGTCGCCTTCTTTATATCCATCTCGAGGAGGGTCGCGATCAGCGATCCCGTCCAGGCGCCTGTCCCGGGAAGCGGGATTCCCACGAAGAGGAGAAGTCCCCAGAATTCACCGCGGGACATGTTCGTGCCCTTGTTCAGCGCGCGTTTTTCCAGCTTCTCGATGAAGGGACGGCAGAAACGGATCTTCTTCAGCCACTGAAATATCTGCTTGATAAAAAGCAGGATGAACGGCACCGGGATAAGGTTCCCGACGATGCAGATCGGCACCGCCTGCCGGATGTCCACCTGGAGCAGAGAGGCGACAAGCAGTCCGCCGCGGCACTCCAGGATAGGGAAAAGTGAGACGATAAAAACAACGAGCTGCGCGGAAATATGCTGCCCCAGTGTGGCCGCAAACCATTGTGCAAGTGATTCCATAAATACTCCTTAGCTTCCGGACCGGATAATCTCTCTTAGTGCGGAGGCCACTTCCTCCATCTCTTCCCGGGTTCCGACAGTGATTCTTAAATAATCCTCAATCCTAGGCTTCGCGAAGTGCCTCACAAGGATGCCTCTCTTTCTCAGCGCATCCTTTAAGTCCGCGCCTGAAAAGAGGGGGTGTCTGGCGAAAACAAAATTGGCTCTGGACCTCGCGAAGTCAAAGCCCATCTCCTCCAGCTCGTCCTCGAAGCGCTCGCGGACATCGATTATTTTACCGGTTATCTCCATAAAGTACGCCCGGTCTCTCACGGCGGCAGTTCCGGCAGTGATGGAGGGAAGGTTCATCGTATAGGAATTCACCGAGAACTTGACATCCTTCATCGCCCGGATCAGCTCCGGGCAGCCCATCGCATATCCTATCCTCATTCCGGCCAGCGCTCTGGATTTGGAGAAGGTCTGAACCACGATCAGGTTGTCGTACTCCTTTATGAGGGGAAGCGCGCTCTCCGCGCCGAAGTCGACATAGGCCTCATCCACGATGACCAGATTCTCCGGATTGCCTTCGATGATCTTCCGGATCTCCTTAAGGGGAAGCTCCACGCCGGTCGGCGCGTTGGGATTGGCAATCACAATTCCGCCGTTTTCGGTGCCGAGGTAATCCTCCGTCCGGATAGTGAAGTCGTCCCGGAGCGGAACAGTTTTGAAGGGAATGCGGTAGACCTCCGCCCACACGTCGTAGAAGGAGTAGGTGATGTCCGGAAAGAGCACCGGCCTGCCCGAGTTAAAAAAGGTGAGAAAGCACATGCTCAGCACGTCGTCAGACCCGATTCCGACGAAGATCTCTTCCGGGGAGATGCCGTACTCCTCCGCCAGGGCGTCAACCAGCGGCGACGCGTCCATATCCGGGTACAGGCGGAGTTTTGCCGGATCCTCCGAGAGGCTCTTCAGTGCCTCTCCGACGCCGGGAGCCGGCGGATACGGATTTTCGTTGGTATTAAGCTTGATCAGCTTAACGCCCTTCGGCTGCTCCCCCGCCGTATACGGAGTGGTCCGCCGGATGTTGTCCTCTCTGATCATATCTTCTTTCCTTACTGCCCTTTCCGGCCGGGTATGCATCAGCCGGTGCGGCTGTCAGTTCCCGCTCTTAAAGAGGCGGCCCCCGCAGACTGCGGGAAGCCGCCTATGGCTGTTCCTTATTCTATCATAGATCGCACAGGCAGGATGCCTCAGACGGAATCAATTCGCCATTCCGTGCCATATCCGCCTGATGATCCGGCTCAGAGCACCTTCGAGAGGAAATCCTTCAGCCTCTCGCTCTTCGGGTTCCCGAAAAACTCCCCGGGCTCGTTCTCTTCCTTGATCACGCCTTCGTCAATGAAAAGCACCCTGGTACCCACTTCCCTTGCGAAGGCCATCTCATGGGTCACCACCGCCATGGTCATCCCGTCCTCGGCAAGCTCCTTCATCACGGAGAGCACTTCGCCGACCATCTCGGGATCCAGTGCGGAGGTAGGCTCATCGAAGAGCATGACCTCCGGATTCATCGCCAGAGAGCGCACGATGGCGATCCGCTGCTTCTGTCCTCCGGAGAGCTGTGCGGGATAGGCGCCCGCCTTGTCCCTTAAGCCCACACGGTCCAGCAGCTCAAAGGCCTTCTGCTGCGCCTCGTCCTTCGTCATCAGCTTCAGCTTCACCGGGGCAAGCGTGATGTTGTCCAGTATGCTGAGGTTGCTGAACAGATTGAAATGCTGGAAGACCATGCCCATTTTCTGGCGGACCTTGTTGATGTCCGTCTTCGGGCTGGTGATCTCCTCCCCGTCCAGGAAAATCTGCCCCGCAGTGGGTCTCTCCAGCAGATTCAGGCACCTTAAGAATGTGCTCTTTCCCGAACCGGAGGGCCCGATGATGACAATCTTTTCTCCCTTGCTGATCTCATAATCGATGCCGCGCAGCACGCTGACATCGCCGAAATCCTTCCTTAGACCTTTAACGGATATCACTTCTGCGCAGCCTCCTCTCCAGTATGCCCATGAAATAGGTGATAATCATCACCATGGCCAGGTAGATCAGCGCCACCGCGAAGAGCGGGAGCATGGCGTCAAAGGTGGTTCCGCGGATAATGTCGCCGCCTCGGGTGAGCTCATTCAGGCCGATATACCCGCAGATCGAGGTCTCCTTAAGAAGTGCGATGAACTCGTTCACCAGCGCCGGAAGGCAGGCCTTGAACGCCTGGGGAAGAATGATGTTCGTCATGGTCTGAACATAGGTCAGTCCGACGCTGCGGCCGGCTTCCATCTGGCCCTTGTCGATGGACATGATTCCTCCGCGGAACACCTCGGCGACGTAGGCACCGGAGTTGATTCCGAAGGTCAGGACAGCGACGAAAACTTTGGACCTGGAGCTCACAAGAATGACAAAATACATGATCAGCAGCTGAACCAGCGCGGGTGTGCCGCGGATCACCGTGACATAAGCCCTGCAGATCAGGTTCAGTACGCGGAGGATAATGCCTCCGGCTCCCCTGAGGTCGCCCTTCTGCTGATCATGCGCGCAGCGGATGATTCCGACCACGATGCCGATCATGATGCCGATCAGCAGTGCGAGCACCGTCACAATCAGTGTCGTCTTCAGGCCGTCAGTAATGAAATGCCACCTGCGGTCGGTGAGGAAATCCTGGATGAATTTCTCCCGTAAGGATTGTGCAGCCATAGAGATACTCCGTCTTTTCCGGATGATTACGCCAACGATCGGATGGGCAGGAATCTCTGCCCATCCGATCGGCGCTTTTATGCACTATATGCGAATCTGGAGTGAGGCGGCGCGCCCTGATCCGTAAGCCGGAAACGACCGGCTTTCCGGCAGCGCCTGCCCTCCGCGCTCCGGTTACTCCGCGTCCGCGGGGATGTACTTCGCGACGATGGCATCAAGCGTGCCGTCCGCCTTAAGCTCCGCAAGCGCAGCATCGATAGCGGCGAGAAGAGGCTCATTCTCCTTGGAGATCGCAGCCGCGTACTCCTCGACGACATACTCGGTATCCAGGATCTTCAGGCCTTCATTCGCAGCGACATAGCTCTTCGCGGGCTCGTTGTCGATGACAACGCAGTCGACCTTGCCGGTCATCAGCGCCATAACAGCGTCGTTGCCCTTGTTGAACTGCTCGACGTTCTCCTCGCCGTAATCGCCGGAGCAGTAGATATCACCGGTAGTGCCGAGCTGAACGCCGATCATCTTCCCTTCCAGGTCATCGATGGAGGCAATGTCCGAATTCTCGGGAACGATAACAACCTGAACTCCGGTTGCATAGCTCTCGGAGAAATTGACGTTCTTCTTGCGGTCCTCCGTGACAGTCATTCCGGCCAGGCCCATGTCGACCTTTCCGGTGGTCACTGCGGTGATGATGGAATCAAACTCCATGTCCTCAATCTTGAGCTCCAGCCCCAGCTTCTCCGCGATCGCTGCGGCAATCTCCGCATCGATACCTACGATGCTGTCTCCCTCATAGAACTCATAGGGCGGGAAATAGGCATTGGTTCCCATGGTGAGATATCCTTCCTGCACCGTGGTGAAGCCTTCTGCGTCCTCTGCCGCGGCTTCCTCAACCACTTCCTCAGCCACTTCCTCAACCGCTTCCGCTGCTTCTTCGACCTCTTCGGCAGCTTCTGCCGCTTCCTCAGCGGCTGCAGGTGCCGCCGCAGGCGCTGCTGCGGGTGCCGCCGCGCATCCGACGAGACCAAGCATCATTAATCCGGCCAGTGCAAGTGCGATCTTCTTTTTCATAATCTCCTCCTAATCTCCTTCTTCAAAAGGAACAGCCGGCGCGGTGACCCGCGCCGGCTGTGGTTCATTTGTGGATCGTTGAATATTATATGCATAAACAGCGGCATTATCAAGTATATTTTGAATAAACCACTAATATTTATGCATCATCACTCCGTCTCGCCGTCAAACTTCATGAGCAGTTCCGCAAGATCGCCGCGGGTAAGCACGGTGTCGTCCGCATCCGAACTCCAGTCGACTCCGAACGCGGAGGCCAGGCTGCTTAGAAGCTCCACAGCGGTCTCACCGGTCAGCTCGTCCTCAAGCACAAGATCGGGAGAAGCGATGCCGTAGCTGGCGAAGAGTCCGAGTGCTTCCTCCGGATCCCTCGCACCACCGATGTAAGCATACATTGCGCCCATGATATCGCCGACAGTGGCCGGATCGTCCACGCCGAACTCATCCTCCGTTCCATCCTTTACCGCCATCAGGCCGTTGTCGAAGGCAAAGCGTACCGCCTCGTACTGCGGATGATCCTCCGCGACATCGGAGAGTTCAATCGCCGTGGCGTCCACTACGCCGAAGGGATTAAGGATGACCTCGTAAAGATCCGCATTCGCCTCGATGGCCGAAGCAGGTCCGGAGGTAGCGAGCACGCCGTTTTCACTCAGATTCCTGTAAATCGAAGCGTACTCCGCGATTTTCTCCGGAGTAACCGCCTTGAGCTGCCTCATCCACTCGAGAGTTTTTTCCTGGCTCTCGCCCTGGAAGGTGAGCATAGCCGCGTTAATTGCGCCGGAGAGTTCGCCCATCGGCATCGCGTAGCCGGAGTAGGCCGACAGGATATAGCCGTCCAGTGTCTCCTCGTCCACCTCGGCCCCGGCAATAAGATCCGCCAGGGAATCGTAGACGTCGAAGGTCTCGCGCACGTTGGGATCGCGGTACGAAATCAGGTACATCCCCGCTTTGTCGATCGCGGCGTTCCAGGGAGTGTACACACCGTACTGATCGCGGAGAAGCGGGATCAGGAAAAGGTCACCTACCAGAGAGGTAACGGCATCCAGGCCTCCTTCAAAGCCTTCCATGCCAAGAGTCTCATAATCCGCGTACAGCATGTTGAACTGTACGCCGGTATCCACGATAAGGCCCTCGGATGCTTCTCCCACAGGCAGATCGTATTCCACGGGAGTGATGTCCCTCTCCCCGAGCGACATCAGGAACTCATCGGAGAGCTCCCTGTTAATTTCAATGCTCTCCTCATTGCCCGCGAACAGCGCGACCGCGCCGGTACGGTTGTCAAGGTATTCCTTAACGACCTCGAAGCCCTTAAGCGCCTCCTCCGGATCCTCTTCGAGCTTCTGCTCCAGGGAAACCAGGAAATCATAATACTCAAGATTATTTGCGTAGCTGTAATAGGCATAGAGCCCGGAGCTCCGCGCCATCGCGCGGTAGAGCTCCACCGCGTAAGGCGCGGCGTTGATCTGGTTCTTCAGCGAAGATTTAATCGCCTGAACCTCATCCAGGACCTTTTCCGCATCATCCGTTCTGGTGTCATACACCAGTTCGTGCACCAGGTCGTAGGCTTCCTCCATATCCTCATCCAGAGTGATGAAGGTACCGCGGAAATAAGGAACCGCCTTGTTCTCCTCGTTGTCCGGAAGGGAAATGTAGAATGCCGGGCTGTACAGGTAGCGGTTCATCAGGGAAGCCAGCTCGGCCCTGGTATGCTCCTCGGAATCCAGCTCGCCCAGAAGATCGGTGTAAAGCTTAAAGTAATGGATATACTCCCCGGGCAGATCGGTCATGTCAAGGAAGATGCTCGCCTGTCCCACGCCTTCGACGCCGGCTGCGGCATCAATGTGGCGGATGCCGTTTTCATCCGTTTCGTCCGTGACGTCGTAAAGCTTGATCTCCTCCGGCAGGGAATCCACCGTCACCGCCTGAAGGGAAGCGACCATCTCCGAGATATCCTGCTCTTCCGTTTCCTTGTTGGTCTCCTCGACGATTGCCGCGATCTCCTCCTCGGACATCTCCGCCTTAAGCTCGGCAAGATGCTCCGCGAGGGCTGCGTCTTTCGCTTCCTTCGCGCCGGGCTCCGGATAAGTTACCGCAAGGGTGCAGGTCTCGCTGTCCACAAGGTAATCGGAGGCAACGCGGGCATACACGCCCTCTTCGTTGCGCTCTTCGAGCCCGTTCATATACTCGACCGTATCCAGATAGGACCAGGGATCGCCGGTAAGTGAGTAGTTGTAGCCGATATTGACAGAGACCACATCCACGCCGACACTGGAGTTCTCCCGAAGGAGCTTGTTGTTGATCGCTATGGTGGAGTTGACGCCCTCCATCAGCTCACTGTCAAAACCGTTCTCCGCGATATCCGCGATGACTTCGTCAACCGTGCTGACGAAAACATCCGCGTCCTCAGGATCCACATCATCCGCGTTGAACATCAGGAGAAGTTCCGGTCCCGCAGGTTCGAGGGAACAGCCGAAGGAACCGTAAGGGATTTCTTCCTTCAGCCGGATCTGCAGAGGAGACGCCGGAAGGGAGAGAATCTGGGCAAAACTGTCGAGCGCGTTCACGTCGGACCAGTCCTCGTCCTTGCAGACAAAGGAATAAATCAGACGGGAAGCGTGATCCGTAGGCGAGCCGTTCTCCACAGGGAAGGCATAGCTCTCCATCACCGGCTCGGTGATGGGTTCGTAATCCGCATCCACGCGCTCGAATTCCCTCTCCTCGTACTCGGAGTAGTATCCGTCGAGCAGTTCAAGAAACGCGGCATAGTTATCAAAATCGCCGTAGAGCACTGCAAAGCTGTTGGAGGGATGATAATACTTCTCGTGGTAGTCCTTGAGATCCTGCCAGGTCATATCCGGGATATAATCCGGATCGCCGCCGCTGATGTTGCCGAGCATGGAGCCGGGGAATGACAGGCGGATCGCGTTGTAATAAGCCGCGGAATCAATAGTGGTCGCGCCGAGCATCTCGGAGTACACCGTGCCCTCCATAGTGAGGTCATCCTCCGGATCCGCCATGCGGTAGCGCCACGCCTCCGTGCGGTATATGCTCTCATTCTCAAGGATGGAGGGATGCAGGCAGCTGTCGGTGTAATAATCCGCAAGCTTGAGCAGCTGTTCCTCCGACAGGCTGGCGATGGGATACATGGTCATCCTGTCGTAAGTGAACGCGTTCATGAAGGTATTGTACGTCCTGTAGCTTAAGGAGAACCAGAGCGCATCGGACGGATATTTCTCCGATCCGGACAGGCAGCTGTGCTCGAAGACGTGCGGAAGTCCGGTATTGTCGATGGCATCGGTCCTGAAGCCCAGGGCGAAGGAGCGGTTGGTGTCATCGTTGGCGATGTACATCAGTTTTGCGCCGGTGGCCTCGTGTTCGAACCAGACCATGGTCGCGCCGAGCTCCGGGAACTCCTTCAGTTCGGCTGCGGTGAAGCCGTTCACAACATCGCCGGGCTCGGGAAGATCCTTCACCTCTTCGTCTTCTTCCGGTTCCTCTTCGTCTGCTTCCTCTCCGGCATCTTCCCCGGAAAGAGCCCCGGCGGGGACCGCCTGCATGCCCATCACAAGGGACTTCAGTTCCTCGGCGGTAATTCCGCGGCCTTCCTCGCCCGCGTTAAAGATCACGGAGAAGCTGATCTCCTCTGTTCCGAAGGTCGCGCAGTTGATCTTCTCCCCGTCGCCTCTGCAGGAAACTTCAAGGCCCTTGAAATTCTCCTCCCACTCCTCGGAGTACTCGTTGTAATCTCCGGAGAGATCCGTCCCGGAGAGCTCGGTGGAGGCGCGGATGATCATCTCGTTGTCGACATTTTCGTAGCGTGCTTCGATGGTGCCGTCCATATAGAGGTACTTCCAGAAATGCATCTCGAAATCCGGGACGGGAAGTGCCTCCTCCACAGGAGGTTCGAAATCAATGCCCGAGCCCGCGATGGCCTCCTCCAGGTCCTCCGTCTCGGTCCAGGGATTGGCCATTCCTATGACCGGCTCATCGCCTGCGCCTTCATTCTCCGCCCTTGCGGGCATTGCGAAGAGCCCGCAGACGAGAACCAGCGACAGGAAGAGCGCTCCAAATCGTCTCATTCCGTTTGTTCTCCTTTCTTTGTCCGGGCCTTAAGCCGGCCCGGGATCCGTGGTTTCAAAAACACCCCCGGACAGTGCCGGGGGTGTCTGGTTACCTTTTTCCGGCCATTCGTCCCTAATGGACGCGGCCCGCCGCCGCGTATTACTCGAGCGGCACCTGGGCGGACCAGTACTCGCGGTTATACAGATCCGTGAATCTGTACATCAGAGAGAGCTCCCCGTTCGGGACCTTGACATCACTGACCTCGATGGCATCCGCAGCCTCCGCTCCCTCGGGAATTTCGATGACCATCTGGTCGCCGATCATGTAGCTGTCGATGAACTCGCCGTCGTAGGTGTAGTAATCCGCAAGGAAGTCGATGGTGTCGCCGTCTTGAAGCTCATACATGTTCTTGGCGACGGTATCGGTTTCGCCGTTCTTATAGACGCTCTGTGCGCCGACGACATATCCGCCGGGATGCTCGTCGTTGAAAACGATGAGCAGGTTCGCACGGTTCCCGTTGAGGTAGCAGGGGACATATCCCGAAATCTCGGAGCTTTCGCCGTTAACCACCTGATCCAGGAAGTAGTAGGCTACCGGCTGCTTGTTGATCGCGATCCAGTATCCGCTGGTATCCGGAAGCAGGTTGCCGTACTCGTCGAACTCGAAGACGTTGTCCAGTCCGAGATCGATGTACCCCTCGCCGTCGTCAAGGAAAGCGTTCAGCAGAAGGCCTCTGACCAGCGACCACTGCTGCTCGGGCAGATACATGTAGTATTCGCCGTCCCCGTTCTTCGTCCAGATGAGGGAGTTGCCGTCAAAACTGTTGTCCGTGATGTACTGCAGCGTCTCCTCGTCGGACAGTGCCCTGTCGGACAGGAAATCCGCACTGGAGAGCCCCGAGATGGAGCCGAGGTCGCCGCCAAGGAAGGATCCCAGCAGCTGTCCGATAAGGTCGGAGTTTCCGTAGGTCCCGGTTGAGCTGTAGGAGCTGCTGTTCCCGGACGAGCTGCCGCCCGAAGAGCTTCCGTGGCCGCCCAGGCCTCCGGTCATCTCGAAGAGGGACTGTACCGCCGAGCCCGTTCCGCCGAGGGCTGCCTGGCCGCTGGACTCCATGCTTGCGAACTGACGGATCGCGCGGCAGTAGCTCTCATCGATGCCGATGGCGTTATACTCGGAAACCGCCCGGTCCACATAGCTGATCCGCTTGTAAGGGAAGTAGATCGAAAGGCCATAGGCATTGGTCATGTTGCTTGAGGTGCGGTTGTACTTGATCGCATCCATCAGCGCGCCTGCGAGAGCACTGCCCTCGCTGTTGCCGAGGCGCTGTGCCATGTCGACGAGATCGACCTGGTCGATTTTCGTGGATGCCGCAAATTCCCTGGTATTGTTGCGTGCGGTGGAGATCGCGGCGTACTCCTTGTTCGCGAGCATGTCGATGATGGAGTTGGAGAAATCCACAAACTTCACCGGGGAGGTGTAGGCGAGCTCCGCGAGGTCGACCACCGAGAGGGTGGCCTTCTGGCCCTGGCAGTATCTCGCGCAGAACTCCACGAAGTCATCGACGATGTTCTGCCCGATCTCCGTCGTCGGCATCGAAGTGTCACGGGAAAGCTTGGTCAGCCAGTTGGTGTAATACCAGCCGCATCCGGGCTCCGTCTCCTCGGATGCCACGAGATAGTCCGCATACCTGTCCAGCATCAGCGCATTTTCCATCGTCGCCATGAGACAGGTGTCAAAACCGATGAAATCGAAGGTCACGCCGGCCTGGCCGAGCGCCTTGTTGATGCCGGAAAGAGGCATGGAGCCCCTGGAGGCGTAGCGCTCATCGTACCCGTAGCCGCTCACCGAACCGCCGCCGTGATCCCAGAAGATCAGGTCAAAGCGGTTCGCCGGGAAATTCTTCGCGCAGTAGTCGATAAAGAAGCTCAGGGTCGCCGGGTCGGTCATCGCCGCACTTCCGAGATCGCTCTCGAGGCGCTTTAAGCCGCCGCTCACCACCTGGTAAATCTGGTTGTGCTGGCTCGACACCGTGGAGTTGCGCCAGGACTTGGCGCCGCCGGTGTACACGATGACGTTGACATTGTTCCCGATGGTCGCCTTGGTCATCTCCGCCAGATCGTTGGTCGCCATTCCGTTCTGCGACTCAAGATCCGCGCCGCACATGTAGACCATGATGGTGACCACGTCCTCGCCGTTGCCCCGGATGACTGTCCGCTTATCCCTCGCGCCTTCCGCGACCGAGGTATTGAGCACACCGGTGTTGCCCGGCTGGCCCTGGCCGGAGGAGCTGCCGCCCGAAGTTCCCTGTCCGGAGGATCCGGAAGTTCCTCCCGTCCATCCCTCGGAATAGCTGCCTCCCATGAGCTGAAGGAGCAGGTCGGGGACATCAATCTTGTTGTCCGCGTTATAGCCTAAGAGCGAGGAAGCAAGGTTCGACACCGCCTCCGTTCCCTGCCCGGAGGAAGGGGTATTCTGTACTGCCTGCTGAGTAACAGCGGGCGTGACTTCCGGCAGCTCCGCCACCGAAGAGGTAGACCCGCCGCAGCCGCGGAGCAGGAAAAACGCCAGAACAGCGACAATCGCCAGCGATCCGATGCTGCGGGTCTGCCGGTTCATTCCTCCGCCCGAACCAGATCCGTGGCTTCCGGAGGGTCTGGATGTTCCCTTTCCTCCGTTGCCGACCGGACCTGTGCCCTGTCCGCTTCCGCGCCTGTAAACCTGTTTTCCGGTGCCGCCGTCCGTGCGTTTGCGGCCTCCGGGCCTGTTATCCGCCATAGCTTCCCCCTTTCCTGGTGCCGATAAAAGCGCCGATTCTTATGCTTCTGTCTCACCTGCCCTGGCCTGGGTAGCCTGAGCCTTCAGATACGCGTTGATAAACCGGTCAATGTCGCCGTCCAGGACAGCTCCGCTGTTGGAGGTCTCCTCCTGGGTCCTGGTGTCCTTGACCATCGTGTACGGCTGGAGGACATAGGAACGGATCTGGGATCCCCAGGCATTGTCCTTGACCTCGCCGCGGATCGCAGCCAGCTTCTGCGCCTCTTCCTCCTGCTTTCTCATGTACAGCCTCGCCTTAAGGATCTCGAAGGCCTTGTCCTTGTTCTGGAACTGGGAGCGCTCGTTCTGGCAGGTAACCACGATTCCCGTCGGGAAGTGGGTGATGCGTATGGCGGACGAAGTCTTGTTGATGTGCTGTCCGCCGGCGCCGCTGGAGCGGTAAGTATCAATCCGGATATCATCGGGATTGATCTCGATGTCGACATCTCCCTCAATCTCCGGCATGACGTCGCAGGAGACAAAGGAGGTCTGCCGCTTTCCCTGGGCATTGAAGGGAGAAATGCGGACCAGGCGGTGCACCCCTCTCTCCGACCGGAGATAACCGTAGGCATTCTGCCCGCTTATCTGGAAGTCCACCGACTTGATTCCCGCTTCGTCGCCGTCGACCATGTTCATGGTCTCCACGGTGAAGCCCTTCCTCGCGGCCCAGCGGGTGTACATTCTGTAAAGCATGGAGCACCAGTCGCAGCTCTCCGTGCCGCCCGCACCCGCGTTCAGGGAAAGAATCGCGTTGCAATGGTCGTACTCGCCGGTGAGCAGCGTGGTAAGCCTCAGGTTCTCCAGCGTCTCCTCAAAACTGTCGAGCTCACCGCGGATCTCTTCCACCATGTCCGCGTCGTTCTCCTCGTTGCCCATCTGAATGAGTGTGAGGATATCCTCATACTGCTGGGACAGGGAATCCGCGTCCTCCACTGTGCGCTGAAGATCCTTAAGGCGCTTCATCTTGCTGTTGGCCGCGTCCGCATCGCTCCAGAAATCCGGTGCCTCGGACTCCCTGGAGAGCTCTTCGATCTGACGGGCCTTATTCTCCAGATCGAGTGAATCCCTGACCTCCCTAAGCGTGTCCGCGTATCCGGTCAGCTCGATCTTCATATTGTCTAATTCAACCACTCGTATTACCTCTCCTCCCCGCTTAACCTTAAGGGGAGCCGGCCGCGGACGGCCGCAAGATCCGTTTCCGTTCCCTATGCCACACCCTTGCCGTGACAGTTCTTATACTTCTTTCCCGAGCCGCAGGGGCAGGGATCATTAGGATAGATTTTCTTCTCCATCTTGCGCACGGGGGCTTTTGCCACCGTGTCGTCCTTGTTGGTGGCGATGGGCTTGGCAACCTGCTCCCTCTCCACCTTCTGCTCGACTCTCACGTGCATGAGCAGCCTTACCGTATCCTCCTGGATATTCTGGCTCATCTCATTGAACATGTCGTAACCGGCAATCTTGTACTCGACGAGAGGATCGCGCTGGCCGTAGGCCTGAAGGCCTATGCCCTGTCTCAGCTGCTCCATGTCGTCGATATGATCCATCCACTTGCGGTCAATGACCTTAAGGAGGATGACGCGCTCCAGTTCGCGGATCGCCTCGGCGTCCGGGAACTCCGCTTCCTTGCTCTCGTAAAAGGCCACCGCCTCTTCCTTCAGCTGCTGCTCAAGGCCGCTCTTTGTGCGCTCCTTGATGCGGCCGCGGTTGATTACCTGGAGAGGCACGACCGGAAGCAGTATCTCGTTGAGCTCGGTGAGATTCCAGTGGTCGCTGTTGGCGTCCTCCCCGATCGCCGTATTCACGGCGTTCTCCACGGTATCGGTAATCATCTTGTAGATGGTATCCCGCATGCTCTCGCCGTCCAGCACGCGCCTGCGCTCGCCGTAGATAATCTCGCGCTGCTCGTTCATGACCGCGTCGTAATCAAGAAGGTTCTTGCGGATGCCGAAGTTGTTGGCCTCGATCTTCTTCTGGGCGGTCTCGATTGCGTGGGACAGCGACTTATGTGCGATCTCCTGGCCTTCGGGGATGCCAAGCGCATTGAACATGCTGATCATGCGCTCGGAACCGAACAGGCGCATCAGGTCATCCTCCAGGGAGATGAAGAACTTGGATTCGCCGGGATCGCCCTGGCGGCCTGAACGTCCGCGCAGCTGATTGTCGATGCGCCTGGACTCATGCCGCTCGGTTCCGATAATCTTCAGGCCGCCTGCCGCTTTCGCGTCGTCGTCCAGCTTGATGTCGGTACCGCGTCCGGCCATGTTGGTGGCGATGGTCACTGCGCCGTGCTGTCCGGCCTGGGCGACGATTTCCGCTTCCTGCTCATGGAACTTCGCGTTCAGGACGTTGTGCTGTATTCCCTCTCTCGAGAGCATCTTTGAGAGAACTTCCGATGCCTCGATGGTGATGGTGCCCACCAGCACGGGCTGTCCCTTCGCATGGGCTTCCTTCACCGCGTCGACGACCGCGTTCAGTTTTTCCTTGCGGGTCTTGAAGACCGCGTCCTGATGGTCAATACGGATCACCGGCCGGTTGGTCGGGATCTCGATAACATCCATTCCGTAAATCTCACGGAATTCCTTCTCCTCGGTGAGAGCGGTACCGGTCATACCTGCCTTCTTATCATATTTATTAAAGAAGTTCTGGAAGGTAATGTTTGCAAGAGTCATGCTCTCACGTTTTACCTTAACGTGTTCCTTTGCCTCAATGGCCTGATGCAAACCATCGGAATAACGACGGCCCGGCATGATACGTCCGGTAAAGGAATCTACAATCAATACCTGATCGTCTTTTACTACATAATCCTGATCTCTGTGCATCAGATTATGCGCACGAAGGGCAAGGATTACATTATGCTGAATCTCAAGGTTCTCAGGATCTGCCAGGTTATCAATCTTAAAGAAGTTTTCAACCTTCTTTACACCTTCCTGGGTAAGGTTTACTACCTTATCCTTTTCACCAACGATGAAGTCTCCGGTCTCCTCCTGCTCGATACCCATGATGGCATCTACCTTGGAAAACTCCGGCAAGTCCTCGCCTCGCTTTAACTGGCGAGCCAATACATCACACATTTCATAAAGCTTTGTGGACTTTCCGCTCTGTCCGGAAATGATAAGCGGTGTACGTGCCTCATCGATCAATACGGAGTCCACCTCATCGATAATACAATAGTGAAGTTCTCTTTGAACCAAATCTTCCTGGCGAACCACCATGTTATCGCGAAGATAATCAAATCCCAATTCGTTGTTTGTAATATAAGTAATGTCACACTGATATGCAGCCTGACGTTCTTCTCTGTTCATGTCATTTAAAACGCATCCGACCTTCAAGCCCAAGAACTCATGAACCTGTCCCATCCATTCCGCATCACGCTTTGCCAAATAGTCGTTTACGGTTACAACCTGAACGCCCCTTTCCTCCAAAGCGTTTAAGTATGCAGGCAAAGTACACACCAATGTTTTACCTTCACCTGTTTTCATTTCTGCGATACGACCCTGGTGCAAAATAATTCCACCAATCAACTGTACACGGAAGTGCTCCATACCAAGTACTCGGCGGGCAGCTTCACGAACCGTTGCATAAGCCTCCGGCAAAATATCATCTAAGGTCTTTCCGGATTTTAACTGCTCCTTAAAGTATGGGGTCTTTGCCTGAAGCTCCGCATCGGAAAGTCCCATCATCTCATCGCGATAGGATTCAATTTGATCCACAATGGGAGTAATACGCTTTAACTCCCTTTCACTGTGGGTTCCAAACACTTTATTTATAATGCTCATTTTTAATCTCCTTTAACGGTCGGTGAAACCGACACTCACTTTCGCTATTTTACCACGATTAGACCCTTGTAACAACTAAAGAATTTCTTAATTAGACCTCGGATGAGGAAAATTTTGAGGAAACTTCCGTACAATTCATGCCATAAAATCCGTCATTTTCAGTCACGCCTCGAATTGTGCCTACTAAAATAAGGCACCACAAGATATTGTTTTAGTTGTTTTGAATTGTCTTATTATTTGAAAAATTAAACAAACTTATCGAATTATACCACTATTCAGACATAAATTGTCAAAAAACTTGTTGACATATAACCACCCAGGGTTTAATATAAAGTCACAACAAAGAACACCTCCCAATCGGAAAACACTCGGGAGTGTTCAAGGAACTGATAAGCAGGACGAAAGGAGGCTCTTAGCGGGAGAAACTACACCATTTAATGTAAGCCAGAGTCTAGCTGGTGAATTCTAGACACGATGAAAAAACCGGGAAGCAAGCTCTTAGACATAGGCTGTTTTAGCCGAGAAGGTAAAAGTGAAAGAGGATATGATTCAATAGGTTTTCATCGGAATCAGGAGGAATGTCCGAATGGACAAGATAGAAGTACAATTTAAGGAATAGACGGTACCCGGTGTAAGGGCTACCGTCTATTTCATTTTGTTTTTTTCGCTTTCTTTAATGCCTTCGATATAAGCAATCAGTTTCTCTGCGTGAACACTCCAGGTATATTTTCTTTCTGCCAAAGCTCTTCCTTTTTCGGCAATATCAAACAACTGCATCTCAGAGTACCGCTCCAACCGATGGTTTAAATCGGACAATTGTTTCTCACTATAGAAAATTACATTTACTCCATCCCGAAGTTCCGAATCAAATTCCAACGCCATATCCGTAATGCAAACCGCTCCGTTTGAAAGAGCTGAGGTCACCCGGTCATGAAGACCGCAGGCAAACATAGGGTTTATATCCAGCACAAATTGGTACCGGCCCATAAGCTCAAATGAAGCAGCCATAGGACAGGATGGCAAAAAATGGAGTCCCGAAAGGTTTCTTACGGAGGAATTCTCCCATCCCTCTCCTGCCACCGCTACGGGGTAAGCGCCCTCCGCCAGGTGTGCCAATACGGATTCCCTTTTTTTGTTTCTCTTTTTTTGATCTACCAAAAACATATGATTCAACAGTTCCGGAAAACCGCTCATCTCATAATAATCCCGGATGTATTCGTCAATATCCTCATCTCTGTTGCATCCGCTATAGCCTTTCAGTATAGACAACAGGCATTCCTCTATGGGCTTCGTGGTATCCTTCCACGCATCCCAAAGATTCAGAGCCAACTGATACGTGGGATCGTTAATCTGATTTCGCAGAGCACGAACTTTATCATCCAATTCCTCGTCCGGCAAATACGTCCCCATAAACAGAATTTCCTTTTTTCTCATAGGGAATTCCAATTCCTCCAGCGCCTTCGTACCGGACATGGGCAAAACAAAAGTACCGGCAAGATGGGGATAATATTTTTTCATATATTCTCCATGAATCCGGTCAATCCCAATGGTGTAATACCGACGAATGGGAAAGCAAAGCCCCGGATGATGGTACAGGGGATGATCCAAAATATAATTGATAAAAGGTGCATCAATCTCATTTAGTACCCGCTGTCCACTGTCGTCAATCAAATAGGGCAGCCTGGAATTCATATCAAGAATCGCATCGTAGGTTTTCCCAAGCTGCGCTTCCAACATAGAATAATCCGCCTCGTTTTCATCGAAATCAAGGCGGACTACCTCCACATTTTTCCTCTCCAATTCCTCCTGAATACGATCCAAGAAAAAGGATCCGGAAAAATAACATAATTCTTTTGTGGACGCAATCAAAATCTTCATTATCGTGAAATAACCTCTGCGCCGTCTTCCGTAACCAAAATCTGATACTCCCACTGAGCGGAAGGCTTTCCGTCCATGGTATAAACTTCCCAACCGTTTTCCTTGTCGGTGAAAATCTGGGCTGTTCCCATGTTAATCATAGGCTCGATGGTAAACATCATACCCGGCACCATAAGCATATCCTCTCCGGCATTGGAGCAATAGCCCACCCAAGGTTCTTCGTGGAATTCCAATCCTACGCCGTGTCCTCCGATTTCCCGAACTACAGAGTATCCGTTTGCTTCCGCATGTTCATGAATCACCTGAGCCATATCACCTAAGAATGTCCAAGGCTTAACCGCTGCAAGACCCAGGTCGCAGCACTCTTTGGTGACTTCCACCAGACGTCTCTTTTCTTCGCAGACATCTCCGATCATATACATGCGAGATGAGTCAGAGAAATAACCGTCCAAAATAGTGGAGCAGTCTACATTGATAATGTCTCCATCTTTTAACACCACATCCTTGGAAGGAATGCCGTGACACACCTGATCGTTTACAGAAGTACATACGCTCTTGGGAAATCCCTCGTAATTTAAAGTCGCGGGGATGCCTCCCATCTTTTTGGTGGTTTCATATACGATTTCATCAATCTCCAACGTGGTCATCCCTGCACGGATGGCTTCGCCTACCGCATCCAAACAAGCCATATTGATAACGGCTGACTCCTTGATTTTCTTCACCTGCTCCGGCGTTTTAATAATATCGTGGTCCGGAACAATATGTCCGTTTAATGCAAAAGTCTCTATTTTTCTGTCAAATCTCTCGTGACACTGTTTATATTTTTTTCCGCTGCCACACCAGCAAAGATCATTTCTTCCTAATTTCATTTTTATCCTTCTTTACTCTTTTTCCATCGTTACCTGAACATCATGCGCCAGTGTAACATTTCCAAAATTAATACGATCCCAAACCTTTTTATTTACCTTCACGGAAACATCATGTTCCTTCATCCATTGCTCATAATCATATCCGTCATACGCATATCCCGCATAGGTCTTTCCGGTCTCCTCAGCCAGCTTCATCTGGTACTTTTCCGCCAAGGCGATCTTTCTCATGGACTCGTTAATCACCTCATAGTCCACCGGCAGATTCTCTTTTTGCACATCGTAGAGATCTTCCCAAAAATCTGTACGACGTTGCTCCAAGGCCAGTTTTTCCTCCTCGGACAATGCCAGTCCGTTTTCCAAAGCAGCATTGTAAAACAAATAATCATGCACCGCCATATCCATGGCCGCATCTTTTGCACTTAGCTGTACAAAGCTCTGATTGGTATGAATGTTCCAAAACGCACGGGTGTTTTTTGCATCATACACCAGCGCCTTTTCCTCTACATTTCGCTCCTCATACAAAACATAAAAAGCCAAATCGGAAAGGGTCAGCTCCTGAACATCCACCTTTACCGCCACGGCATCCAAATTCTCGCTGTAGATCAGATACTGTCTGTTCTGAAAGCTAAGCAGGGAAGCCACGCCTATGGCAGCAATCACGGTAATGATGATTGCAATCCGCAATATGGAATCTATTTTTTTACCTTTTGATTTATCCTTCATAAAACGACTATCTCAAAACCGGATTATAACACCCGTCGAATTGCAAGAATGGGCTTGCATGCCACCGGACGGTTTGCGGTGATTCCCGCTCTGGTGCTCTGGGCCTCCACTATGGTTCCGGATCCGGTATAAATTCCCACATGGCCGGGGTAGCAAACAATATCCCCTGCCTTTATGCAATCATAGCTTACCTCCTGCCCTACGCTTCTTAAAGTGATGGAGGTGGCTCGGCCACTGCCTAAGCTGATGCCGAAGTTCTTATAGACTTCCTGAACAAATCCGGAGCAATCGCAACCGTTAGTAAGAGAAGTTCCTCCCCAAACATAAGGATTACCCACAAACTGCATGGCGTAAGATACCACTGAAGAGCCACTGACATTCGTAACGGGTGACGGGTTCTTGCTCACCTGAGTGGTGGTACCGTCTGCGTTGGTGGTATTCTTTGCCGCAACCGCAGCCGCATTGGCTGCTGCCTGCGCCTCCGCACGCTTCCGAGCTTCCTCTTCGGCTTTCTTTCTGGCTGCCTCTTTTGCCGCTGCAATCTGCTTATCAAAATCCGCTACCTGCGTTTTCTTTGCGGAAATCATACTATTCAAAGAAGACTTCTTTGCCGCCAGAGAATTCTGCTGGCTCTTGAGGTTGGCCTTCTCCGTCTCCAACTGTGCCTGCATTTCCTGGATTTCAATCTGTGTCGCCACGTAACCGTCCAGGAGATTACGATCATACTCATAAATGGCGTTGGCATATTCCACGCGGCTGATAAAATCGCCGATACTGCCGGACTCGATAAAAATAGTAAGCAAACTGTCATTGCCATGCTCATACATGTACTTCATACGAAGCTTCATGTTTTCATACTGGCGCTGCTCCGCTTCCTGAGCAGCCGCAAGTTCAACACTCAGCTCTTCTATCTCTGCCTCACACTCGGAAATCTCAGCTTCTAAAGAGTTGATTTCTGTAAGGATGGCTACCAACTCCTGATCCAGTTCTGCGATTTCTTCCTGCAATTCGCTTTTTTCCTGTTCCAACTGGCTGACGGACTTAGCTGCGCGCACGCTTCCGTTAAATGCACCGGCCAGCACCGCCCCCATCAAAAGCAGGGAAACAAATCTATTTGCAAACTTTCTTTTTGTCATAAAAAACTACTCCGCCTTTTATACATACCCTCTTTTAATCATATTAAAAACATGGTTTTTTTGCAAGTATCTCAAGGTCTTCATTAAAGTTTTCCATCACGAAAAAAGGCACAAAAAACCCCGGCTGTTATAAGCCGGGGACATTGGATTAGCATAATTTCATACGAATTTCTTTCGTAATGATGTCTGTATAGCTAAAAGATAACAACTGCGCCGGATGATCGTCGTCATCATCGTTAACCAAAATGGTGAAAACACTTGGATAAGCTTCCTGAATCACACCCTTCTGGATATCGACTTTGTTACGGCCTCTATCCAACTGAATCATAACCTCGCTACCACATTGCTGTTGTACAGATGCGCGCACCTTGTCGAAATCTTTCTGTTCCATGTTCAATTGTACCTCCTGTCTATCTCCCCGCGAGGAGAACACGTTAAAGTGAAGTATAGCACCATCGCTTTACTTTGTCAAAGTAAACCATTGAGAAATAAAGGAAAATATACTATATTTATGCCATGGAAAACAAAAAGGAGGATCCTATGCGTACCATACTTGATGTTATTTTTTTGGTTTTGTTTTTGATTATCAGTTTACCGATCCAAGGAGTTTTGTGGATCATCCGAAAGATGAATCGCAATACCGCGGATATGGCATCTTTACATATTGTAAACTGGGCGTTTAAAGTCATCGCTTTTTTTGCGGGAGTTAAGCCGGACATCCAAGGCTTGGAAAAAGTCCCTACAGATCAACCGGTTTTATACGTAGGAAATCATTTGGGATTTTTTGATGTGATTTTAACCTATCCTCTGATGAAGCGGCGCACCGGATACATTTCCAAAAAAGAGTTTGAAAAGATTCCTTCTCTTTCCACATGGATGCGACGTCTCTACTGCTTATTCCTGGATCGGGAGAATCCAAAGGAAGGGCTTAAAACCATTCTTACCGCCATCGACTACATTAAGGACGGAGTTTCCATTTTTGTATTCCCGGAAGGAACCAGAAGTCGCGACGGACAGCTCCACGAGTTTAAGGCAGGAGCCTTTAAGATGGCCACCAAGACAGGCTGCCCCATCGTACCTGTCGCTATCACCGGCACCAACACCGTCTTCGAAGATCACTTTCCGTGGATCAAAAAGAATCCGGTGCAGATTACCTTCGGAGATCCCATCTACCTCGACGCCCTAGACGCCGAAGACAAAAAACGCATCTCCGACTACACCCACAACATACTCGCTGAAATGCTCAAAAAACAACGTGGTTAACCTAAAAACCATTAATAAAAATACTTAATAATAAAAAGTGAGAACAATATAAAAAAATCTCAAATGTTTTTCATGTAGGGCGCTTCCTTGGCGCCCGGTGAAAAATCATTTGAGATTTTTTGTTTAGTATATTTTATTTTGCAGTAATATTTTTTGTAGCAACTACGTCTACGCCTGTGCCGCAAACGTCTTTTACAAGTACGTCTCCGATAGCAACCGGAGCATTTACTTCAACAGTTTCCAATGCTTTGCAGATGTCGAAGATTTTTCCCTTTGGAATATCTTCTTTGGTCTTGCAGGAAACCATGTTTAAGTGTCCGCCTTTTACACGAACAGATGAAGTAACGATACGTGTTGGGTTGGTTACTTCCTTGCGAGCGTAGATGTCACCACGCTTACAGGTATTTCCCTCTACGGAAGTTACTTCTCCGTTTTCCAATGTAACGGTTAACTGGCAGCCCATAGGACAGCCGATACAAGTTAAATTCTTTGTTTCCATAATGCTATCCTCCTTATGCTTCCTCAATCTTGATTGTGATATTTGTAATATCCGGATACTCGGCAAGCTGTGCCTTTGTAAGTACTACTTGCTCCATTTCACCCGGAGCCATTACCTGTTTCTTTCTCTTGGAAATCTGAGTATCTCCAAAGTAAGTAGCGATGGCTTTGTTCTTATATACATCTCCTACACGGAAACGAACAGTAACGGTATCATCCATTTCTTCCGGACGAATGTACTTCGGAACGGTGTAACGAACGCCGTCAACCGGAAGTATTTCAACAACCTTCTTTGCTTCCTTCTTTCCTTCAAGGATGTACTTTGCAGCATTCTTTCCGGCATTGGTAGCTTCCTGAGAAACGAAGTCAACCAAGTCATGTACGTGAAGTACGTTACCGCAGGCAAATACACCTTCGATGTTGGTTTCCAAAGAATCGTTTACAACAGGGCCTGAAGTAATCGGGCTAAGTTCAACTCCTGAGTTAGAAGAAAGCTCGTTTTCCGGAATCAAACCGCAGGATAAAAGTAAGGTATCACATTCATAGTGAATCTCGGTTCCCGGAATCGGCTTACGATCCGGACCAACTTCAGCGATAGTGATTCCTTCCACACGCTCTTTTCCTTCGATGTCGATAACGGTGTGAGATAATTTAAGCGGAATACCGAAGTCATCCAAACACTGAACAATATTTCTCTTTAATCCGCCGGAGTAAGGCATAAGCTCAGCTACTACCTGTACCTCAGCACCTTCTAATGTCATACGACGTGCCATGATAAGTCCGATATCACCGGATCCAAGGATAACTACCTTACGTCCCGGCATATAGCCTTCCATGTTAACAAGTCTCTGTGCAGTACCTGCAGAGAAAATACCTGCCGGTCTGTAGCCCGGAATATTCAAAGCGCCACGGCTTCTTTCACGACATCCCATTGCAAGGATCACTGCCTTTGCAGGGATAACGAACATTCCGTCTTCAGAGTTCATAGCGGTAACGGTCTTATCCGGAGCGATGTCCATTACCATAGTATTTAATTTATAATCGATGTTTCTCTCTTTTACCTGCTCGATAAAGCGGGAAGCGTATTCCGGTCCGGTTAACTCTTCCTTAAAAGTGTGAAGACCGAATCCGTTGTGAATGCACTGGTTTAAGATACCACCAAGTTCGTGGTCTCTTTCGATAATCAAAATATCCTGAATGCCGTTATCTCTTGCGGCAACAGCAGCAGCGAGTCCGGCAGGACCACCACCGACAATGACTAAATCATAATTCTTCATGATAATCCTCCTTAAATCTGCTTATTATAGCCGAATACAATCTTTGCATCGGCACCGTTTTTGGTTACATCAAATGGGCTCATTGGAACTTCCTGCTCTAAAAGTTCCATTACTCTTGGTGAGCAGAAACCGCCCTGGCATCTTCCCATACCACCGCGGGTACGACGCTTAACACCATCCAAATCTCTTGCGCCTAAGGTACGGTTGATGGCATCTAACATCTCACCCTTTGAGATGGATTCGCAACGGCAGATGATCTGTCCGTATGCAGGGTTCTTTTTGATTAATTCGTTTCTCTCTTCTAAGGAAAGGGTTGCAGGATTTAAAATACCCTTGCGCTTTCCGTTGAAGTTTTTATTTTCAGAAAGGGATAATTTTTCAGCAACTTCTTTTGCAATCATAACGCCGATGGCCGGTGCGGAAGAAAGTCCCGGAGACTCAATACCTGCAGCATTGAAGAATCCTTCAGCATCTTCTGCTTCCCCAAGTACGAAATCTCCTGCATCTTCATGAGCACGAAGACCTGCGAAAGAGGTGATTACCGCACGCATAGGAACGTTCTTTACGGAAAGAGCAGAAGTTCCTGCAAGACCGCCAAGTCCGTCAGCTGTGGTATTAACAGCTTCTTTGTTATCTACATCTTCTGCTGTAGGTCCAACAAGAAGGTTTCCGTGAACGGTAGGAGTTACCAAAACACCTTTACCCATCTTGCTTGGAAGCTGGAAGATGGTGTGACTTACATGGTTGCCTGCTGACTTATCCAAAAGTTCATACTGTCCGCGACGAGCGGTGATGTGAAGCTTCTTGGAAGAAACCATGTTGTTAATCTCATCTGCATAAACACCTGCAGCATTTACAACGGTCTTTGCTTCGATGTCACCCTTGTTGGTGGAAATTACATAGTGATCACCATCTTTTGCAACCTTTTCTACCTTGGTGGAAAGTTTAAACTCTACACCGTTATCAGCTGCGTTTTCAGCCAATGCGTAGTTAAAGTTGAAAGGACAAACACTTCCGCCGGTAGGAACGAAAAGCGCATCTACCACATCATCAGCGATGTTTGGCTCCATCTTTAAAAGTTCTTCACGATCTACGATCTTAAGGCCTTCAACGCCGTTTGCGATACCCTGATCGTAAAGCTTCTGTAAATCATCCTTGCTCTGATCCTTGGTACGAACTACCAAAGAACCGTTTCTCTTGAATGGGAAATCAAGGTCGCGAGACAACTCGTCAAACATCTTGTTTCCTTCCACGTTAAGTTTTGCCTTTAAGGAACCCGGCTTTGCATCATATCCGCCGTGAATAATTGCTGAGTTTGCTTTTGTGGTTCCGCAGCAAAGATCCTGTTCTCTTTCGATGACAACGGCATTTACGGTAAACTTGGAAAGCTCTCTTGCGATTGCACTTCCGATGACGCCGCCACCAATGATTGCTACATCATACATACTTTAAAACTCCCTTCATTTTAAAATGGACATAAAAAAAGCAAGGCAATTAGAGGCGAACTTCTTCGCCTATAATACCTCGCTCATATCTCCTGGTAACAAATATTTATTTACAGGACAATTATAGCATCATTCTTTAGAATTGCAACAGAAAAATTAAAAAGTTTAATTATTTATTGCTACATAAGAAGAGAAATCTGCTCCGGGAAAACAGAGATATCCAAGCCCTTGGCTTTGCAGGCAACTTCTCCGTCCGTATGTACCCATTGGGGCAGATCGCAGGACACAGAGATTATTCTTCCCCTGTCCATATGGATTTCCGGAAACCTCACATGATTTCCATCGTAAGCTGATGGGAAAATCTTAAAAAACGCGAAATTTGATTTGGGCGTAGCCATACACAAATCCAACACGCCATCCCCGTTATTTGCCTGGGGGCAGAATCGAAATCCCCCACCCTCGTACGGATTGTTCATCGCCACAAACAACATATCAGGGTCATAGTCCTTCTTTCTTCCGTCCGTCTCCACCGTCACTCTCGGACACTTTGTAGACAGTACCATCCTGATGGCACAAGACAAATAAATAAGCTTGCCTAAATGCAACTTATTTAAAACATTTTTAAACTTAGATGCATCCGCCGCCTGGCAAATAGCTGCATCAAAACCAAACCCGGTGGAATCGTGAAACAGTCGGTAAACCTCGCCATTTTCATTTTTTCTGCCGATTTTTTCTTCGTCTCTTAACGCATCGGAAATATCCTTGTATATGATTTTTCCAATGTCCATTTTCCGGAGAACTTCTCCCCTCATAATGGTGCGGGTAAGAGTCTCTAAATCATCTCCGATACCGATGCCTTTCGCAAAATCGTTGCCGCTTCCTGCGGGGATATACCCCAGGTGAATCTGAGAAATATGTTCCATACCGTTTAAGGCAACGTTTAAACTTCCGTCACCACCCACAACAATAAGATTAACGGTCTCATCCTCTTTTAAATCTTTTGTAAGGTCTCGACAAATATCATCCAATCCGCACTCTATTGTGGAATAATGAACCTCAATTTCGTTACCGCTTTCTTCCATAATAGGAAGAATCTTTTTAAATTTTTTAAGTGTTCGTCCGGATGCTCCCACCGGATTTACAACTACGTGAAATATCATAGCTTGCCTCCGTCAATTTTGCGAACTTTTCGATCGTAGGTGTAGACGCCGTTGGTTTCGTCCTCAATGTCGGTCCACTGAGTGTAAACACTGGCACATAGCCCATTTGGTATCAGCGCCCAAAGCTTTTTTTGAATCTTCTCATAAGCGCTGTTTAGTTCCTCTCTGGTATTGCACACACTGTATCCGTACACCGGATCGGAACAGGAGTGTTCTTTTATTTTGTATACGATTCCGCCAATCTCAGACAGCACGTTGGCGCGGTGCTTCTCCGGAATCACCTTTAAATCAAAAAAGTAATTGTGGACACTGAAGAAATCTCCACCTCTTTGGTCAAACCAACCGCTGGCCTGATCCACGAGTCTGGTGGGATCCGCCTTTTTGGCCAACATGGTCATACGGGTGGTGTGGAACTGTCCCCAGCCTTCGTTAAAAATCACCCAGGTACAGATACTGGGATGGTTTTTTAAGAGGCGAATAGTGGCAATCATCTCGTTTTTAAACTCTAACTGGCCCTCTTTATCCGTACGGGCAAACAAAGGATACATCTTATCACTGACACGTACGCGTTTTAATGACAAAGGAGTTGCCGCATAGGTCACAAACCACTGCTTTAGCTTTCCGCCTCCATTTACCATATCCTGCCAAACAATCAGTCCCAACCGGTCACAATGATAGTACCATCGGTCCGGCTCAATCTTGATATGTTTTCGTACCATATTAAAGCCGGTGTTTTTCATTTCCGTAAGATCCCAGATTATGGCTTCATCGGCGGGCGGGGTCAGAAGCGACTCCGGCCAGTACCCCTGATCCAAAACTCCCTGCTGAAAGATTACTTTATGGTTGAGACCAACCCGAGGAAATGTCTCATGCTCCTGATGAATCAACTGGAAAGAGCGCATGGCAAAATAGCTTTGCACCTTATCCTCAATACCATCCTCGTCCGTCATGGAAATGTCGCAATAGTACAAGTAAGGCTCCTCCGGCGTCCAAAGCACCGGGCGCTCCAATGGAATCAAAAACTCCTCATCGCTTTTTACCACATGGGTTTCAAATACATGCTCCGGCTTCTCATCCAAGCGAGAATAAATCTTTGGTTCATAAACGGAAACCATCACATCGCAGGGCTGATGATTTCTTGTATGTACCGTTCCCCGTAGCAGATAGGGATTGTCCTCCGCATCCAATTCCAGATTTGTAATATAATTCTGCGGAACATACTCTGCCCACACAGTCTGCCAGATTCCGCTTTGGGCCGTATAAAACATTCCGCCCCGTTCCAGTTTTTGTTTACCTCTGGAATGATAAGACTCGTCGGATTCGTCCGTCACACGAAGGGTAATTATATTCTCCCCCGGAATCAGAAATCGGGTAACATCGCAGTCGAATGGTAAGTATCCGCCCACGTGGGAGGCTGTCTTTTTATGATTCACATAGAGGGTACAGCACTGATCCACAGCTCCAAAATGAAGCAGCAGGCGACAGCCCTTTTTTTCATGGTATATTCTGCGCTCGTACCACAAGTATTCATCCGGCTTCAACTGCCGATTTACTCCGGAAAGAGCAGACTCAGGCGAAAAAGGAACCAGAATTTTTCCGTCTTTGACATTGGGGATTTTTTCCTGAACATCCCGGGCGCCGATTTTTTCAATGGCGTACTCCCAGTAACCGTTTAAATTGATATAGCTGTCGCGAACCATCTGAGGACGAGGATATTCCTGTAGCACATGATCTTTGTCTAAGTTCTCGCCCCACACAGTAAATAACTGTTTCATTGTCTAAAAGTATCCTCCGTCCAAACCGATAATCTGTCCGGTCATATAGGAATTGGAAAGCAAAGATACCACCGCTTTACCGACTTCCTCAGGCGAACCAAAGCGACCCATGGGAATCTCTTCCGCCAGAACCGCCCGTTCCTCTTCATCAAACATTTTCATCATATCCGTATCAATGACTCCGCAGGAAATCGCATTTACAAACACGCCCGAGGGAGCCAGTTCCTTTGCCAATGCTTTGGTAAAGGCATCCACTCCTCCTTTGGATGCGGAATAGGCCACTTCGCAGGAAGCGCCCCTTTGTCCCCACATGGAAGTGATATTAATAATGTGTCCGGATTTTCGGGAAATCATTGCGGGTGAGAATAATTTCGTTGTATAAAACATGGAGGACAAATTGGTGTTCATCACCCGATGCCATTCAGACACCTCCATATCATTTATAAGACCGTAATGAGAGATTCCGGCGTTATTTACTACCACAGTAATAATAAGATCCTCTGCGTCCGCTTCTTTTTTTACATGAGATAAAAAGGAAAAATCGGATACATCCCCGGTAAAACGGAAGCTTCTGGTATCATATTTTTCTTTTAATTCCAACGCCAAAGACTCCAACAGATTACTGTTGGAGTGGCAAATAAGTATTAAGTTATAGCCTTCTTTTGCAAGGGATGCGGCAATGGCTTTTCCAATGCCCCGACTGGCTCCCGTAACAAGTGCCGTTTCTTTCATTGTTTTATTTATTCCTTAATGATGACTTTAAGATATACCGGATTATGATCCGAATTCTCAAAGTTCTCGTCTATGGTTTCAATTCGATCAATGGTCAGATTCTTAGATACGATAAATCCGTCCAACATGTAAAACTGGAAGTTTTCCGCATCTCCATCATAGGGACGATCCAAAGATCGACAGGTTGGATGGGTAGTATCCATTGCAAACTGCCATCCCTCTTCAAAATCATCCACATTAATCAATCCTGCCTGCCAATAATCCTCGCCCAGTACCGGATAGATCGTAGTGTCGATGTTGGAAAAAGTCTGGTTGAAATCTCCGCCGGCCACCACGTAGTTTCCTTTTTCATACTCTTCCTGTATAAAGTTAGCCAGTAATGCAGTCTGTGCAGCCTTTCCGGCTCCGTCATCGTATGCTTCAAGATGAAGGTTTACAAATACAAATTCTTTATCGCTTCCCTCTATGGGCACTCTGGAAACCAAAAGACAACGCTTTAAATTTCCTACCCGGGAGGGCCAAGAGAAAGGACTCGGCAAAGCAATTCGTTCTGCCGACGAAATCTCATATTTACTCAAAGTCTGAATTCCTGCTTCCATACGTCCCATAGGCGGTATGGGATAAGGAATAAAGAATACATCAAAGTTTTTTGCAAATGCAGTTGCATAGGATGCGAAACGAGACTTAAAGTCTGCCGTCTCATCAATACCGTAGGTACGGGTGCTGTCCACATCAATCTCCTGAATGTACATTACATCCGGATTTAAAAACTCCAACGTCTCCTCTACGGAAGAAAGATTATTCAAAACAGAATCTTTATCCTGTGACTTTACTTCTTTGCCTCCATCCATAAAAAAATCAGCGGTTTTGGAGAGTCCGCAATAACCGATATTCCACGTCACAACGGAAACTTCATCTCCCAGGGCCAACGTCTTTGTTTCGCCACTGACAGACGCCTCCGGCACAACAGACTCAGTGTCCGCCGGACGATATTCTATTAGTGTCAGAAAACCGAGATATAAAAATACGACTGCGATAAGAATCAGAATAGCAATCAAGATCCATTTAATGATTCGAAGTGGCAATGCCGGCTGTTTTTTCATAGTTTTACCCCCCCATTTCCCATATATAAAAAATTTTAATCTTTGTCCATTTATTTGTAAAGGTAGAAAATTTTTCCCTCTTTTTGGCTAAATTGTCACTCGATTTTCATTGAAGTCAGACTTTAATGTGTTATAATGTTTCTATATCAAAGGTGGTTTTATATTTCGCTTTTTAGAAAAGCAATAATGAAGAAGGAGAAGGACTGAACCTTTGATAAATCTATTTTAAAGGGGTTACACATCATGAAGATTAAAATTACCGGAAGAAACATCGAACTTACAGAAGGATTAAAGGACGCTGTAGAGGAAAAGTTATCCAAGCTTAATAAATACTTTACAGAAGATACTCAAGCAAATGTTACCCTTAGTGTTGAGAAGGAACGTCAGAAAATCGAGGTTACCATTCCTGTAAAAGGAAATATCATTCGATCCGAGCAGGTTTCCAATGACATGTATGTATCCATTGATTTGGTAGAGGAAGTCATTGAACGCCAGATGAAGAAATATCGCAATAAGATTATTTCCCGTCAGCAGGAGCCAGGCGAGTTTTTCGCAGACGAGTTCATCTCAAAAGCAGAAGATGATGAAGAGGAGATTAACATCATACGTTCCAAGAAGTTTGGAATGAAGCCAATGTATCCGGAGGATGCATGTGTACAGATGGAACTGTTGGGTCATAATTTCTTCGTATTCAGAAATGCCGAGACCGACGAAGTAAATGTAGTTTACAAGCGCCGCGGCAACACTTACGGATTAATTGAACCGGAATTCTAAAATCATTTAAAATTTATAACAAAGCAAAAGCCCCGCGCTCTGCGCGGGGCCTTCTTTTTGCTTTTTATTCTTCCGGTGTTTCTTCAGCAGCCGGTGCTTCTTCTGTCAACTTGAAGCGCTGTACAATCTCATCCAGGTGGTTGGAAACATCCTGAGAATCACTGGCCATATCATTCATACGTCCCATCATCTCGCCTGCCTGGTTAATGGTGTCGGTTACTTCAGCAGAAGATGTTGCTGTATTGGTTGCACTTTCCGCAATCTCTGCAACTGCTGCATTTACCTGTTCCATAGACTCGGAGATATAACGAACCATCTCGGAAATGTTATCTGCCAAATCACCAAACTTCTGAGCATCGGAACCATATTCCTGACCGATGGAGATAAACTTCTCATAATCCGGTGCAACCGTCTCTCGCATAAACTCTAAGAGGGATGCGGAAGAAGATGACAACTGATCAAATGCACTCTGAATTTTATCTACGGTGCTCTGAATCTGATCAACCGCATTCTTTGTCTGCTCAGCCAAAGTATTAATCTCGCCTGCAACAACCGCAAATCCACGACCATGCTCACCGGCACGGGCTGCTTCAATGGAGGCATTTAAGGAAAGCAGGTTAATCTGGCTGGCAATCTCTGAAATGGAATCTGCCATGGTACTGATTTCGGAAACAACCTTTGCAGCCTCTGTAGCCTCTTCCAGCTCCTTACCTCTCTGGGTCGCAATGGCAATTGCGTGTTCGGAAGATTCTCTACCTTCGCGTTCAATATCAGCAGCCTTCTTTGTAATAGCCACTACTTCCTGCTTGGTATTTCTGGTCTCTTCTGCAAGACGTTCTACAGATTCGTTTACTTCATTTGCAGAAGCGGATACCTGCTCGGTAGCAGCACCTGTATTTGTCATAGCGTCGTTTACACGCTGCATGGATTCTGCCACATGCTTGAATCTTTCCACAAGTGAGCTGGATGTTCCTGCAAGCTCTGTAGAAGACTGGGATACCTGATGCGATCCGTTTCCGATGTTTCGAATAACGTCCGCATTATTGTAGTACATCTCGTTAAGGGAATTTGCCATGTCTCCGATTTCATCGGCACGCTTAATCTTAAGCGGGTCCGTAGTAAAATCGCCGGATGCCAACGTGGTAGCAAACTGTTTTACCTTCATAATCGGCTTTGCCATGGAAGAAGCAAATCCATATCCAAAAACAACTACCAAAACAAGTGCAATAACCAAAATTACGATTGCATTTGCCAAGCTCTTCTGGTACGGAGAAATTACATAATCATAATCAATAAATACCACGATGGTCCAGCTGATGGTTGCATCCGTCATATAAGACATCAATACTTTCTTGCCGTTATGTGTGGTGATTTCCATACCGCTTCCGTTAGCCTGTGCCAACTGGAAATACTCTTCGCCGGACAAATCGATAATTTCTCCGGAGGTTAAATCATATTGTTCCTCTGTTGTTGCAGCTAAAGCTCCGGCACGATCCAATACCGTAACATCCGTATGATCATCCTTTAATTCGGATAATTTCTCTGACAATGATTTCAATGTTGCAGATCTGGCAATACCACCAACCACGGTACCATTGGCATTGATAAGAGGATCTGCCATATAAACATTGGGTTCACCCGTTGCCTTGGAAATGGTTACATCGGAAATATATTTATTGCCGCTGACAGACTGCTTTGCATATTCACGTTCGGAAATATCGTTTAACGCTCCGTCATCCGCACGTGCAACCTGCATGCAATCCATGCCGTAAATAAACATTAGGCCGTCACCGCCAAATCCCGAATCGGCAGCGGCTAATTCTTCCCAAGCCCAAGCAAGATATTGCTCATCTTCCGGATTTTCCAAAGCATCCGAAAGGGTGGTGTTATGAGACAAAATATCGACACCCACAAAGGTCTCATCTACCATGGACATCAATTCCTTGTCCGCAATGGTCATGGTCTGCGACGCCAAAGAAGTCTCCAATTCCATGACATTATTTTTAAGTGTCTGGGTTAATAATAAAGTGATTACCAGCATCGGTATGATGCTTAGTGCCAGGTTGATGATAATCAGCTTTAATCTGATGCCAACTCTAGCCCCTTTTTTTGAATTGTTTTTAGACATCTTTTACCCTCCCTAGAAAAAGAATTACTATCCTCATTGTAAGCCTCCCACGGGGATATCACAAGATATTTTTTCAGATTATTAAAGAAAAAATCTTTCTATAATAAAAACCATCAGGCAGGCAAAGAGCGCTACCTCCGGAAGGCTTTTCTTTTTGTAACCCAAAACCAGTGCTACTCCAAAGCCGCCTACCGCACTGATTATGCTGCTTGTGCAATAAAAAATGGCAGGTACCGTCATGGCCGTCAGGCAGGCATAAGGCGTATAATACAGCACTCGCTTCACATATTTATTTTTGATTTCTTTTTGAAACAAGGTCAGTGGCAACATACGAATCAGGTAGGTGGTAATTGCCATCAAAATAATATACTTATAAATCATAGCGCACGCTCCTCCTTTAACGGGAAGAATGCAGCACCCAGCCCTGATGCCAAAAGGGTGCAAAGAATAATGGAAAAGCCGGAAGATATCCGATTTAATCCGGGCACATAAAAAAATAGGCAGCTAAGTGTAAGTGCCGCAATCGCCACAAACAATACGGATTTTTCCTCTTCCACACCGGGAAGAACAATCGCCACAAACATGCCATACAAAGCAATTCCCAAAGCAGATTGCACCGATGTGGGAAGCAGATTATTCGCCACTCCTCCGCAAACAGTTCCTGCAGTCCAGCTGATAATCGGAAACCACTCCAACCCCAGCATATAAGAAAGGGTCAGTGGTTTTTCTCTGGTGGCCGCCACTGCAAAAATCTCGTCCGTCACACCATAAGAAACAAGCATACGCTGTGGTGTGTGCATTTTCTCTGATAGTTTTTGAGTCAATGTAAGAGACATTAACGCATAGCGAAGATTAATCACAAACTGAGTCAACATCAACTCTATGTATGTGGTTCCTGCCGCAATCAACGTGATTCCCGCAAACTGTCCCGCGCTCGTTACATTCAGAAGCGAAATCATTCCTGCCGTAAGAGGCGATATTCCAAAAGTCGCCGCCATGATTCCGAATGTAAAGCTTACGGAAAAATATCCAATGGCTATGGGCAAACTGTCTCTTAATCCTTCCTTAAAATCAGTCATCTTTTTTCTTCTCTTTTTCTTTTCTTAACGCAGGCGAAGCGCCTGTAGTTGCGAAGTTTTTTTGAAACTCCTATAATGATACCGAAAATACCCCAAAGGTACAATCCATTTTAAGAGGATATTTATGAAAAGAGAGTTTAAAGAAGCAATCGAAGATTCCCCTATTATTGCAGCCATTAAAGATGATGATGGTCTAAATAAGTGTTTGACCTGTGACAGCCGGATTATCTTTATTTTGTACGGAGACGTTATTACCATTCCGGACATCGTGGAAAAAGTAAAAAGTGCCGGCAAAATCGCCATGGTACACCTAGACTTAATCTATGGATTACAGTCAAAGGATATCTCGGTTGACTTCATAAAAAAATATACAAAAGCAGATGGCATCATCTCCACAAAAATGACGGTGATTCAGCGCGCAAAAGAATTGGGTCTTTATACCGTCATGCGTTTTTTTGTTATCGATTCCATCGCCTACACCACCATGGAAAAGCAAATAAAAAACGCCCACCCGGACGTCATTGAAGTGCTTCCCGCACTGATGCCATCCGTAATGGAGCGTATCTTATCCTTTGTAAAATGTCCGGTCATCGCCGGAGGTCTTGTAACAGAAAAAGAAGACGTCATGTCCCTTCTGGAAGTAGGCGTCTCCTCTATCTCTTCTACCAATCAGGAAGTCTGGTTTTTCTAAACCTAAGACTTGCTGCTCTTTGCTAATATACTGCGAATCTTTGCAGATACCACGTCAAAAGCCACATCATTCATGCCACTGTTTAATACCACATCCGCCATTGCGCGGGTAGGTTCCACATAAATGTAATGCATGGGCTTAACAGTGGTCAAATACTGATCCACAATTCCGCGAAGGTCTCTGCCACGTTCCTCCACATCTCGAAGTGCACGTCGCAAAATGCGCTCATCCGCATCCGCGTCCACATACACCTTGATATCCATCTGCTCACGCAAACGATCATCCTGCAACACCAAAATACCCTCTAAGATAATAACAGGACTGGGTTGGATCTCGATGGTTTCTTTGGAACGGTTATGCTGGGTGTAATCATACACCGGGCAACGAACCGCTTCGCCTCTTTTCAGCATCTCCAAATGTTCCAATAAAAGCTCCGTCTCAAAAGCATCCGGATGGTCATAGTTTTGCAGTTTACGCTGCTCAAAAGGCATATCATCCTGCGCCTTGTAGTAGTTATCATAGTAAATCACGGAAGTATCATTTAAAAATGCTTCTTTGATTCGATTTGTAAATGTTGATTTTCCGGAGCCTGTTCCTCCGGCAATACCAATAATAATCGGCTTCATTTAATATCCTTTCAACCGGCTTTATCGTGCACCCTTGTCATACGGAATACCCTCTGCCTTCGGAGCACGGGAATTCTGAGATGTAAGTGCCAATACGATAAGCGAAACGATGTATGGGAACATATTATAAACCGTTCCGGAAATCGGAAGGGCGGACAAGAATCCGATACCCATATATACGTTGGAAAGGGAACGGAAGATTGCAAAGAGCACAGCTGCCCAAGCAATACGTTCCGGCTTCCACTGTCCGAAAATCATAACTGCCAATGCCAAAAATCCGGCACCGGCCACACCGTAGTCAAAATGCCATGTGGTGTTTGCGGCAGCTACGTAAATAATTCCACCAAGTCCGCCTAAGAATCCGGAAATCAAAACGCCCATATATCTCATGGAATAAACGTTAATACCAACCGAATCCGCTGCCTGAGGATGCTCACCGCAGGCTCTTAAGCGAAGTGCCATCTTCGTCTTATAGAAGAATACTGTTGCGCAGATTAAAAGCACAAGTGCAATTACCACAAACCAGCTAAGCTGTAAGGCACCAATCTTAAACATAAAAGCATCATGACCTTTTACATAGTCCAATTTTGCGGAAAAATCCGCTCCCGCAGAACGAGCCGTATTGAAAGCCTTTACGATAACAGTTGCCGCTGCTGTAGCAATCATGTTTAACGCGGTTCCGATCAAGGTCTGATCCGCTTTGAAATTGATACATGCAACCGCAATCAAAAGTGAAGCAATCATGCCGGCTGCAGCTGATGCCAAAAGTGTCAAAACAATAATCGTAAACTTGGAAGCAGACTGTGGCAGCAATACCATTACCATACATCCGGCCATAGCACCGAATACCATGATACCCTCAAGTCCCAAGTTAATAATACCGCTTCGCTCGGAGAACATACCGCCCAAAGCAACTAAGATTAATACTGCCGAAAAAATGAGTGTGTATTGAATAAGTAATATCATTATTCCTGCACCTCCTTTTTCACGGTTTTTGTTTTATCAATTTTACTGAACAAATGCTTAAAGAATAATACAAATCCGCAGAGGTAAATGATAATGGCTACCATTAAGTCCGCAACCTGCGGGTTGTAATAATTGGTGTTTAAGTACTGTCCGCCCAAGGTAAGATATTCTACAAAGAATCCAGCCAAAATAGCGCCGATAGGATTTAATCCTCCAAGGAAGGCAACGGCAATTCCGTTAAAGCCCATGCCCGGCACGGAAGATGAAATCTTGTAATGCTCAATACCGGTTAAGTAAATCATGGAAGCTGCCATACCTGCAATAGCGCCTGAAATCATAAGGGTAAGAATGATATTTCTCTTTGCATTCATGCCCGCGTAACGAGCCGCCTCTTTGTTATGGCCGGTAGCCTTTAATTCATATCCGAAGGTGGTTTTGTTTAATACAAACGAAATCAAAACCGCAACGATAATGGTAACGGGAATTGCAATGGTCATATACTGATTCTTACCGAATACTTCCTGTAAAAATCCCGGGAGCAATCCATGGGCATTCTTTTCCATAATGTCATAAGTCTCGGACTTTGATGTATTCATTACAATTTCCTGTCCAAGAATAATATTTGCCAAATACAGGCTGATCCAGTTCAACATAATACCTGCAATAACTTCGTTAACATTGAAGTTTGCCTTTAAAAATCCACTGAAGAATCCCCACAATGCTCCCGCAGCAATGGCAGCAAGCACGCAGAAAAACCAGTTCCATCCCAGGCCTACGCTGGTATATAAAGAAGCAATGATACCAACGGTATACTGACCTGCTACACCGATGTTGAAAAGTCCTGCCTTATAAGCAAACAAAATTGCTTCGGAGCAAAGGATGAGCGGAACTGATTTTACCAAAGCAGATCCAAAATAATACATCAAAGTAGTGGTGTTGTTATTGTACTTAAAGAAGTTTCTTAAAATTGCTCCCATACCTTCAGTGGCATGTTCCGGATTCATAATTAACAAAATAATAAATCCCAGGAATACACCAAGCGCAGCACAAAGGATAGATACCAATAAGGTCTGTACGCCCGGTCGTTTCAATAAGCCTTTTTTCTCGTTCATCGACTAGGCCTCCTTTCTATTGTCACGCTTTGCGCCTGACATGTATAATCCCAATTCCTGAAGCGTCGTGGTCTTCGGATCAACCTCACCCACGATTTCTCCCTCGTACATCACAAGAATACGATCGGATAAGTTCATTACCTCATCCAATTCCAAAGAAACCAAAAGCACTGCTGCCCCTGCATCTCTTTCTTTTACAATTTCTTCATGAATGTATTCAATGGCGCCTACATCCAAACCTCTTGTAGGCTGAACGGCTATCAAAAGCTTATGCGATCTGTCCATTTCTCTGGCAACAATGGCCTTTTGCTGGTTACCGCCGGACATGGAACGTGCAATGGATTTTGCACCCTCTCCGGAACGCACATCAAAGGCCTGTGTTAATCGATCGGTATATTCTCTCATGGCATCTTTTTTAAGAATTCCGTGATTTGAAAATTCCGGTTCGAAATATCTCTGAAGAATCATGTTCTCCTCCAGCGTATAATCCAAAACCAAGCCGTGTTTATGGCGGTCCTCCGGAATATGGCTCATACCATGAGTATTCTTATAACGAATAGACTTATTGGTAACATCCTCTCCGTCGAGATAAATCTTTCCGGAAGAAATATCATCCAAGCCCGTTAATCCACCTACGAACTCGGTCTGGCCGTTTCCGTCTATACCTGCGATACATACGATTTCTCCCGCACGAACGTTAAAGGAGACATTATGAACCGCATCGTTGTGGTGAATCTTTGACTTCACGCAAACATTTTCCACCTTAAGAACATCTTCCTTCGGCTTTGCTTCCGTCTTGTCCACCGCGAATTTTACATCACGACCAACCATCATGGAAGAAAGCTCTTCCTTGGTGGTGTTTGCCACATCAACGGTACCGATGTACTTACCTTTGCGAAGGATAGAACAACGATCCGCAACTTCCATAATCTCATTTAGCTTGTGGGTAATGAAAAGAATTGACTTACCTTCTTTGGCAAGCTCTTTCATGATTTTCATTAACTCATCGATTTCCTGAGGAGTAAGAACTGCGGTAGGCTCATCAAAAATCAAAATCTCATTGTCTCGATACAGCATCTTAAGAATCTCAACGCGCTGCTGCATACCTACCGTAATATCCTCGATTAAGGCATCGGGATCCACTTTTAAATTATACTTTTCGGAAAGAGCCATTACCTTCGCTCTCGCCTCATCCTTTGTTAGGAAACCAAACTTATTTGGCTCCGCTCCCAAAATAATATTATCCAAAACAGAAAAGATATCTACCAACATAAAGTGCTGATGTACCATTCCGATTCCAAGGTCGGTAGCATCATTCGGGTTATTAATCTTAACTTCCTTTCCGTTTTTTTTGATAACACCCTTTTCCGGAGTGTATAAGCCAAACAACACGCTCATAAGTGTAGACTTTCCGGCTCCGTTTTCTCCAAGGAGGGCATGAATCTCTCCTCGTCTCAACTGGAGTGTAATGTCATCATTGGCAATGATGCCCGGAAATTCTTTTGTAATGTTCAGCATCTCGATTACATAATCTTCCATTAAATACACCTTCCTCATTGTATTTATACTCAATACAGATACTCTATCATATTTGTGCCATTTTCTCCATAAAAAAAGGGAAGAACTTAAAAGAAGTTCCTCCCTTAAAAATTCATTTAATTAGCCGCAAGGATTAGTGAATGTTATCAAATGTCTCAACAGAGATTTCTGTTTCAGGCATATTCTCTGTATCATTTGAGATTGTAACAGCTCCGCTGTAGATATCAGAAACAAGTGTCTTGTAATCATCAACAGTGAAGTTTGTCATAGACCATGTATCGGTTGGCAACTGAACATAGTTTACAGATGGGTCATCACCTGATACTAAACCAAGGTTTTCAACCTGTCCTGCGTACTGGCTCCAGTTTCCGTCAATAACTGCCTGAAGAGTAGCATCAACAGTTGCTGCAAGACCCTTCATAGCTGAAGTTACGCAAAGATCATCTCTGTCATACTTAGCAGCGATTGTGCCTGACTGATCAACGTCTACACCGATTACCTTAGCGCCATCAACCTTAACAGCTGCATCACCTGCGGATGTCCAAATACCACCACCACAAGCAAATACAACTTCGGTTCCCTTAGAATACCAGGTATCCATAACAGCTGTGATAGCGTCATCACCGTAGAACTGTCCGCCGTAAACATAGTTTACAGAAACCTTATCAGCGATTCCCATATCAACTGCTGCGTCGTTACATCCCTGAACGAATCCGTAACCATAACGGATAACTGCAGGAACTGCCATACCACCTAAGAAACCAAGCTTGGTGTAACCTTCCTTAACAGCTGCAAAACCAGCCATATATCCGGCGATTTCTTCTGAGTAAGTAAAGCATACAACGTTCTGTGGAAGTGTGTAATCACCAAGATCTCCTGCAGAAACGTCAAGAGCGATGATTGTAACATCCGGATTGTCGTCAGCTACTGCTACGATCATGTTACCGAATAAGTATCCCGGAACAACTACTACGTTGTAACCATCAGCTACAGCGTTGTTGAAAGAAGCGATACGAGCTTCATCTGAATCTTCGGTCGGTTTGTAGTACTGGAAGTCTAATCCGTTTGCTTCAGCAAAAGACTTAGATGCTTCATAAGTAGTCTGGTTGAATGACATATCAGTGATATCACCTGAGTCAGTGATCATAGCGATGCTGTAAGATGCGTCGCTTCCTGATGCTTCAGAACCTGCGCTTTCGCCTGATTCTGTGTTTGTGTTTTTGCTTCCACAGCCAGCGAATACTGAAACTGTAAGAGCCATTACCATAAGTAATGAAAGAATTTTCTTCATTTTTTCCCTCCTTGAGTGTTTAAAAAATTCTATAGGTATTCTAAATTAAGTGCCGCGAATATTCAACAACGAATTTCAATTAATCACTAATATCTTCATCCATTGCCACAAACACTTGATATTCCGGGTATGCGCCTCGGACTTCTTCCTTGATTTCCCTATAAACCGCCATACGATCTTTGGCATCAAAATCGATAACCACATCGAAACTCATGGTTTTTTCTTCTTTGTTTAAATAGAAGCCGTGAAGCTGAATGGCGTTGGGGTATTTTTCCAAGCGATTGCGCAAATCCTCCAAGATTTTCTCCGTCTCCGGATCGTCACAGTTATACGCATAAATACCTACAGCGGAAACAATTACCTGATACTCTTCATATACCAAATTAAAAATCTTTCGGGACAAATGATCGATGTCCACCGCACTCATCTTGGAATCCACTTCCACATGAAGGGATGCCATATAAGTGTCCGGGCCGTAATTGTTTAAAGTCAAATCATAGACACCCCGAACCTCTTCCAATTCACAGATTGTCTTTTTCATGGAAATGGTAAGTTCCGTCTCTGCACGCTCTCCCAAAATCTGACTGATGGAATCCCGGATCATATCAAAACCGGCCTTAACAATGTATAAAGAAATAAGCGCACCCAAGTAGGCTTCCAAACTTACTTTCGTAAAAATAAACACCAGTGCCGCCACCAAAGTCGCTACAGAAATTACCGCATCAAATAATGCATCTTTTCCGGAGGCCACCAATGCGTCGGACTTTACTTTCTTTCCGGCAGCGGCCACATACAGTCCAAGAATTATCTTTACAAAGATCGCCACCGTGACAATCGCCAAAGAAATTCCGTTGTATTCCGGAGCGGAAGGGTTCAAAATCTTTTTTATCGATTCCACAAATGCCGTTGCGCCGGCGTACATAATAATAATGGAAATAATACTTGTGGTGATGTACTCCACACGACCGTGACCGTAGGGATG
>JAEEGL012531474.1_pt1 | contig 44117 bp, 74 predicted proteins | sample 9134231 | NCBI WGS metagenome assembly JAEEGL01 (sample SAMN16246548, study PRJNA631951) | gut metagenome | biome: gut microbiome; feature: rumen; material: fiber-attached | host: Bos | place: Iran: Karaj | collected 2018-10
AGCCAGCAGAAAAAATCTTAAGAGGCAAGAGGCAAGGCAAGGCCAAGCAGGCCAAGCCAAGCAGGCAAGGCAAGAGCAAATAACAAGGCTCTTGGCCTCTCTCTCTTTTTGTTGCTTTCAAGCAGCCAGCAGGCAGCCAAGCAGCAGAGAGGCAGCCAGCAGCAGGCCAAGCGACAAGCAGGCAGGCAGCAAGGCAGAGAGGCAGGCAAGCCAGCAGCAGGCAGACAAGCCAGCCAGCGCAAAACGTATGCACTTTCATACGTCGCGTGTTGGGGTTCACGTACTGTACCCATGCGTGAAGGGATCTTCCCTAATCGCGAGCCAGACGTGGACGGATTTGCCTGATGAAAACCAAGTCTTAAACGCGCAAAAAACGTGGACGGAATTTGGTGATTGGAACCCTTTGTCTATTTGCAGAAAAAGTCGGTCTAAGCCCGCAGGTGAAACGCCTGCATGCGCGAGGATCGCAAAAAGTTCGGCTATTGGTATCGCCGACGGGCACGAAAGTGTAGGCACCTGGCAGAGCCTACCGCCAGACCATTGCAGAGGCAATCTTATTTGAGTGGCACAACGCGCAAGCCCAGCACGCCCACTATTGCCAAGTGGGGGTGTGCCGATGGGCACCCGTACACGACAGGATCATGTAAGAGAATCTTGTTGATACGGGGAGAGTGGGTATCATAAAAAGAGGCGGCTTGAAAACCGTTGACCCTGAGCGCGTTCCCTCGACTATGCGAGAACGACCACTGACGCTATACGGGTGACAGACGTATAACGTAGATGTTACTTGACCAGAGAGTCACGGATGCAAGGTGCAACGGGGTGTCCGTCTGCACGCATCTTATAGCTGCTATGGGGATGGGTGAGCACGTAGGCATGGTTTCAAAAGCGTATCTTCTACCGCTGGGGGGCATAATATTTAGACCAAAAGTCTCGACTCCTATGGAGCAACGAGTGAGGCCGTGTGTCAGTAGTCGTAAGTGGTTGTCGCTATCAAATCTTTTTGGTGGAACAAATGCGCCCACGGGCGCGGCGGCAACGGTTTAAAACCATACAAGCAAGGAGGAGTGTGCAAGATGCACTATGCCATCCCGTGCGTGGTCTGGCCTATAGGTCTATGGGCGACGAATCCAACGCCGGGCACCATGTGTCAGGGCGTGACCTGCCAGCACGTACAACAAGGACGGCATGGGGTTATTGCGGGCGTGTCCGCGTCGGTGGTCCGAATCCACCCACTCTTACTAATTATTCACTAAAATTTGGAGGACGAAATTATGACAACAAAGAAATCCCAAGTCTATTTTGAAGTTCGCGAGCCAAAAGCCGTGAGCGACTATTGTATGGCACATGGTATGCCTATCCCTACGCTTTATTCCAAGCAGCAGCGTGGTGGTGATTATTACAAAAGTACCTATGAAGTATGGGAACAGCTCTATTGCAATGGTGGCTATGGTCCTGAAGGTTGGCCTCTGGCTATGGGGTGTTATCCATGTTAAATCTATAAAACCATATTCCTATGGCAGAGACAAAAGCAATGATTTTGCAAATGCGTCCTAAAGTGGAGGAACTGCGGGACGATCGCACCTATACGGAGGCGCAAGTGAAGCGTATTCTATTCGCTTTCGCTCGTGATCTTGGGTGCAAGTGGCGGAAAGACCGCTTAGAGAGAATTATCGAAACAGCATTTGACTTTTAATCGGAGGACAAAAACATGAAAAAATTATCTATCGTGGGCGGTATTTTGTTCGCCCTGGGCATGCTCGTAGCTACGGGCATCGACGTGAACCCCGTGCAGGCTATCTATGCTCTTGCGCTTGTTGGAGCAGCAGCGTGGTGTTTCTATCGTGCTGACCGGCAAAAGCATAACACAAAGTCTATCGCTAATGCCAATACTGCGGACTATCAACAAGCAGCTTAATCAGAATCAAATTATTAAACTCAAAAATCATTAGTTATGAAAGCAAAGAAAATGGCTCGCGCCGCCAAGAAGAGCGCACGTATCGTGACTATGACCGCAGCTATGGCTGCCAGTATGCACCTTTCAGCCGATGACGCAAACGCTATGCAGTGCGCCTTCGCTGACATGGCCGAGGAATACGGCCAGAGTGCTATCATCATGGATATTAACCCGTTCGACGGAATGTTTGCATAGTATGAAGAAGATTGATGTTTTGGTATGGGGTGTGAAACACATTTCAGCCAACCATGATACACATGCAAACACGGACTATCAGGAGGACGGTGCTATGTGTATCATGGATAATCATGTGCCAACCGTGAGCGATTTGCGAATGCTATGCGAAGATCTTGGCATAGAGCGTGAACAGATTGAAGTGGATAACTCTTGGTGTGCCGTTACAGTTTATCTGACACGTGACTGGCACGATACTATCGGCCAGGAAGAATACATTCCTACTGGCCATGAAATGTGGAAACGTGCAAATGTAAATATCGGAGAATGACTATGGCAAAATTTGATTTTCCCGCATTCGTCCGCGAATGCTATCTGCGTTCTACGCCCAGCGTGGACCTGAACAAAGTGAAAAGCAAGGTGAACTGTTCTGACCATCGGTTGAGTGTGGAGGAATATAAGCGGATTCTCGTTGAGTTCGGTGTAACGGATGAAAACGAAAAACCTATCGACCCAAATAGCGACCTACTGTTAGGATGCAATATTTGGATAATTCAGAGTGGACCGTGTATTGTGGAATAAAAATTAAATAAAACGAATTATGGCATTTTCAATCAACAAGGGTGCCGTTGCAGCACCCGTCATCAAGGAGATTACTAACGAGGAGATATTGCTGAGTCTCGCAGACGAGAACCAGCGTATTGCTCCTATCAGTGACAACACCGTGTACTTTGCTCCGCTTGACGAGAGCAAGACCAAGGGAATTACTATGGCGCAGCTGCAGGCGAGTGCCGACCTTACCGACCGCGACGGCAACCTGAACAACGGCATCAATGCCTATACGCTCATCAATCAGGTGGCGCAGATCGCTCGTGAGTATCATGCGGAGTGTGCTATCCAAGACCTGTTTGTGGCCGACAACAAGAACCGGGCGCAGGGCAACGGCATCGCTATCAACAAGCAGCTGACGGAGGCTTACCAGGAGCGCACGGGTACGAAGGACATCCCGTTTGCAGCGGTGACGTTTAACAGAGTCTTCTGCAACATCACGCTTACCCGTTATGAAACCGATACCCACATGGCGAATATCGTGGTGGCCACTAACCAGCGTGGCCTGCAGGTGGCTATCGGTGCGAACTGCAAGGCGTGCCGTAACCAGACTATTCTCGGTGCATCGCATCTTGTGAGCAGCTACGGCAACGGCGAGCGTACACAGATGGACGTGAAGACGTTTACTGAGCGGGTACGCAAGATGGTGCAGGGCTATCGCTTTGCCGACGACATGGAGGTGCTGGAGCGCATGAAACGAATCCCCATCAGTCCTACCGACCTGTTCCAAATGGTTGGAGAACTGACCGCTACCCGCGTGGCATTTGACAGTAGTAACCGCGACGTTCGAGGAATGGCCAACGGCAACTGCTATCCGCTCACGCAGACGCAGATAAGCCGGTTCACGGAGTCGCTGTTGCTGACATTCTCCCGTAAGCAGGAGGTGGCGCTGTATGATGTGTACCAGAGTGCCACGGCGCTCTATAAGGTGGCCTCTATGGACCTGCCTAACATCCTGCCGCAGAACGAGAGTTTTGTGGAGTATATCTCAGACAGATATGGGCTGGGTATCTAATAAAAGCACGAACCCCTCCACAAAGGAGGGGCTTTTTATAAACTCAAAATCATTCAGTTATGAGCAGTTTTATTATCAGTAAAGTGGAGTACGTCAAGGCCGCAGGTCTGATGTACGGGATTGAGTCGGCCAAGCGCGACTCACACAAGTATTTCCTGGACGTGTGCCGCAAGGAGTTCGAGCACGTCTATGCGCTTAATGTGGCCAGCGTGAACGAGCAGTATTACCACCGCGAGCCTATTGCACCCGACGAGAACAGCTACGACGATGTGTTTGAAGCCTATCGCAAGAAGGGAGAACTCATTGGCAACGATGGCTATACCTCTGACAATGGCATCATCTTCTCGAAAGCAGAGGACGTGATGAACAAACGCGACCTGCGTATAAGGTTGTGGCATTTCTTCCACTCGGTGCTCTATCAGATTGAGAACGCTGCAGCACATCGCATGGCGGCCGCATGGTTTTTTACATGTATCAGCAATCTCTATCAGAGCGACCTGCACGCCGTGGAAGGCTGGTGGGGCGAAGTAGAACTGGATAAGGCAGCGTAATTTTTTTCAACAAACAACAAACAAATTATAAATCATACAACTATGGCAACTTTGAAAATTAAGGCTAATAACAAGGCCAACAACGAGAGTGGTAACGTGCAGAACGCACAAGTTTCTAACCCTGCTAACGAGTCACCCATGATGAAGCAGTTCAAGCAGCTGAAGGAGAAGAACCCCAACGCTATCCTGCTGTTCCGCTGCGGCGATTTCTATGAGTGCTATCGTGAGGACGCGAAGGCTGTCAGCGAGGTGTGTGGAACAACGCTGACGTTCCGCGACTTCGGAGAGCACGTCGATTTCACGATGTTCCCCCACCATGCTCTCGATACCTATCTGCCGAAACTGATTAGGGCTGGCAAGCGCGTGGCTATCTGTGACCAGCTGGAGGCACCGAAACTCAATCAACCTGCTGCGACAGAAGAGCCTGCCAAGGAAGACAAGGCGGTGACTGTTCCCATTACACCCGCTGAGCCTATCAGCGAGCAGGCTGTGGAGGAAGAGGCCGACCCCAATGGTGAGCCTGACCCCGACGCAGTGGGAGAGATTGTCGATGTAACCACTGATCTTCCCCATGTGGAGTTCTCTACCTATACCACCAAGAAGGGCAACACCGCTCCGCAGATTATCGGTTTCGGAGGTGAGGACGATCCGCGCTGGCAGGGGCATAAGGATGCTGGCCACAAGTATGTTTCCGCATCATGGAAGAAGGACCTGAACGGCAACAAGGTCTATATCCTGCTGTTCGGCACTCGCTATCTGGACGTAGCCAAGGCATTGGCAGGGGCATACAACACCAACGACCGCGAGGCATGGAAGCGTGCCGAAGCTGCTTGCATGGCTATCTATGAGCAGGCACAGCGCGACGGAAAAGCTCGCTGGGAGGCACAGAAAGCCGAGTGGGCGAAGAAGAGTGCCGAGCGCAAGGCGAAGAAGGAGGCCGAGAAGAAGTGCTACACCAAGGAGGATGTAGCCGCTATGCTCAACGACCTGCTGGCTGGCAAGGACATCCCCGAGGATGTGAAGAAACTGCTGAAGGCAGCGTAAATTCTGAACATTGAACATTGAACATTGAACTTTAGCGCTGTGCTATCGGCATGACGGGCAATCACTATGGCAAACTATATAGACAGGATGGTCAGCAATACGTTGGCCAGATTTAACCGGAGCAAGTTAAAGCATATCTGCGACAATCTGGGACTGAAACCTGGAGACGGGTATTCTATAAGCGGCGATTTGGGTTATATGTCTTTAAGGCTCTACGCTTTTGACGCGGAAGTAAGGCAGTACGACAATGGTAAGGTCTTTGTGTACTTCGACTACGACGACCGTGTTGGAGCGTGGGGCGGCTATACCCGCAAGTACGAGGTGAAAGACCTGGACGTGTTCAAGTCGCCACGATGGAAGAGTATCATCAAGAGCGAGGGCGTAAAGGCTTCGCCGGATGTGATAATGATTTAACATAAAACAAAACGAAAAGTTATGGAGACAACAAAGATTTACCTGAACTATCTCGACAAGGGCGAGAAGGAGAGAATGACCGATGCGCTATCATTCTTGCGCTCAGACAACAAGGAGAGCAGGGCGATGTTCGAGAGGATCGCCGGTGAGATATACGGACATGACCGCAAGTTTGAGTACCCTACCGACAACGGGAACAGACCCAGCGAGAGTACGGCAAAAACCAGTGGCAAGTGTGTGCATACTATTGTGCAGTTCGAGCAGAAGGATCTGACAAAAGAAGCCCTGAAGGTGCTTGGCAGTTGCGACGAATGGGACTGGCGCTATTTCTACGCTATCGCCATCGGCAAGGAGGACAGGAAACTGTACCTGGTGTCGTTTTCTAACGCCTGCTCTCCTAACTGGAACCATGAGTATATTATCCAGCGCCGCATGGAGTTGAAGGACGTTGACTTCCCTCTGCTGCGTGAGGGCTGCTGCATCTACCGCATGGACGATGCGCTGCACGCCGCCGTCAATCAGGAGTTGTGGAGCAAGGATTCTACCTTCTCTACAAGCACGGATGGTGTCCGTATGGTGGTGAAAGACCAGCACGGCAACTATACCGCCATCGTGGGCGAGACGCTGGAGCAGATATTCCGCGACTATGCCGACCATTACACGGGCTATCGCAACTACCGCCGCCAGATGGCTTCAGAATGGGAGATAGTCAACGACCGTGCGAAGGCAAGCTACGAGGAATGGAAGAAGACCGCCAAGGGGCTGAAGTCTGACTTTGACAAGTTCTACGGTGGCGGGATTGTGGACTAAAAATAAAAACCACGAAAGACTATGAAATCAGAACAACTGGAACAAGTAAGGGAGGCGTGCAAGCAGCAGTTGCTCGACATGCTGATTACGCTGGTGCGGGAGAACGGCACAGACTATAACGACTACTATCTTAACGAACACGGCATTGAGGAGGACGAGGGTTACACTGTCACGAAGGTGTTTGACATTGCCTGTTTTGGGTGTCACATAGGGCTGCCGTTGAAATTTGAGTGTGGCATTGAGGGCGACATCGACCCTACGCCGGAGCAGATTGACGACGAGTACGGCTATCATGCCTATTGGTCGCTGTATATTGAGCGCGACGAGACGGGCTACGAGACGCTGATGCTCTATCAGTTCTATAACAATGGAGTGAATTGGCAGGGCAGCATAGCAGAACCCGACCACTCGCCTGCCTCGGAGTTGTCGCTGGCAGAACTGGACTACCTGACGCAGGCTATCTACTGGCATCTGCGTAGGGATGTGGAGAAGGTGAAGGATGAATAACTTAAACGTGTAACGACTATGATTGAAACTATCAAGGAGGTTGCGCTTGACTATATCAACAGCGGGCGAGAGAAGAATTTCTATGCGGCTAACCGAACGGTGACGCTGCAGGTGTTTGGACAGGCGGTAGATGTGGAGACCATCTGGTACTCGAAAGACGAGGATAAGGTGTTTCTGCACTGCGGATGCAAGGAGTTCGAGGCCGATATTGACATCGGGTCGCTATCGGACGAGAATCAGGAGCGGATGCGCGAGGTGTTAGCCTGTGTAGAAGTTTCCGAGGATAGTGTGCCAGGGCTGATGCGGATGCACGAGAACAAGCCGCTGGTATTCCTGTTCCGAGTGGCCGACATGGACCGCGAGGTGGTGAACCGTGGACTGAGCCGCGAGGAATGCTTTAAGCGGTGTGCCAATTTCTATACGCTCGACGAGCTGGGCGACGCATGGAACGACACCGACGATGATATGCGCTGTCTGATGGACGTGAAGCGGTCGTGGTGCTACGTGAGCCAGCCGGAGCCGAAGAAGCCGGAGCCGTGGAAGTTTGACGAACAGGCGTTTATCGGGCGCTATTGCCCAATGGAGGGCGGCAACGACTATCTGGGCTGGATTGATGACATCTACAAGTTGTTAAATGGCGAGAACATGCCAGGCGATGCTGCCAGCACAGGCGAATATGCCAACTGCTCGGAAAAGGAATTGCGCAAGGAACTGAAACGGCTGACGGCCATTGTGTTGCATCAGGCTGTGGACGAGTATGTGGAGAGAAACTATTAACAATAAGCAAGAAAAACTATGGCAAAAACATCATGGGAGGCCGCCCTGGAAAAGGCCAACGAGGATCTGAAGGAGTATGGCGCACAGTTGAAGGTGCGCCGTGAGTTGGGAGGTAACTGCTATTCACTTAACGTCAGCTGGAGCGACGGCGAGACGGAGAACTATGCCAGCGGTTTCTATGAGGAGGAACTGGATCAGTTGGTGAGCGAGGCGTGGCCGGACGTGAAAATCAAGAGCCGCCATCGAGGCGACAGGATTATCCGCTGCATCGTGCATGTCGATACGTCGGAGCGGTCGGTGCTCGACGGCGGCAAGTTCTTCCACGAGCATGAGTATCTGGGCAGCGAGGAAGCCGCCGTAAGGTGGATGAATCAAGCGCTGCGCCATGTGCTTGACTACGCGGCGGAGATGGTGAACACCGAGGACCTTATCAGCGTGAACGCTGCGCTGGCCGAGCAGTACGACGAGCCGGCAAACCTGAATGCCTACGCCTCTATTGAGGATATCACGGAGGCGGTGATTGTGAAGTGCAGCGAGGTTTTCTGCGAACACCACTGGAGCCACACGGCGCTCACGGCTATGGCCGATGAGCTGGGCGTGGATATGTATGACATTGAGAAGTAACGAACTAAAACAAGTAACGAGACTATGGAGAAGTACAAAGCGACTATTATCTTCGGAGAGTATGCGGCCAAGGCTTATTGCAATGGCGGCGTGGAGGAAATGGCGGAGCACATGGGCGAGGGCCAGCTGACGGTGCGCGAGTTTGACACTGAGGCAGAGCGGCGGGCCTACATCATGGGCATCGACGACAGCGACGGGTGGCTGGGTGCCGCCGTGCTGAGCAAGGAGGATGCCGAGTGTGAGACAGTGAAACAACTTTTAGACGAATAAACGACTATGGGAAAGAGAGTACATGTAGCAAAGCGCTACGAGGTGGAGTATGGAAACACAGAGTGCTTCAACTATGCCGATGATAAGTTTATCGGTGTGCTGAACGCTCTGGGAGGCAGTGTGAACGGATTTGGCACTGACGACGACGCTACGGCGGGCGGTTTCGAATGTCCTGCCGACGACTATTTCGATGCGTTGGAAAACCTGAAGGTGTATATCAGCAATCCGAAGCTCTTTCAGGAGAGCGACGACATCCGAAAGCATCTGGAAGGATTGGGCATGACCGCGGAGAAACTGCTGAAAGTAATGCAGGCGTATTACGACGAGGCAGACAAGCGCGACGGGTATCTGCATTTTGCGAGTTGGTAATCATTATCCCGTAGCGGCTTAGACCTACGCCTTGACGCAACTGCGGGAACTACTTTAAAAGAAAGTTAATCATAACTTTTGAATTTTGAGTGTTTTTTGGGCTGGTCCGTCGTGATGACGGGTTAGCCCTCTTCTATTTTAAGTTGAAAAATTGAAAAATTAATAAATATAGGAGGTAAAATATGGAACAACAGGAATTGAATATGCGTATCGCTATGTCGCTATTGCGGCAGTGCGCATGGGTGTGGGAACACTGCACCAAGAACGCCAATGAAGGCGAGTTCAAGCTGAGTGAGGTTCTGCAAGGACTTGGTAAGCGGGCATACGACAGTAAACCAGGCTATGTCATGATTATGATGGATCTGTGCAATTACTGGGATGTATTCAACAAGACGCAGCCTATCGAGGGCCTGACCTTCGACCGCAAGGAAATGCGCTCAACGGTGAAGATAGAGAACTTCAGTTGCTCGTTCTTTCTGAAAGATGTGTTTTACGTGACATCCCGTTTCTGTAAGTTGAACTACCCGAGCATGGCCAGCAAGGCCCGCTTCTGCTATAAGGATGGCGAGCGTTGGGCGGTGCTGCCTCATGTGAAGGCCGCGCCGAAGGCACGGAGAACAAAGAAACAGCCGGCAACCATTTCGAGGACATCCTCGAAATGCTCTACCGTTTCTCTCTCTATTGCCGACCGTCTGCGGGCTGCGCTCGCAGAGCGGCTGGCGGCGTAGTTGCTTTGCAAGTGAAGAGTGAAAAATTTAACGAATTACGACTATGGCAAATATGATTAGACACGACTTCGGCAGCATCCATGATGCGCTGAACAAGATGATTATTGCAGAGGTGAAGGCGGCGCTCAGTTTGCTGCCAGGTAAGAGCATGGAGACTGACAACTATCGGTCGCCGCTATGTCGCATCGTGGTTTCGACAAACGGTGAGTACGTTCCTGAAGACTTTTCTGTTCGCAGGGTTTGGATTGACAAGGATGGCAACTTGTGCTTTTCCGAGTACACTGCTGATGAAGACTACGATGCCATATATGACTACACGGAAAACGACGACCTGCTCGACATTACAGACTTTGGCTATCTTATTGACCAGATAGCAGAGCAAGTGGAGGACGATAAGACATACAACCTGCCTAACAAGAGTTTTAAGACCTGTGGCTATGTTGCAGAGTTCGCATTGAGGCGGGAAAGTGGAAAAACGGTAACGGTATAGAACGAATTTATTAACTCAAAATCAAAATTAGTTATGGCAACGAAAAATATTATTCAGAAGATCAAGAAGAAAATACCCAAAGGCAAGAAGGTCTATTTAGATGGGCACTATAAAGAATATCTGTGGTGGTATGTGCATAAGGAGGACGGTTTTGTATGGATAGAGTTTGAAACCTCTACTGATTCTACAGGTCGCATGGCACAACATGCGGAGGACTTCGATGATGAACTATTGGAGAGTGTATATGCAAGCATGACGAATACAACGGTACCAGAAACTTTCCCCGTAGGAGCAACCCAATATTAATTACAAACTCAAAATCAAGGATTATGGCAACGAAATTACAAAGACTGCGCGATAACATCGCAGCATTGCAGCATGCACTTACAACAGACAAGTGCGACAACGAGATACTGAGCAAATATACGGGCTTTGGCGGTTTGGGCTTCGTGCTCAATCCGCTCGACACTGGAGCATGGGCAGCAAGCGACATCGACTGCTTCTGCGATACGATGCGCCTTCATAACCTGCTGCGCGACAACAGTAAGGATGAGAGCGAGTTCAAGGCATGGATGCAATCATTGAAGGCATCTACGCTGACGGCTTTCTATACGCCGGCAGAGTTGGTGGTAGGGTTAATAAAGACTATCTACGCTTTCACGAAGGGCTTTATCCCTAAGACGATTCTTGACCCTGCAGCTGGTAACGGAGCGTTTGCAAAGATGTGTCTCAATGTGAGTGAAGGCTATTCAATAGATGCTCATGCCGTTTGCTATGAGAAAGACTTGCTGACGGGACTGTTGTTGCAGCGGCAGATAGGCAGCGGCTGTGGTACAGCCGTAAACGTGACAGGTTTCGAGACTATCCCTGCCAGCGACCTCGGACAGTTCGACCTCGTGGCCACAAACGTTCCTTTCGGCGACATAAAAGTGTTCGACCCTGCGTATAGCAACAGCGACAATCAGGTGCGCCGCGATGCTGCAAGGATGATCCACCGCTACTTTGTGCTGAAAGGTCTGGACTGCCTGAAGAACGGCGGTCTGCTGGCCTATATCATCACAAGCAATTATCTGAACCGCGACAGCGACCAACTGACAGAGGCTTTGAAGAGTGCCCGCCTGATTGGTGCCTACCGTCTGGCAAACAATCTGTTCAAGGATGCTGGTACGGAGGTTGGTACCGACCTGCTGGTGCTGCAGAAGCACGAGGGTAGGGGAGATCTTACGCTCGACGAGACGATGCTGCTCTCTACCTATACTGACAACGACTGCCCCACCAACCTGTACTTCACAATGAAGCCCGACCATGTGATTGCCACGAGCAGCAAGGTTGACACCGATGCCTACGGCAAGCCCGGGTATGTATATGAGCATAAAGACGGTGTGAAGGGGATTGCGCAGGCTGTTGGTGAAGTGCTGGCTCGCGACATAGAAGCAAACCTGAACGCTAACCTCGATGGAAAAACCGCAGAGCACAAAACGGCAAAGCCCAAGGAAAAGCGCCAGACCAAGAAGGAGAAGGTGCTGATGGCCATTCAGAAATGCTATAAGCAGCTGTATGAGTATGAGCAGAGTTGCCAGACAGAGGATGACGAAGACCGCCGCGACCTGAACAAGCTCTATGATGACTTTGTGAAGGAGTTCGGCTATCTGCATGATGCTAAGAACGTGCAGATGGTAGAGAGTGTGGCAAAGGAACTGTTAGGTATTGAGGTGAAGACGGATGGCCGCTGGCAGAAAGCAGACATCATGCTTCGTCCTATTGCCTTTGCCACCGATGAAGAACCTGGGCCTAAGACAGCACGTGAGGCGCTGGCCGCCAGTCTGAATGAATACGGCAAACCACACATCGGTTATATGGTAGGCATGACAGATATGGACGAGGAGCAGCTGCTGGAAGAACTGAGCGGTGAGGTGTTCTATAACCCGCTGACCAATGATTATGAAATCAAGGCAAAGTTTATCAGCGGTAACGTGATTGAGAAACTTGAGAAGATTCGTAATATCGGTATGAAGGGATCACGCTATGACGATGCTGTGAAGGCGCTCGAATCTGCCATCCCTGAGCCTATCCCATTTGCTCAACTGGACTTTAATCTTGGTGAGCGTTGGGTGGATGCCGATATCTACGGCAAGTTTGCCACAGACTTTTTCTATATGCCGAATGATGAGGATAATTATTATAGCCGCCGTGAGCCGCTGAAGGTAACGGTGAAGTATGAACCGATTATCGACCAGTATGCTGTATCGGCCAACATCCATAACGAAAAGATCTGGACGCAGTACAGCGTGTCATCTGAGGCTACCGACCGCAAGGACGGTATTGAACTGTTCACCCATGCCCTGCAGAATACCACACCGAAGATGATGAAGTATATGCGTGATGAGAAAGGCATGATTGTGTACGATGATGACTATAACAAAATCAAGATTGAAGATCCTGAGAAAACTCAGCTGGCCGCCGCCAAGATTGAGGAAATTCGTCAGGGTTATGTGGAATGGCTGCAGCGACAACCCAAGGAGTTTCGCGACCGGTTGGCCGATGCCTATAACCGCCGCTTCAACTGCTTCGTGAAGCCCAAGTACGACGGTAGTCACCAGACATTCCCAAGACTTGACATGGCAGGACTGAAAAAGAAGTACGGCATTGAACGCCTGTACGACTCACAGAAGGACTGCATCTGGATGTTGCTCTTGAACGGTGGCGGCATCTGCGACCACGAGGTAGGCAGCGGTAAGACGCTGATCATGTGTATCGCAGCCCACGAGATGAAGCGCTTGGGTATGTGCCACAAGCCGATGATTATCGGACTGAAGGCCAATGTGAGTGCGATTGCTGAAACCTACCGCACAGCCTATCCCGATGCGAAGATATTGTTTGCTACGGCTGCCGACTACAGCGCCTCGAACCGCGTGGAGTTCTTTAACAAGATGAAGAACAACGACTACGACTGCATTATCATGAGCCATGAACAGTTTGGCCGTATTCCGCAGTCGGACGATGTGCAGCAGGAATTAATCTATGATGAGCTGCAGCAGCTGGACGAAGCCCTCGACCTGTTGGAGGGCATGGGCTACGGCATCAGTTCGAAGATGCGCCGTGGACTGGAACAGCGCAAACGCAACAAGCAGGCCGCTCTGGAGAAGTTGCAGGATGCTATCCGTGAACGTACCGACGACGTGGTGGACTTCCGCATGATGGGTATTGACCACATCTTTGTAGATGAGAGCCACCAGTTCAAGAACCTCGGTTTTTCAACTCGTCACGACCGTGTGGCCGGTATCGGCAACACCGAGGGAAGCAAGCGAGCCTTCAACCTGCTCATGGCTATCCGCACCATACAGCAGCGTACAGGCCGCGACCTCGGTGCCACGTTCCTCAGTGGTACCACGGTGACAAACTCGCTCACGGAGCTTTACAGCCTGTTCCGTTACTTGCGACCTAACGCATTGGCCGATCAGTGCATCAACTGTTTCGATGCGTGGGCTGCTATCTTTACCAAGAAGTCGCAGGAGTTCGAGTTCAGCATCACCAACCAGATTGTGACTAAGGAACGTTTCCGTTACTTTATCAAGGTGCCTGAGCTGGCCATGTTCTACAATGAGATTACCGACTTCCGCACCGCCGAAGACGTAGGCATTGAGCGACCTGCGAAGAACGCGATGCTGATGAACATCAAACCTACCCCCGACCAGGAGGACTACATTAAGGTACTGATGAAGTTTGCCAAGGACGGTGATTTCAGTCTGATTGGTATTAAGAATCCCACCGACAATCAGCGTAAGGCGAAGATGCTCTATGCTACCGACCATGCACGTAAGATGTCGCTGGATATGCGAATGATTGACCCAACGTATCCTGATCATCCCAACAACAAGGCCAGCCAGTGCGCCAAGCAGATTGCCGCCTACTACCGTAAGTACAACGAGCAGAAGGGCACGCAGCTGGTATTCTCCGATTTGAGTACCTGGCAAGGCAACGGTGGCGGCTGGAACGTCTATTCTGAGATCAAGCATAAGCTGATATCCGAGTACGGCATCCCCGCCTCTGAAATACGCTTTATCCAGGAGTGCAAGAGCGACCGCGCAAAGCAGCAGATGATTGCCGAAGTGAACAAAGGTAACATCCGCGTGCTGTTCGGCTCCACGTCGATGCTGGGTACCGGTGTGAACGCACAACAGCGTGTGGTAGCCGTTCATCACCTCGATACACCGTGGCGACCTTCGGATCTGGAGCAGCGCGACGGTCGTGCCGTTCGCAAGGGTAACGAGATTGCCCGTCTGTATGCCGACAATAAGGTGGACGTGATTATCTACGCCGTGGAGAGAAGCCTTGACAGCTACAAGTTCAATCTCTTACATTGTAAGCAGACGTTCATTAACCAGCTGAAGCGCGGACAGCTCTCCATCCGTACCCTCGACGAGGGAAGCATGGACGAGCATACGGGCATGAACTTCTCGGAGTACATGGCAATCCTTTCCGGCAACACCGACCTGCTGGAGCGTGCCAAGCTGGAGAAGAAGATTGCAGGACTGGAGGCCGAGCGCAAGAGCTTCTATAAGGATCAGCACGAGCAGGAAGCTAAGCGCGAGTTCTGGCAGAAAGAGAATGAACGTCACGAGCGTAACATCCGCGAAGCTCGTGAAGATGTGGCAGCCTTTAATAAAGTGCGCCGTGTGAATGCCGACGGAAGCGTCTATAACGATATATCGCTATTACGTTATAATGTTCCTGCTGACAGTAAGGACCGCCTGAAGGACATCGGTACTGAGCTGTTCCGCATCGACCGTGAGACGCAGACCAACGACACCTACAAGACCATTGGCAGCATCTACGGCTTCCAGCTGTTAGTGAAGACGGTCATCGTCGGAAAACTCGACGACAAACCCATTTACGAGAACCGCTACTATGTGAAGCGTGGTCGTCTATTGTGGTCGTACAACGAAGCAAAGCTGAACCATACGTCGGCTCGTCTGTCGGCAGGCTTCCCATTGTTGGCTATTGAGCGCATACCCGATATTATCAATAAATGGGAGGAGCAGATAGAGAAGAACCAGGTAGCCATCAATCAACTCGCTACCATTCTCGGTAAGAAGTGGGGCAAGGAAAAACAACTCGCCGAACTCCGCACCGAACTGCAGGCGCTCGACCGAAGGATCGAGAAGGAATTACACGAAAGGGAAAAGCAAGGGGCACCACAGCCTCTTGCTTGTGCCGCGTGATACTCTAAACGTGATTAAATCACATTCTAAGTGCTGAATTTGCAGAAATTCTGCAAAAAGCGGAAATAAAAACAATCAAAATCGAATTTAGTTATGGCAAAACAATTTGCAATCGACGTGGACTTCCGCGTCACCAAGCGCATCTATGTGGATGCAGATACAGAAGAACAGGCCGAGCAGAAGGCAAAGGAAATGCTCGACAACAACCCATACGAGTATTGCACCAGACCAGACTCTTGTGCTGACTACGAAATCTACGAGGTCAACGAGTGTGAGGAGGAAATTACCACTGACCCGCTGAAACCTGCTCTCGACTACGTGAGGGAGCAAATGGCCGAGGAAGATTTGGCGGTCATCCGTGCTCAGGTAGATCGCAATTACCGTAATCACATGGCACCAAGCGACTATGTTACAGACGATGCCAAGGTGATCGACCTGCTGGAAGAATACGGACAAGACAACGACCTGCCCGAAGGCTGGTGGGAGAACGAAGGAGATATTGATGACATTTTACTGAAACTTTAAAACAACAACTATTATGATAACAACAGCAAACTACCTGCTGATCGCAAAGGTTGGCGATTTGCAGTATTTTTTCGAGTACGATACATGTGATATTTGGGAAACCCTTGAGCAGTTCTGGCATGAGGACTATCCTGATACACTTATTCAAATAAATGACGGTGGGATGTTCCCCATTGACGTGTTGGCATTGGAGGACGGGAAAGAGATTGACCGTTACCCGATGCAGTTTAACGCTGCTGTCTTCCATGCGTTCTTCGATCATGGTCACAAAGCAGACGGTATTTATACCATCAATGAGTTTGCCAAGGACATCAAGCGCCACGATTGCGAAAGAAACGACGTAACCTCGTTTTTCTTCTACATGTGGAACGCATGGTGCGAGGAGGAATGCAAGAAGGCTTTCTCCGCTCCCGGAAACAACTGGCAGCACTTCTGGAACAAGTGGCTTGGCATCTGCAAAGAACACAGCGTGTATGGAGCTGCCGAGCGGTTCTATGCCGAACTTTCGACCAAAAACCGCAACCTGCTCGTGGAGCGGGCCACGGAGGTGTACGAAGGTGATAGTGAGAAACATTAAACAATACGGATATGGATTTGGAAATAAGCGTTGGTAAGTGGGAAATGAAAGAAGCCCGCGAAGAGTTGAAAAAACACTCCATCATCGAGAAAATCTATACAAGGGTGTCAAGAGGCAAGCACGGCGTGACTTACCCGAACAGCCGCGACATCTTAATCTATTTCAAACCGTTCAGGCAGTTGCCGTCTATTGACGAGCTAAACCGTCAGATGCGCGAAATACAAGATATACCCTATCTTATCCGGCAACGCCATCCGGAATATGCTAACATGGAGTATTAAATCTAAAACTTTACAACTATGCAAACAAAGAAATTCTGGTGCCACTATATCGGCAACGATGACAAGCCAAAGCGTCGCAATATTGAACTTTTTCCTATTAAGGAACTCTTGCCACGTATGAATGGAAAACGTTCAACACCCTTGTGGTGTGAGCGCAAAGAAGAACAGCCATATTCGAGAACCTACGTTTATTACAATCTCTATGCACAGTTGAGCGATAATGTGGCCGTGGCTGTACAGAATAGGTTGAGTGAACAGGACATCGAGCTGGCACTGCTTACTGACAATACTATCAACGAACGTTGTGAAAAAGTGTGGACAAAGGACCTGGAGCGTGCCACTACAGATGAAGCCCGTCAGCGTATCATTGAAAACAAAGAATCATGGAAACAGAATGTGATTGAACGTCGGGAAAGAGGGTATGAGCATCTGAACGAACTTTCCGACTTCAGTAATCACCTATTGTCGAAGTGTACTTGGATTAACAAGAGTATTCTGAGAGCCTACGAGGAAGTGCAGTCACCAATCCTGTCAGCGTTAAAGGAATTGCGAATCCTGTTTGAGGCGGAGCGCGAGGAAAAAGAGCGCCAGCGCAAGGAGGCAGCCGCGAAAGCCCGTGAGGAGGAAGCCAGGAAGAAAATTGAGGCAGACCGCAAAGAACGAGAGCGATTGGACGGCGAGGCCGAGAAGTTCAAGAACGGAGAGAGTATTGCAGGATGCGATGTGGTGGATCTCTGCCGCCGCTACGGTATCGCCATCCACCTGCGCACCGTGCATAACCTGCAGCAGGTCATTGCCAACATCAACGGCAAAGGATCTTGTCAGTATTACCGTACTCGTGGTAAGCGCCGCCCCGTGCTCGACGGCTGCTACAAGACCGCTACGGAATTGTATAATTATCTGCAAACAGCGTAATAATTAAAAACTCAAAATCATTATGGCAAAGAAAAATGAACCTGCTGCACTGTTGCAGCACCACAAAGAATTTAAGTCACGCTGTATGGCGTACTTCACAAGGATTGGTCATCCTGAAAAAGATATGAAGCAGTTATGGAAGGCCATACAAGATGTGAGACTAACTCTGACGGACGAAGAAAACGGCAAGGAAGAACGTATAACAATAGACAAGGCCATTGAAGTGCTTGGTGTGTGTGATTTCTTGTCTGGCATATCCCGTTCTGCGTTTCACGCTACAGCAGTCAGAGATGATGTCAATCATAGATACTCTGTGTATTTCGATTTGACTGACTGGTGGAAGAGAATCTGACAACTATGGCAAATCACAAATTCCAACTTGATCAGCGCGTCAGTACGCCGATAGGAGACGGCGTAATTGCTACCATGCCGTACAACGAAAACACGGATGTATATGGTGTATGGCTTGATAAAGCATATATTAATGATGGTGGTGTGAATGAAGGAAACTGGAAGCCAGTGCCCGAAAAATACATCACAGCAATTTAAAAACTAAGATTTACAATCATGGACAAATACGAAATCATTGAAAAACTTGCTAAGTCAATAAGCGACAAGCAACCAAAGATCTGGTGCGATGACGATTCTTTCGATGCGCCGGATGAGGGATTTGATTACACGCAAGACGTTTTTGGAACGTGGGACGACACCTACGAATTTGTCAAGCAGTGTAACGGAACGAGCGTTGTTGCCTGGTGTTGGGATAATGATTATCCTTCTGTCGAAGAGTTAGGCAAGGAACTGCCACAACTTATCCAGACCGAAGGTAAAAACGTGTACCACAAGGGAACAGCCGACGTGTGGCAGTGGGAAACCACTTACCATGGCATTGACTGCAAAGTCCTGAAATTCCGGACAGCAGAGAACGCCGACGGCACAGACTACTATCTTTTTTGGTATCTCGTTGCTTTTGAATAACCTAAAACCGAACAACATGCCAGAGAATTATTTTTTCGCAATCCTCGTACTCCTTGCTTTGATGAAGTGGGGATGCAAGTAAAAAACAATCAAACAAACTTTACCAATGATGAAGAATGAAGCAAAAGCATTGTTGCGCCGATATAAAGAGCGTCGCAAAAAACTGAGAGCGGCAGGCAGCCCGTGGGTTGACTGCCCGCTGAAAACGCCAACAGGCGCTTACAATATCCCAACACTTGATGAGTCTCTGTACTGGGACTATGTTGCCGGTGTTATAGACCTTCATACAGCCGCAGTGCAGTTTGCAAAGGCAAACTGGGACCCATACGTGAAAGAAGAGAGCACTATGGAACGCTTTCGCGAGATTGACAAAAAATATCACAAACTAACAGCGTAACAACGATGGAACCAAGGCTTATTAAAGGACACAGATTTCTGTGCAAAAAGACCGTCATAATGAAAGGTGTTGGCGGGAAAAGTGAAGAAGCGTACACCCAAGGTAAGGTGTACCAGTGTGAGATTAATTCACCTTACCCTGGCGACAAGCAAACTGTAGGGCACATTACGGACAACCGAGGATTGAAATGGCATGCGTGGCCGTATGATCCTGAGCATCATCTGTGGTGTCACGACAGCTGGACTATGTATTTCGACGATTTAGGAGAATGAAATTAAAAAACAAGTAGCGACTATGAAGCATATCAAGTCAGATGCCATGCCGATTCTCGCAGAGGTCTGCATGGAAGAGAACGATGGCGACGTCGTTCAATCGTTCAAAGACATCAAGGAAATAGACGATCTGATGGGCATCGTGAAAGCAAAAAGTCTGATTAACCACACGAAAGGGCGCAGGTCTAATAAAGAGAAGCGCTTTGATGAAGTGTTTCGAGCCAGGCTTGCTGCTGGTGCCAAGGACAGAATGAATAAACGATTTTAAACAAATAACGACTATGAGAACTATCAAATGCACATTCAAATCAAACGGCGAGGTCATCAAGGTGACGGCCATCGTTAGTGACGATCTGACAACGCTCAGTAAGTCAAAGAAGAACCAGGCGACCGACATCGTTGACGAGGAATGGAACGACGGCAAGACGTGGGGCATTGTCTTTGCGGGCGACAAAGCCGACTATGAACTTCACTTCAAGGTAAAGAATCACGTCAGGACACTGGAGCCAGACAGAGCCGTAACATGGGTAGGCGAAGACCGTAGCATAGTTGACGACTCGCAGTATTTCAAAGTTAAACTCTGAAAAAAACTATGAACAAAGCAAGACGTAAGCAGCTGGAAGACCTAATCGACCAGCTTGGAACAATCAAAGACGGCATCGAGGCCGTCATGGATGAAGAACAGGAAGCCTTCGACAACCTGCCCGAAGGCATCCAGAACAGTGAGCGTGGCGGTGCCATGCAGGAGAACATTGACAACCTTCAGTCGGCCATAGACAGTCTGGAAAGTGAAGTCATCGACTATGTACAACAAGTAATTGACGCATGAGTTATGGGAAGATTTGGATATTGCGACAAATGCAAGAATGAAGGAGAATCGTGTTGTAACAGATGCTATCGTGGCAGCTACTACGAACACGATTGGAATAAAGGAGAAAGGGAAGGACCGTATGGACCGTACTAACAATGTCTTTGAACTAATCCTGCGTGCCCCGGACGGAAGGGAGCGGCGCACACTGGCGTGGCTCCCCACCGATGCGGTCAGGCAGGACTTCTACGAGAAGGCCCATAAACGTGGGTTGGAGGTAATTGAAAACAAGTATTAACTAAAAATAACGCTTATGATAGAAAATTGGATCTGGGCAATTCTTCTGCTACTTGTGTGGCTGAAGGGTAGCAAATAATTTGCAGATAATTATTTGCATAAATCAACAAAAAGAAATATCTTTGCAAGCGAAAGCTATAACGAAATTAAGACCCCGGACTGATCGGTTAAACAGTTAAGACAATGACAAACGTATTTTTTATCACTTACGGCGGACGCGCCAACAACGGAAACACGTATGTACCCTACAAGGCAATGGCACATTCAGCAGAAGAGGCCATCGCAGTTATCAACACCTGGAAGCCTTACGGAAGGAAAAACTCTCCAGACTGCATCGTCGTGAACGATCGCACAGCAGAGAAGATCCGTGACCTGTTCCGCGACGGCTTCGGCACCTATCCCAGTGGCGAGCCACGTACCTACGCTGGATTCCGAACCACCGGCTGCGGCGCATGGGAGATTGGTTTCCATCCTGCACTGGCCGACACACAGGAAGAGCACGAGCGTATCTACAACGAGCGTCGCGAAGCTGCCAAGGCAGAGCGTATGCGTCAGGCAGAAGTCGCCAGCATGCGCAGGGTGGCAGAACTCAGTGAGCCGCGACGTGGCTGGTATCATGTGGAGCTTGATTTGGAACTGTATGTCTTTGCAAAGCAAGGCAACGACTACTGCACCCAAACCACTTTCGAGGGCAACATTATCGCCGACAGCGGAGTGGCTGCCTATCGCATGGCCGTGCAGCATGTACTTGACTACCCAGAAGAACTGACCCATCGAGGCAATTTTGCAAGTCTGAAGTTCTATGCCAGGCTCGACAGTAGCGGCTTTCGCTGCACCTTCCTCGGTGTAAAGACCGACGAAGGATATAGCGTGGAGAAGTAACAGGAGTGGAAAGACAAGGGAGAAATTTAATTAAAAGCAAGTAACGAATATGACAAAGATAGATACAAGCAACTGCCACTATGCAGAGGCAATTATGGCCGCACTGGTGGCCGACGGTGAGCCTGTAAAAAGTGCAAGACTGATTCGTGCAGACGGAAACGAGGAAGAACAACTGATTGTACTGGAACTTGCTTACGACGATGGCTTCTTGATTGACGTGAGTTTTTATGTGTACTCCGATGGCTCGTGGTTCAGTCCGTATGATTGGTGGGGCTGGCAACCGCAATATAAGAGCGAGGCAAAGGACTGTGAATGGCAGCTGGGCGTAACAGGTCGTATGGCCGTCATTCTCGGCGGCGCCCCAAGAATGATTTTTGGAGAGTGATTAACAAACTAAATAATACAAAACAACAATGAAGAAACTATTAGCAATCGCGCTGCTGCTGTTAGCAGAACTGACAGTCAGCGCACAGGGAACATGGAGTGTGTCACATCGTGAAGCTGACCCTATGAAAGGGCAGGATGCTAAGGATGTGTATATCTATGATGTAGAAGGAATCGGTTCTTTGGTTGTATGGGACTGGGACAAGGCCGCTTTTCGACTTATTACGGAGGATGGGATGTTTCGTACATGGGTATCTTCCGGCTCTGTATATGTTCCAGTTAAAGCAGGTTTTTATGACGAGCATGGAAATCTCGGGAAAATGGTAACGGTGAATCTGTTGCCAGAGGACAATACAATGAATAAATACATTGCGACCGCTGGTTACTATATGCTTGGACGGAGCGACATCCGCAAAATCATCAAATATCTAAAATCGGGCAAAGGTTATGTGCGTTTTGTGGCATCGCGGTATAATGACACTGACTTTGACATAAAAGTTTCACCGTATAAACCTTAAAGTGCTCATACCTGAAACTACAGACTGTTGACAAACCGTGACTTTTGTCACGGGTTCACCTAAATACATATAACGTGCGCACGCGCACATAATAAACATAGTTTGTCATAACTATGATTTTGAGTTTTGGCACCCTTCGCTGCGACAGCGCGGGGTGCCTTTTTTTGTTAAGTCGGACCTTAGATCTTTTCTGCTGCAATACTGACATCATTTTCTCGAAGAAAATCGTTTACCATGTTTTCTAAACGATTTTGACGTTCAAGTAGAACGCGATACTTTTCGCTGAGATCAGCAGCGGTTTTTGACAACTCAGCTATCTGTGTGCGAAGAGCATAGATTTCTCTGTTAAAGTTTATCTTGTTGTTTTTACCAGATAAATCCTGATAACGATTGCTGTCAATGAGAAACCGGAACGGTGAAATGTTCAGACGATTGCAGGTATCAAGAAAGTCGGTAATCGGGAACCTGGTTATAAGCAGAAAACGGTCGTGTGGTTTTTGTGGAGTCACACCCATTGCTTTGGCAACATCTTTCCAACAGATCCGTCCTTCACCATCGCCAAACGTATGCTCAACAGCTTGTCTGTCCCAAAAGATAGGATGCCAGTAGTCTGGTACAATCGTAGCATTTTCCCGATTAGGAACAATGTGATTGTTGTCTTCCGAGACAAAATAATGACATGGCATCCGAAGTGCATTGCAGATCTTCATAAGCACTTGTACTGATATACCAACTTCATTCAACGTGTAACGGCTGAACACCTGTTGTGTTATACCGCACCTTCGTGCAATCTCCGAAGCTGAGATATCCAAAACATCAGATAATCTGCTAAACAGCAAATTGTTAAAAGTCCATTTCTCCATAACTTTATTTTATTGTTATTTGTTACTCGTTATTTAACATACGAAAATGATGTTAAAATTACCCCAACTCGTTTGGCGGTTCACGAAAAAGTTGTATCTTTGCGCCTAAGTTACAACTTTTTAGTGAATTTTGGGTAAATAAACCCGAAAAAGTTACAATATGAGGCGTTATTTTAGGAATCTGCTGATGGCCCTGTTGGGCAGAAACCCGTTTCAGATTGAGCTGAACGAGGTGAAAGAGAATTTGGTATCGGCTGCAGAGAATGTCAGTATGCTTAATGATATGTACTTTAAGCTGCAGGAAAAAATGGTTGCTGCCGAGAAATGGCTCATTGACTACCAGTCGCTTATTGAAAACCTTAGAGAGCGAATCAAGGATAAGGATGAACAACTGTCTCAGCAAGAGCGTGATTATCGCGCATCGCTGGCTGAATACGAGAAACGTATTCAAGCATATAAACAGAAATTGACATAAAAGATACTCTTAGAGGTTGTAGGATACCTGTTATGAACGAAGTAAACTTGAAGATACTGAATGCCATACCGCTCGTAGAAGTGATGCGCGGTTGGGGATATGTAGCGAGGCGTGAAGCAAGGAGTTGCGCTACTGCATCATATCTGTGCCCCTGGCATGACGATCATCATCCGTCTTTGGTGGTCGATAAGATTGTGCGCGAAGGTGCGACAGATCTTGGATTCAAGTGCTTTGCATGCGGAGAGGAAGGCTATGGCGCTATCCAGTTAGCTGCAAGGCTCATGGGATTCAGTGCCGGCAAAGTGCCTAACGAGGATCTACCGCAGGTGTTGAACGAACTTGCAACCCGATGCGAAGTGGAACTTGAACCTGAAGAGGACGGCAAGCCATGGAGAGATAATCTTCGAGTGAGGGTGGTTGGATGGGATGTCTTCCGCGAGGAGGAAAAGCAATATGACGAATGGACTGGCGAGCAACCTATATTTGAGCGAGGCGAGTGGACAGAAGAAGGTCTTAAAGCACTTGGCTTGAAGGTGGTGCTGGCTACACGGCGGGCAAAGAAAAGCGACATACATGATAATGCAGCTGAAATACGCACTGGTGACATGCTTACGGAGTTTGATCTTGACACAGGCGAGCCATTGTATCGTTGCTCCTTTGGCAAGGATTTCTACCGAGGTCCGAAAGCAGAGACGAAAACCATTTCAGCATGGGGTGAAGACGTTGAGCGTACATTTGGCGTGGAGCCTATAGCGCGTTTTATCAAACGTGACACGCCAAAGCAGGGTGGGGCCGTCGTCATTATTGTTAAGGCCACAAAAAACTACCCTATGTTTGTTCTCAAATATCCTTGGGGAGTGAAGAAATATGAGCCGAAGGCTGGATATGGCGGATCCAAATGGACTTGGTGGAACGTTACCGAGGATGCTGATCTCGATCACAGGTGGTATGCCGACAGCGACTTGAAGGATGCACTCGACGATGCACTGAACAAGGAGGGCGTCATTCCACAGCCGGATAAGCAACACCCGTTTGTGATTACCGAAAAGGATAAGGACGGAAACATAAAGAAATACCGTTTTGAGCGTGTGGTGATCTGCTCAGGTCCGAGGGATGCCATTGCCGTATATTCACACAGTAACGCGCATGTTCTATGGCTGCATTCCGAAACAAGTGGATTCAATAACAAGGGTGAGAACTTACGACCTAACAGGTGGTTGCGTGCATTAATCAGGAAGTTGCAAGGTGTTACTGTTGAAGGTGGTCTTTACGTTTGTTATGATGAAGATTCTACAGGTCTGGCTGCCAGTCAGGCCATCGCACTTAACTCTCCGCAGGTGCATTGGCTTCGCCTGCCAGCAGAGCTTACTCAGATATCAATTGGCAAGCCAGCTAAGAAATTAAAAGACGTGACCGACTTTGTTGGCCGTTTCAGTGAGGTCGAGGCAAGAATGCCTGCAGACCTGCAGCACGATGATCCTGTTGACTGGTTCGACAATGCGTTGTTTGACACACCAACAACACAATTCTGGCAGTGGGAGAGTGAGCGAAAAGATGCCGACGGCACAGGGCGGGCACGCTATAAGTTCGACCTACGTAACACACCCGTGTTCCTTCGTGCCCGTGGCATGGTTCGCCGCGTCATGCAACAGGGTAAGGTTTCATTTTCACGCTTTTTCCTGTTGGGTAACAACAATATATACAGCGAATGCTTTCCAGGCGAGAAGGGAAGCAACAAACTCGTTGCTCAGGCACGAGACCTTATGGCCGAATGGCTTCGGGCACATAAGGAACATAACGACGAGAAAGGTGCTCTTTCTCGCGCAATCTATTCAGCTAAGCTGGAGCAAGGAACACTTGAAAGCATTGAGCAGCTTGATTTCGATGACAAGAGCTACGGCGAGGATTTTGATCACTTTTTCTTTGAGAACACCGCCGTGAAAGTATCACGCGAGGAAATCCGTGCCGTACCTTATAGCCAAATGAAGTGGTGGACCAATGAAGAAGCCATTCTTGAAGGTTCGTTCAGTCTGCTTACGCAGTCGTGGCGCGTGGTGCAGAACCCTCGCTTTGAAGAAGAGTTGAAAGTGCATGAAGAAACCCTTCTTTCGATGAAAACTCAGGAAGAGCGGGCACAGGAAAACATGAGGTGGGACACATGGTCGTCGCTGTGGAAATACCGACTTGTCATGGATAAGCCATTGGAGGATATGCCGTTGCATTTCCGTTTCCTGTACAATGCTTCGCGCATCTTCTGGGACAAGGAGGCCGCAGGCGAAGAACTGTCGGCCACCGAGAAACAGGTTCAGGATATGTATTTCATCACAATGTTGCATGCGATAGGATCGGCGCTTGTGCGCCATCGTTCAGCTAACCGTCAGCAATACATACATATAACTGATAACGGAACAAGGCGCGAAGATCTGGCAAGCGGTGGAACAGGTAAGACCGCAATCTTAGAACTGCTCGGACTGATGCGCCGCGTGCTGAAGATTGATGGCAAGGCATTGGAAGGTGGTAACGTTACGCTGACACAGGAGTTAGACAAGGTGGTTCCTGGACTGCATAACATTGTAGCGCTTGACGAACTGCCGCAGGGTTTCTCGCCCAAGACACTATACAACTATACACTTTCGCTCACTTCACGAGGACTGTACCGGTCGAGCGTGGTGCTTGAAGGTGATGACCTGCCCAAATTTGTGGTGGCCAGTAATGAGCAGCTTGATCTTTCATCCGATTCGACTTCACGCCGTACATATCAGGTACTTGTTTCTGATTGGTATCATCCCCGGAGTATGGATGGATCGCGTCCGGCACATACGCCTGCTGATGATTTCCGCAAACAGTATGGCATCAAGGAGGTAGCGAGAAACCTTCCTCCTGCGCTACTAAATGAAGCAAGGAACTTCCTGTTGGGATGTGTTCAGCTGTACTTACAATATCCCGACGAAACATTGCGCCCGCCTCGCGACAGTCGTGCTTTACTTCGTCAGGCATTGGCAGCCAGCAAGGATGAGCAGTTCACCCTGTGGATAGCGCAGTACCTTGCCGACAACCGACATATTGGAATACCTATAGCCCAGCGAGAACTCGCCATATCGTTGCTCGACTACTGTGGTATAACGGTTGGCGAAAAAACATTGAAGGCATCATACAAACGCATACGTGATAATATTGATGATTATATCCGTACCAGTATCTACGTGGTGGATCCTCCTGTTGTATTGCTCACTCCCACCGATCGTGAAAACGGATTTCGCCGGTGTGCTGCCTGGCAGCATCCTCGCGGGAATGATGGGTACAGTATAGCACTTGATAACGATGGCAACCGCCAGCCACGTGAGCTTGTAAAGAAAGCACCTTATCCACGGGTGTATTATTTCTACAGGAAGAATGCCATACCACGTCATTTCTATGACGAAGCGCATGCAGGAGAAAAGGACTGGGTTCAGGCTGCACCTGATGAGGATCCAGAAAGACCACTTGAAGATGATTCCGATAAATCAGAATGATATGAGCATGAAGAAAAGCAGTCTTATCACCATCATCCGCAGGTCGTGTTTAACCGGGCAGGCCGTATGGATATATCAAGGGCCGTCAAAGGTATCGGCACGACTGGCCTATTGGCGTGCATGCAGACGCGAATTGGAACGTGTTAAACATTGGGGAGAGACGATGGCACAGCGCCGCAGAAACATTCTTCGGCTCATGTCTTGCGACAGCAGTTCAAGTAGCGTACTTGATGCCAGTATGAGTGATGAGCAGCAGGCGGCCGCACGTAAATTGTTGGCCGTTGCTAAGATGGAAACCGACGGCAGGACAGAGTTCTATAATCATATTATCGAGGAACGCCGCCGAAGAAGTCAAGACAAGGAAATTCGCCGCGAAATGCGCAATCGCAACAATTTGCGCTAATCGCAATTATGATAAATCAAACAACAATAAAGGATCATATAAACAATGACGACAGGACAGGCAATAAAGACATTACGTCAGTCACAGGGCCTTACACAAGCACAATTAGCTGAGCAGTGCGGTATGTCGGGCAATGCGATCTGTTCGCTCGAAACCGACAAGGTTTACCCGCAGAAGGGTACTATCGAGCGAATATGCCTTGCTTTGGGCGTGCCACAGTCATACTTTCTGCTGGCAAGTATAGATGAAAGCGACTTCCCAGAAGAGAAGCGTGTGTTATACCGCGCACTCCTGGAACCGTTGCGCAAGGAATTACTGAACAACAAATAAGCATATCATCAGTGATAGACCCAGATAAGCCAAGGCCAATACGCTTTCAAGCCGACGATCAACCTGATCTTCCTGAGATTAGTGAGCAGGAAATTGAAGCAGAGCGTGAGTTAGAGCGTCATCGTAAGGAAGAAACCCTTCGATGGCTTGAAGAGCATTGCGACTGGATGCCATTTGGGGATGTCTGGTAAATGAATAGTAAATAAACGAGAACAAATGATGGTTGATAACGACAGCATACATCTGAACTTTCCGACTTGCTGGAGCGAGCTTACATGGCAGCAGCTGTGCAATATGTGGGAAGTTAAGCAACGATATGGAGGCAATAACGATGTTGCCAGAGTCGCCGCGTTGCTTGCCTTGCTGCGTTGTCACGTATATCATAAACGCAAAAAAAGCAGCAGTCTCATACATCCTGTTACAGGTGAACCACTCTACCAGCTTTGTGATGCAGATGGCCGTTTGTGGACTGTTACTCCTCGCGAAGCGGCATTCATGGCAGGGAAGGTGCTTGCATGGTTTGATTACCCGTATGGAGATCCAGGCGAGAAGGAACAGAAAGATTCACAAGGAATTGTCATCAAGGAACGCCGTGAACCTGTTGCAGGATATGTCAGTCCTATGCGCGATGCAATGATACTGCCAGTTGAAACCATTAAGATTGGGTATCGGCACTTTGCTCTGCCTGGTGTTGCCTGCAACAACCTTACATGGCAGCAGTACCGCAGTCTGCAGACTATATCTCCTCAGCTGTTTGCAGAAGGTCTTACCGATGATCAGGCATTGACGTTACAGGCAAAGTTCTTGGCCAACATTCTTACGCCTCGTACTATTGCGCTTCTTGATACCAGTGGAGGAAGCATTCGTTTGCGGCCGCATTATGAATACCGCTATAATGCCGAACAAGCGGAAGGTCTGGTGCGATGGTTTGAGCGAAGATTGAAAAAGGTAACAGGCCAATCGACAAATATAATGTCCACCCTATTCCATGTCTGTTTCCAGACTTACCAGACCGCACTCAACTACTACTCGTTAGCCTATCCATTGCTGTTTACAAGCACTGGCAGGGGCGACACTCTACGAGATGCACTTACTGGTGAGGTGGGCACAGTGAACACCGTAATGAAGTACGCCGGATATGCAGAACAACAGCAAGTGTACGACTCTAACCTGCCTTTTGTGTTGGATATACTGAATACCATGACGAAGGAGGCAAAAGAAATTGAGAAGATGAACAGTAAGATGAAAAGAAAATCATAATAATTAAAAACATAGAAATCATGAGCAGTAAACAACAGATCTTTATGCAGGGTATTCCTGTCACATCACCCTATTATGACCGTCTAAGGTCACTGAAAATTGATATGGATTTTGTTCCATATAATTCTCCTGAATACCATCATCTGAAACGGCAGATAAAAGAACTTGAACTTCGGGCGCGTAAGCGCATGGCTCTTGAACTTTTCTTTGACGGAAAACGGAACAATATGAACTTTGACTAAAAACAGAACAATATGAAAGTAATAGCAATTATCCAATTCATCTTATGCAGTATATGCCTTATTGCTTTAACGTATAATGCTATCAAGGCGTGTCTCAGCCTTCGCAGAGAGGAACCTTTGCTGAATAAAATACTGATGCTAACGTTGATCAGTCATCTTCGCAGCAATGTTAATCAAATCAACGAAATGAAAAAATCATTTGCGGATCTCATAAAGCATGAGGAATACGAGGAAGCAGAAAAGCTGAAGCCATTTATCTTGAAGGCTGAAGATAGCTTGAAAAAGTCGCTGCATAGTTTTCGGAAAATGTATGGCGACGAATGTTGTGAAGTTATTGTAGCTGATGTAAAAAGAAACGACGAGACATGAAAAAGATATCATTTAGTGAGCGTTATGGCATGCAGCAGGGCGTTATCGCAAGAACAAAGACGATAACGCGGCGCGAGAACAAGAAGCTCAATCATCCGCTTGTCACCGGTATATCAGAATGGGGCATCGACGAACAGGGCAAAGCCTACGTCGTCATCACCTATTCCACCGGACTGACCGAAGCCGTCTATCCAACCTACCAGTTTGGCGAAGAGGTGGCCGTGGCACAACGTTACGAAGAAGCTATCCATCCCTGCGATTGGGTAAACAAAATGCTCTACGAAGACGAGCCCGGTTGGAAGAACAAAATGTTCGTCCGTGCCGACCTCTTACCCCATCGCATTCGCATCACTGACATTCGCGTAGAACGCTTGAAGGACATCACCCGCGAGGACTGCATGCGAGAGGGTATATACGATGACATAGAAGGAGGTAGGACAATAGGTTATCCTATCGGTGTACCGTTTTATTATACCTTTGTTGGGGCATTATCCAATGAAACGAAAAGGCAGTTGCATTGGACGACAGCGAAAGAGGCTTTTTCCGTTCTCATTGATGCTATTTCTGGCCGTGGCACCTGGCAGCGCAACCCTTGGGTGTTCGTCTATGAGTTTGAACTGATAAAATAATACAACTATGTTAATACAAATCACCAACCGCTGCCACATGGGCTGTCCGCATTGTATGCAGGACAGTACCGCACGTGGCAAGCACATGACCGAAGAAACCTTTGAACAGGTTGTGGAATTTTGCAGACAGGCACGTCCTGCGGTCGTGTCCATCACAGGTGGCGAACCCACCGAGAATCCTTTGTGGCACGTTATGGCTCGTGCTCTGATGGGCCTGCCAAGCGTAAAAGTTCTTTCCATCCTTACCAACGGCGCATGGATCGAGGATACTAAACAGCGCCTTGCAATGGCCCGACTTGTCCGGGAGTACAAAGGTCGCGTAAAGGTACAGGTGTACAGCCATCCCAAGTATTATAAAGATCATGAATGGACTGTGGAGCACAAACAGCAGTTCCGTAGTATAGGCTGCATCCCCGACTTCACCAGTCCCATCTTTATGCAGGATCTGGGCCGAGCCCGCAAGAACTGTCAGGAGGAGGTGGAGAACAGCGATCATGTGCCGTCTTGCATCAACTCCCATCTGATCGCTGTGCAAGCAATGAATCTGAACCATTTTCTTTCGATGGCCGCTCAGGCTGGAAAGTTTTGCCGACCGCTAATTGATCCAGATGGCAATATACACATGTCGGAGTCGTGGCTTTGTCCCACCGTAGCCCACGTCAGCGACGGAGCAGGAGCAGCTTTTCGCAAGATGCAAAAAGCTACGCCATGTCGCATGTGTCGTCTCTATAAAAACTTTGAAGAGTTACATAAGAAAGAGATGGATTGGTTTAACAACAAACTTAAAACACTATGATACATTACGGAAAGGAGCCGTCAGGCGATTTGGAAATAAGAGTGTCTGCCGATGACGTTGGTGAGGTTTACAGCCTTCTTGAATCGGCGCAGCTACAACAGCGACGGTCATTTAACGCGCTGAAAGAGTATATCAGTAATAACTATACTAATGAGTTGGCGCAATACCGCAGGAGGAAGAATTTCAATAAATGAAACAAATATGGCAAACAGGAGTGCATACTACAGCCAGTACTATCAACGTCACCGTGAGAAGAAGCTGGAATATCAACGAGAGTATTACCAACGGAACAAGGATAAGATGCTTGCATACCAGCGGGGTTATTATCATAACCGTGTTAAACGTGAGCGAGAAAAGTTTTTTTCAAACGTGTAAAAATCAACGAAATGAAAAATTTATCAAAAGCCGAAGCAAAGCGTCTTGCTATCTGTAGAGAGCGGGCTTTAGACCTGTTTTTACGGATGGAAGAAATGGTTCAAATATTAAGAAAGAAGGAGTGGCCGGTTTCAGAGGAGTTGTTTGCTCAACAAGGATGTGTTTCAAACACATATAAGTTGCTGGAGAAAATAGAACATAATCAGTATGTTCTGGAACATGGCAATACGAAATACGGAATGCGACCGTGTAAACAATAATTATGGACGAAATTACAGGTAAAATAGACAAACTGAAAATAAGGGAGATGATTGACATTCCGGAAATAAACATCCCTGCTTTTGATCCACAGCAAATAGCAATGGAACGTATGTTTAATGATCTTCAGGATAAAGAATGGCAAATGATAGAGAACATCATACGTTGCCATATTAACAATCCGATAGAAGGGGATCTGACACCTCAGAAGTTTCGTGAGCGTAATCTTGTTAGCGTTGTGTATGAAAACATAAACAGCCTACCATTTATCCAGGAAACTACTGGTGGTTTTACGATGACACTCAGAAGCAGTTTGATCGGCGTCCGTCAAGGAGATGTAATTATCAGACCTGACGGTTCGCGATTCTGGCCGACAAAGGAGTTTATGAATCATTGCTTTCAGAACTTTTTTCTTTTAAATGATAAAAACAAAAAATACTAAAATGATAAACCTACTTTACATAGACCTGTTTTGCGGTGCCGGTGGCACGTCTTCTGGTGTGGAATATGCCCGTGTAAACGGAGAAAAATGTGCTAAAGTGGTGGCCTGTGTCAACCACGATAAGAATGCCATCCTTTCCCATCAGGCAAACCACCCAGACGCGCTTCACTTTACCGAAGATATCCGCACGCTGGAACTTTCCCCAATGGTAGAGCATCTACAGCGTATGAAGAATCAATACCCCGATGCCTACGTAGTGTTGTGGGCTTCGCTGGAATGCACCAACTTTAGCCGTGCTAAAGGCGGTCAGCCACGTGATGCAGACAGTCGTACACTGGCCGAACACCTCTTCCGCTACATTGAGGCCCTGCAACCAGACTATATGCAGATTGAGAACGTGGAAGAGTTTATGTGTTGGGGCGAGTTGGATAAAAACGGCAAGCCCATCTCCAGGCACAAAGGATCATCTTATATGCGGTGGGTACGTCACGTTTGCGAGTATGGCTACACCTACGACTGGCACTTGCTGAATGCCGCCGACTTCGGCGCCTACACTTCCCGCAAGCGTTTCTTCGGACAGTTCGCCCGTCATGGACTTCCCATTGCCTTCCCGGTTCAGACACACGCCAAGAGTCCTGTTTGTTGCCGTACTACGAAAAGCCTCTTTCCTGGCATTTACAAGCCATGGAAGCCTGTCCGTGAAGTTCTTGACCTGCAGGATGAAGGCAGCAGCATTTTTACCAGGCGCAAGCCCCTGTGCGAGAAAACGCTGGAGCGCATCTACGCCGGCCTGATTAAGTTCGTCGCCGGAGGCAAAGAGAACTTTCTGGTGAAATGGAACTCCATGAAGGATGGCCGTTACCGTGCTCCCTCTATTGAAGAGCCCTGCCCCACCCTGCCCTGCCGCAATGCCATCGGCGTGGTGAAGGCGCAGTTCCTCTCCAAGCAGTTCAGTGGCGACCCCATGCACAAGAACCAGAGCATCGACCGCCCTGCAGGAACTGTCACTTGTAAGGATCACCATGCCTTTGTTACCGCCTATTACGGCAACGGCTATAATTCCAGCGTCGAAGAACCCGCTCCCACAGTCACCACCAAAGACCGCCTGAGCATTGTCAATTATCAGTTCATCGCAAATGAATATAGCGGCGGCGGTCAGTTGTCGAGCCTTGATCAGCCTAATCCCGCCGTGCTGACCAGGCCCAAGCAGCAGCTCGTCAGTTGTTCAGTCTGTGGCGATAGTTTCGCCACCAAGTTCCTGATGAACCCTCAGTACCAAAGCCACGGCGGCAGCATAAACAAGCCTTGCTTCACGCTCATTGCCCGTATGGATAAGATGCCGCCCTATCTGGTCACAACGGAGCAAGGGGAATTAGCCATCTCCATCACCCCGAAAGACTCTCCCATGACTCGCAAGGTTAAGGAGTTCATGGCAGCCTACGGCATCATTGACATCCGTATGCGAATGCTGAAGATCTCAGAGCTTAAACGCATCATGGGTTTCCCTGAAGACTACATCCTCGTCGGCACCCAGGCCGAGCAGAAGAAATTCATCGGTAATGCCGTGGAGGTGAACATGAGTCGTGTTCTCTGCGAAGCTCTTTCCCGCCGCCTCCTTCGCGAAAAGAAAGCAGCAGTGTAAGTTGTAACTAAAATGTATTAGTATTGAAAAATGAAGATATATAGACCAAAAAGATACTCTAAAACAATCCGTGTGACATTCTCAAAAAAGAATGAAGTTACAACGGACAAAATGGCAGTAACCATAGTCGAAGCAACTAAGCAAGAGGTGATAGATGTTATTAAGTCCGTATATAGCAATGATATGGTCGTCGGTGACAGCAAACGCGATGACTTCGTGAAAGTAACTGTTCAAATTTTGTCAGGCGAAAAAAATAAAAGACATAAAGATGAGTTTTCCTTCAGGCTTTATCGTTGCGGGGTTGATTCTATTCAGAAGTTAATTAATTATATTGACGAATTATGAAAGACCCATATAAGGAATTACGTGACAACCTTAACGTAATCAAAGAAGAGGGTTTATACCCTATTGTAGAATTTTGCTTAAAGATTATTGTAAAAATAGTAAGAAGATTATGAGAGGATGTATGAACCAGGATGAGAAAAGACAATACATGCGTGAATGGTACAAAAAGAATGCCGAACGCTTGAAGGCTTACCAGAGGGCGAAGTATATAGCCACAAAGAAAGGTGTAGGCGTGATGGCTGAAGAAAACCGGGAATGTTGCAAGTACTGTAAGCGATTCTCTGCCCCAAGGATAAAGTCTGATACCGGGTGGTGCATGAAGCACCGCAGGAAGATGAGCAAGAAGGACTATTGTTCCTATTACCTCGCTAAGGTAAAGATCCGATACGAACAGCCTGTGCATGCAGTTACGGTGTTTTCTGGAGAATAATATAAATACAAGTGATTATGGGACTAATTGACAAAGCCGCAGTAGTAGCAATGTTAGAGGAATGGAGGAGCAAGATTCAGATGGGTGTCACTTCCATTCCATTGCACGGGAGGCAAAAAGCCGATGCTGCATATGAGTATGAATTATTGGGAAGGGTAAAAGATGTTCTCGGCCTCCTTGAGGTGAAAGAGGTGGAAAATACAGAACTATTAAAAGTTAGAGGTTATCTTGTAAGGGACAAGGATGATTATACAGCCATATATGCAGAAAAACCACATAGAGGGAAAACAGAATGGGTTGATTCCAACGTTTCTTGTTTAATGACAATAAACGATGCAAGGCTTGTGCCAGACATTGAGTTTGAGGATGAACCTGTTGAGGTAGAAGTTATAATTAAAACAAATAAAGGAGAATGAAATATGAGATTTACAATGACATCAAATGAGGGAAGAATGAGGACACGCATCATCACATACGAAGAAATGGTGCGTATTGATACGATGGTAGTAAGCGACTACGAACTGAAAGCTGATGTTCCCATTGCGACACGGAAGTGGAAAGGTAAATGGTTTTCCATATGCACTGCATTCATTCCTAATCCTTTCATAGTGGCAATATTGAGAAGAATGAGCAAAGACCAAAAGTTTAGTGCGGATATTGCGAACTTTATAAAAACCATTGTCAGACAAGATGAAGAAAAAATACAGAAAGGAGAATAAGTTATGAAAACAGGAATTGAAATGATTGCCGAAGAACGGCAGAGACAAATTGATGTCGAAGGATATAGTGAACAGCACGATTCACAACATAAGGCGAGCACGTTAATCTATGCTGCTATTGCCTATGTGGAATCTGCAAAGGTTGGTGTGAACTGTGCTGAAATGGGTAACACCAATGAACATGAGATTATGATGAGGAAAGCAGAAATTGGAATACATTATCCGTTAGGTTGGGCTTTCAAACCATCAACTGATGTACGTGATTTGGTAAAGGCTGGTGCTTTGATTGCTGCTGCCATTGATAGAATACTCCCCGAACTTGCAGAGTCCGAGGATGAGAGAGTGAGGAAAGGTATAATAGAACTTGTTAAACAATCCTCAGAAATTCTTAATAAGAAAAATCAAGAACGAATGCTGGCTTGGCTTGAAAAGCAAGCCAGTTACACCACTATAGTGGAAACTGGTAATGGTGGAATAAATGCTCTTGTAACAAGAGAATTGCCTACCGATAGTGAGCAGAAACCTGCTTGGAATGAAAGTGATGATAGATTACTAAGAGTTTGTGTGGCTGCTATTAATGGTATAGACAATTTCTGTCCTGAAAATAAACAAGAATTGACTGAATGGCTCCATTCCCTTCAAGATAGGGTACAGCCACAACCAAAACAAGAGTGGAGTGAAGAGGATGAGAAAACACTGAATGAAATATTTTCAGTGGCTGCAAGAGCATCTTTAAGAAAAAGTACCCTTTTTGGAAAATCTTATGATTATGTCAAATGGCAAAATTGGCTTAAGTCCCTCAAAGGTAGAGTTGGTTGTGAAGCAAATTGCACAACCACAAAAGAGTGGAGTGAGGAAGAAATAGAAAAAGCAGCACAAGAATGGGATTCAAAAGCAAATTTTAATCCATTCTATATGACAATGGATGGTGATAAACCAACTGGGGTTAAACAAGATATTACGACTCACAAAGAATCATTCAAGGCAGGAGTAAATTGGATTCTTAAATCCCTCAGACCTCAGAACCATTGGAAGCCGAGTAAAGAGCAGATGCAAGCTCTTCTTAGTAAAGAAGAAGGTTGGCCACCTCGACAAAAGGTCTTAGAATCACTTTATAACGATTTAAAGAAACTAAAGGAGAAGGTATGAAAGCAACTGATTTGATGATTGGCGATTGGGTGGTTGGTTGTTCAGGAGAGCCTTTCAAGATTGGAATCATTGACCCCGATTTTTTACATTGGAATGAGATTCAACCAATTCCTCTCACGCAAGAAATCCTTGAAAAGAACGGGTTTAAGCCATATATTCCAGAAAACCATCTTGAAACCGTATATGCCTGTCAAGATATATCGAAAGCTGTAGCAGACGAACTGTATGCTTTATGGCCATATTGCGATGGTTCATTTTATCTTTTATTGAGAGTAGATGGAAAAGATATGGTTAGGATGGATGTACATTATGTCCACCAACTCCAACACGCATTAAGACTTTGTGGAATTGAAAAGGAGATTGATTTATGAATGAAGAAACAAAAAGACTCGTTGCACAAATGTACAACGAAGGCTACAATCCCGAGGATATAGCCGAAGAATTAGGGTTAGACGAAGTAAAAGTTATGAATTATTGTTGTGATTTACTTTAATTATGGATTACGAGTTAGTACAATACGGATGTAACAAGTGCGGTGAACTGTCTGAAGTTTTGGATCCAGACCAAGGTTTACCCGCAGGATGGACTATAGGAGATGGACGACACACTCATTATTGTCCTAAGTGTTCAAAAGGAGAATAGATTATGGAAGTACAACATGTATTTTACGGCTTAGATGGTCGCAATCCGCAAGAAGATATCGAGGCTTGCACCAACGACAAGTGTCAACGGAAAGATACCTGTGTAAGGTGGCATATTGGAACAAACAAGAATCCACACCAGACACACTTGGATATGGAATGTGATGGAGAGTTTTATGTTGAATTAAAAAGATAAGGAGAGTAATTATGAAAGCAACGGATTTAATGATAGGTGACTACGTTTACGTCAAGCCGAGCAAAATGGTAATTAAAGTAGCTGCCGTGCATAACAAGAAGGTGGCTTACCATTCATGTATAAGTAAGCTGTCATGGGTTGGGGAAGGCTTGCTGGAAGCAATTCCACTAACCAAGGATATTCTTATAAAGAATGGGTTTGGTTCAGTGATTGAAGGAATATATAATGACTGGGAAATAGAAACGTATAGTAATCAAAACTTACGAATATCCCTTTCACATGTTGAATCTGAATACAATCCCACCCAACTTGTCGTATATATGGGTTATGAGCCACAAGAAAGAGTAGTCTTACGTATGATGCCTTGTGAATATGTCCACGAACTGCAACATGCTTTTCGTCTTTGTAGAATTAAAAAGGAGATTGGGTTATGAAACCATACATTAGCAAAGCCGCTGTGGTGGCGGCGATAGAGAGTATAATCGACACTCTTGAAAAGAACAGTGGCTACACTGGAGCTATCGGTGATTATCAGATGGCAATCTGTGGAAAGATACTTTCATTGATCGAAACACTTGAAGTGAAAGAGGCATTGCCAAATGAAGAAAAGATAGTTGTTCTCCTGTCATATCATCAAAGTGTGGCATCTCTATCTGTAGGGAACTTGAATCATGTATATTGCATGGTTGGCAATCCAAATGCGGAAGACTTGTTAAAGGTCGTGGATGTTGACGGCAATGAATACTGGTGTGATGAACTTTTATTTACAGAAGATTAATTATGAAATGTGTAAAGTGTAATAACGAGGTTGATCTCGACATCGCAAAAGCGTTGGACGAGGAAGGTGAAGTGTATAGGTGTCCGCACTGCGGATACATGTTTAGATATGCAGATAAATAACCCGTGAGGGCATTTTACTTTTATGTTTTACTCATATTATTTAAGGTTTACATCATCTGCCCGTGAGGGTAATTTTACATTTTTAAAGTCATAAAATTTATAGTTTTGAGTTAGCCCACAGCGGTGGGCACCATGGGGAGGTAGCTCAGTTGGTAGAGCAATAGAAGATTAAATGCTTGGGAAAAGCAGCCTCGCAAGAGGTTCTACCTGTAGGTCGGTGGTTCGAGTCCACTCCTCCCTTCAATTTTAGCATAATGCGATCAACTTTTTATTCACAATTAAAAAATCAAAATTATGAGAAGTAAAACAGCAACCTGGTTTGAAGCAAAGATCCAGTACAAGAGACAAATGGAGGACGGTCTCCAGAAGAAAGTGACCGAATCGTATGTAGTTGATGCCGTCAGCTATACGGAGGCAGAGACGAGAATCACCGAGGAGATGAAGTATTACATCAGCGGTGAGTTTGAAGTAAAAGACCTGAAGAAAGCTCAGTACAAGGAGATATTCTTCAGCGACGACGCATCGGATGACCGCTACTACAAGGCGAAACTCGACTTCCTTACCATCGACGAGAAAACGGAGAAGGAAAAGCGAAGCCGCGTGACCTATCTTGTTCAGGCCAGCGGCCTCCACAGAGCCATGAAGAACGTGGACGAGGTGATGCAAGGCACGATGATCGACTACGAAGCCTGCGCCATCGACGAGACCAAGATACTTGACGTGTTTGAGTATCGCAAATGTAGCGAAGATAAAGATAACGCATAGAAAGTCGCGAATAACCATATTGGTAATCGGCAATTACCAATATGGTTATCGACGATTACCCATACAGAAAAAATGTTAAAATCAAAACATCAGTTTAGCAATGACTACACGCACTAAGAAAGAGGCTACGCCCACGTTCCCGGAGTTTTGGAACGCCTACGGCTTGAAGCGTGACCGCATGGCAGCCGAAAAGGCATTCCTCCGACTGTCGGCCAAAGACCGCATCGCGGCCTTCAACGGCATCGCGGCCTACCGGGCCGACTGTCAGCAACACGGAGTCCGCATGATGTATGCACAGGGCTATCTGAACCACCGCCGATGGGAAGATGAAACAGAAGCATCTGCTCCCGCATCCGTCTCGTATGCTGCGATATCATCTCAGCCCTCCTCCCCCACCCCAGGCTCTCAGCCCGATATGGAAATTTGGTAGTTAATAGAAACAACGAATTTAAATAAAACGAATTATGGCAAAATACAAACTGACAATTTTCGCAACATACAGCGATAACGAAGAACCAGTGACTCCGCAGGATCAACAGAAATATGTTGACATGCTTGCCGAGGACTACATCGAGAACTGGGACACAGCAGATGTGACGCTCGAAGTAAACGACGTGGAAATCTTCAAGGCTCACCGTGAAGGAAACCGTTTTAAGGGAGAAGGAATAAGTAGGCTGGCAAATTTTCCCTGGCATAAGGCCAGTGAGGAACATCCGGAGGATGATTGCAAGTTACTGGGATGGTTTGACAACAATAGCACAGCTTATGACTTCGATATCATCAAGTATCGGGCAAAGGACCGCAATTTTTGTAACCTCCACGGTCACCCCCTTATGACCGACAAACTATGGTGGCGTACTTTGGAAAAACCTGAATTGAATGCTAAGAAGGAGGACTGAGTGTATGGACAAAAAACAAGTAAAGAAAGTAATAGAACTCGACCACAATATTGAAAAGACGGCTGAAGAGGTACGAGTTATGAATGATGTTCCATTTGACATGGGCTATATTATTTTGGGGACCAACCGCATCTCGGCAGATGAAAATTTGCTGAGCCAGATTATCAATCTTGCTGTCAACTACAAGGAAGAACAGATAAAAAACTGGCAAAAGGAGATTGATAATATGTGAGTGTGGATATTGACTAACATTTAAAAAGAAGCGATTATGAAAGAAGTAACATTGTATGGCGGCACGATTGCCAGCTGCCTGAAGGATTTAAAGGAAATGGCTGCTAACGACGAGAGCGGCGAGGTGTTGAAGGCCGTGTTCAACGACAAGTACCTGCTTTCGACCGACACCGACGATGATGCCTATCTGCGCATCACGGGCAAGACGAAGGCCGAATTTTTCGAGGAAGTAAGGAAGTGGCAGGAGGACTACGAGACCAAGAAGAAGGCGCACGAGGCACGCATCCCCGAGCTGACGGAGCACTACCGCGAGGTGGCTCGCGGCGTGATCATTGAGAGCGAACTGGAGTATTGGGACAAGATAGTGCCCATCCGTCTCGGCGACCTCTACCGTGGCATGGAGCTTGACCAGGTGCTTGATTGTGCCAGGGTGATGCGCGACGAGACGCTGAGCCGCATAGAGCGACTGCGCAAGGCTTACAAGATTTTCAACGATGCAGGTCACAGCGGCATGTCGGCGGGGCTGACGAAGGCGATGCTGCGCCGCTTTTGTCCCGACGGCAACGAACTGGCCGATGCCTGCAACGAGTTCCGCTACGACCCCGACCACAAGACGAAGCTGTATGTCAGCCGCGACGGTGACGGCAAGCTGCTCCTGCACTTTGCCTATCCGCATTGGGGCGACAACCACGACTTCCGCAGCCCGAATCAAGTGGAGCTGAACCCGCTGCTGTTCCCCGAGGTGAAGCCCGGCAGCAGGGTGGAGTACACGGCAGGAGATGTGTTTGATACTAACAGATAAGGAGGACTGACCAAATGAACAATGTTTTTATTTCTTCAGCAAAGAAGGATGAAGTCGTTGAAAACTTTGTCAAAAGCAAGAGGGAAGAACTGGAGAAGATGGTTCCCGGCTTTGTCGATGACAAGAAGTTTACTGATATTGTGCTGAACTTTTACGAGAGAGGAGTAAGGGACGGCGCACAAATGATGCTTGATCGGATGACAGAGAATGGTGTGGATGGCATTTGTATATCTAATGGAGCGGCCTGTGGAGCAACTATTGAATCATCAGCAGGAATGTTGTTTCTCCAACACAACACACTCGATGTTGGTGACAAAGTAAAAATTATAATTGTTAGGGAGGACTGAACGATGCGAACAATCAAATTCAGAGCAAAGCCATGCTATATGGGCGGTAATCAACCAGCATGGGTGTATGGTACATTCCAGTACATCGCCCAACGTCGCGTCAGACCAGGAGCGACGGACAACGGCACGTTAGAGCCAAGGAACGACAAGGGACGTATCGTTGATCTTTACGGCACCTACACGGAAGTGCTATGCGATACCGTCGGCCAGTTTACTGGTCTGCGTGACATCAACGGCAAGGACATCTACGAGGGTGACATCCTCGACGTGGACTATGCCGACGAAGATAGCTATCTGGAGGTGCGCTTCGTGCGCGGCGTGTTCGCCTTCCTGTGGAACGGCGACCTCGACGACGAGTTCCCCTGCAACGCCCCTACTCACGAATGGGCCAAGGTAATAGGCAACATCTACGACAATCCGAAACTCATCAAACGACATTAAGCGTATGGCACAGCATCAGTATTATTGCGAGGAGTGCGGCAAGCATCTCTTCGACAGCGAGAAGGATGGCGGCGCGGCTGGAGCAGAGGCACAGCAGAAGGGCTTTGTGTTCAAGATGCCGATACTCTTTGGCATCGAGGGTTGTCATTTCTTCTGTTCAAAGGACTGCTGGAACAAGTGGCTCAACAGCCACACCACCGAGCAGGAGCGTGCCGACGGCAACCGCTATGCCCGCGAGATAAGACAGCGCATGGAGGCCGACAAACCGAAACTCATAGAAGGGCTGCAGCGCATACAGCGAGCCTTTGAGACAGCGAGAAATCGTCGCAGGAATAAATAACTTAAAAGAAATACGATTATGAAGTGTAAACGATGTGGGGCTGAGATGCCCGATGCAAAGAGAACCTGTTCGGAGTGCGGTGCATTCCTGGAGGGTTACACGCTGAACAACGTCACGGGAGAGTACGGCTATCGTGGCGCCGACGGCAATTTCTATAAGAGTGAGGAGGAGTATCGCATCCAGTCGTGGGACGCCGTGCAGTCGGCGATTGACCATGCAAAGGTGGAACTGCAGCTGAAGATTGCGGAAATCACGAAGCGTGCGACGCAGGAGAAGTTGAACCCACTGGTCAGTCAGATGGTTCAACTGATGAGCCAAGCCTTTCAGGTTGGCTTCGATGCAGGACTCGAATGCGGCAAGTACACTAACTATCAGAAGGAGGACTGAGCGATGAAAGAAAGACCGATTTTTGAGAGCAAAGAACCGAACAAGAACCTTGTCGAACTAAACGATGACGACAAGAAGGTAGTAACCAAGGCACTGAAGGATTTAATCCAGTCCGCTGGTTTTCTTCTCGACATGGTGTTGAAGGACACGCTGACGGAGGAAATGCGTGAGACGTTGACAAGTCTGATAGCGACCTACAGTCGTGACGGGCTGCGACCGTTGGGCTTCCAAGATCAGGCAACAAAAGACCACGACGACCTGGTACGCCGACTACGCAATGCCAACATGGATAATGAGGAACTGCGTCAGCAGCTCGGTCAAAAAGTGTCGCTGGAGGACTTGCGGGAGAAGATGAAGACGATTGCCCGCGCTTTCCGCGAATGGGGTGACTATCACGGCTTCGGCTATATCGGTGACATCCACTTTGACAGTTACGGGTGTCTGAATGGCAACATGCACCTATCGACGCACATTTCAGGTAACAGGTCGGAAGGTTTACGGAAGATGGGATTTGAACTGACCGACGACCGCGACGGCGAAGCGATGTTTGCCACTGACGAAAACTTCAAGCTGCTGCAGAAGATGATACGTGAAAACTTTGGCCCTGATGCCAGTATGAGCTACGGTAAGATAGACATGCACAGCTTCAGTGACGAGAGGCCGCACATGAGAGAGGTGGAAGTCCGTCTGCGTGACCTCGACGTGATGCAGCCTTGGATTGATGAGTATTTGGAGCGCAGAAAGCAGTCGTTCGACAAGGAACGTAACAAAAACAAGCAGGAGGTGTGACCATGCAAGCATTTACAATCAAGACAAACAAGAGCGACTATCCATTCCTGGTGATAGCCGACGGTTTCAAGAGTGCAGTCGAGGTGTTGCACCAGCAAGGCATCTACGACAGTGAGATCATTTCCGTTCAGCAGTTGGAGTCTGTCAAAAACGACCATATCCTCATTGAAAAACGGCTGACCGACAGGGAAATTCTTAGGAAGGAAGTGCGCCGTGAGTTGCAAGAGGCTATGCCAAAATGGATGCCAGAGCCTGATGGAGTGAGAGGTGGTGACGACCACATCTACCTGATAAGGACGTCAAAGGGGCATTATTTCACGTCATCGTGCATCGGCGGCAATAACCACTACCTTGTGCTTGACACATTGGAGCAGCTGCCAGGATTACCAAAAAAGGACTAATTCACGCCGCAGGAAGTAAATAACTTAAAAGGAATACGATTATGATTAAGAACAACATGTTTTACGGCGAACCGTTTCCGACGGAAGAGAGGATAAACGACACAATTCAGAAATTACTAACAGTACAATTAAACAAACAATGAAGTACATCAACGCAGATAAAATCAAGGCCGAGATAGACAAGATCACAGAAAGCCTGACGAAGAGTTGCAATCCTGACCCGCTTGGCACGACGGAGGAGTGTATGGCCGCCGCCGAGCTTGAGGCACTGGGGTTGGTAAAGAGTGTCATTGACCAAATGCAGCAGGAGGAGCCACTGCCTCTCGGCATTGAGAATGAGAGCC
>JAEEGL012744862.1_pt1 | contig 44114 bp, 38 predicted proteins | sample 9134231 | NCBI WGS metagenome assembly JAEEGL01 (sample SAMN16246548, study PRJNA631951) | gut metagenome | biome: gut microbiome; feature: rumen; material: fiber-attached | host: Bos | place: Iran: Karaj | collected 2018-10
GACGGCGGCCTCATCGGCGGCGCTTCCCTGAAGCCCGACTTCGGTAAGATTGTCAACGCATAAGCGGAAGAAGAGAAGAGCCCTCGAGTGCATTCGCACCCGGGGGCTTTTTGCTTCTATAAGATGTAAGGAAAAGAAAAAGAACATCCCATGACGGTAGGATGTTCTTTCTGATCTTTATTTCACTGTGCCTGGCTCTTATGCCATCTTGTTTACGGCAGTAGCGATGCGGGATACCTTGCGAGCTGCGTTGTTCTTGTGATAAACGCCCTTGCTTGCAGCGATCTCGATCACCTTGGTAGCATTCTGAAGCTCAGCGGTAGCAGCGGCCTTATCGCCACTCTCAACAGCTGCCAGAACCTTCTTCATAGCAGTCTTAACGGAAGAACGAACAGCCTTGTTCTTCTCAGCGTTAGCACGGCTTACCAGAACTCTCTTCTTAGCGGATTTAATGTTAGCCAAAGTTTCACACCTCCATCAAAATAATCAATCTATCAAACGTGATACCTTAGCCAGACACGAGAGCTAACGTACACATACTCTAATAATTTAATCACTTTCCCTTCGTTTGTCAACAGGAAAATAAAAGATTTCAGGACTTTATAAAAGAAAAAGTGGCGTTTGTCTGTATCCCATGATAAAATCTTACGGAAAGCTTTGCAAGAAGGGATTTTCATAAAATGGATCAGAGTAAAATTCGCAATTTTTGTATTGTTGCACATATCGATCACGGTAAGTCCACCCTGGCGGACCGGATCATCGAGAAGACAGGACTGCTGACCAGCCGTGAGATGCAGGAGCAGGTCCTGGACAATATGGATCTGGAGAGAGAAAGAGGCATCACCATCAAGGCACAGGCGGTCCGTACCGTTTACCGTGCCCAGGACGGAGAGGAGTACATCTTCAACCTCATCGACACTCCGGGCCATGTGGACTTTAATTATGAAGTCAGCCGTTCTCTGGCAGCCTGTGACGGAGCCATTCTGGTGGTGGATGCGGCTCAGGGTATCGAAGCACAGACCCTTGCCAATGTGTATCTGGCACTGGATCACGATCTGGATGTGTTCCCTGTGATCAACAAAATCGACCTGCCCAGCGCGGAGCCCCAGCGTGTCATTGAAGAGATTGAGGATGTCATCGGTATCGAAGCACAGGATGCGCCCCTGATCTCTGCAAAGAACGGTATCGGCATTGATGAGGTGCTGGAGGCTGTTGTGAAAAAGGTACCCGCTCCCAAGGGAGATCCCAAGGCGCCTTTGAAGGCATTGATCTTTGATTCCCTCTATGATTCTTATAAGGGCGTCATCGTGTTCTGCCGTATCATGGAAGGCACAGTAAAGAAGGGGACGAAGATCCGCATGATGGCCACCGGAGCGGTGGAAGATGTGGTGGAGGTCGGTTATTTCGGTGCCGGCCAATTCATTCCCTGTGAGGAGCTTTCCGCAGGTATGGTAGGTTATATCACCGCATCCATCAAGAACGTGCGGGAGACCATGGTGGGCGATACCGTAACGGATGATGAGCGTCCCTGCGATGAGGCGCTGCCCGGATACAAGAAGGTACAGTCCATGGTATATTGCGGACTGTATCCCGCAGACGGTGCAAAGTACCCGGATCTGAGAGATGCTTTGGAGAAGCTTCAGCTCAATGATGCATCCCTGTTTTACGAGCCGGAGACCAGTGTGGCTCTGGGATTCGGCTTCCGGTGCGGATTCCTTGGACTGCTTCACCTGGAGATCATTCAGGAGAGACTGGAGCGGGAATACAATCTGGATCTGGTGACCACCGCTCCCGGCGTTGTATATCGGGTTTATAAGACCTCCGGAGAGATGATCGAACTGACCAATCCTTCCAATCTGCCGGATCCTACCGAGATCGAGCATATGGAGGAGCCCATCGTCAATGCGGAGATCATGGTAACCAAGGATTTTGTGGGACCTATCATGGAGCTGTGCCAGGAGCGCAGAGGCCGCTATGTGAGCATGGAATACATCGAGGCAAACCGTGCGCTGTTAAAGTATGAACTGCCTCTGAATGAGATCATCTATGACTTCTTCGATGCGCTGAAGTCCCGGTCCAGAGGATATGCTTCCTTTGACTATGATCTGAAGGGTTATGAAGTATCCAAGCTGGTGAAGCTGGATATCCTCATCAACCGGGAGGAAGTGGATGCACTTTCCTTCATCGTCCATGCGGATTCCGCGTACGAGAGAGGGCGCCGGATGTGCGAACGCCTGAAGGATGAGATCCCGAGACATCTCTTTGAGATTCCCATCCAGGCAGCTGTGGGTGGCAAGATCATCGCCCGCGAGACAGTAAAGGCTATGCGCAAGGATGTGTTGGCAAAGTGCTACGGTGGTGATATCACCCGTAAGAAGAAGCTGCTGGAGAAACAGAAGGAAGGCAAGAAGCGGATGCGCCAGATCGGAAATGTGGAGATCCCGCAGGCTGCCTTCATGAGCGTATTGAAGCTGGATGAGGATAAATAAAGGATAGTTATTATGAAAGAACTGGAATTGTATGTGCACATTCCGTTCTGCGTCCGAAAATGTCTCTATTGCGATTTTCTTTCCTTCCCGGCCGACCCGGTAATACGGGCAGAGTATCTGGAGGCGCTTTCGGAAGAATTGATCCAAAAGTCGGAGGAGACCAAAGATTACCTGGTTTCCTCCGTTTTTTTCGGAGGCGGAACACCTTCCCTTCTGACGGGGGAACAGATGACGGATCTGATGGATCTGATCCGGAAGCTCTATCGGCTGGCGGAAGATGCGGAAATCTCCATGGAATGCAATCCCGGAACCGCGACGGCAGAGCATCTGGCAGCCTATCGCAAAGCGGGGATCAATCGCCTCAGCATCGGGCTGCAGTCTGCACAGAACAGCGAACTGAAAGCTCTGGGGCGGATCCATACCTGGGAAGATTTTCTTCGCACCTACCGGGATGCTGTGGAGGCCGGATTTGACAACATCAATGCGGATCTGATGAGCGCTCTGCCGGGGCAGACCGTGGAATCTTACCGGGACACTCTGGAGAAGGTTTTGGATCTTGGCCCGGAACTCAAGCACATTTCCGCATACAGTCTGATCCTCGAGGAGGGGACACCTTTTATGGACCTCCGGGAAAAGGGAATGCTGGATCTGCCGGATGAGGACACGGACCGGGAACTGTATGAGCTCACGGGAAAGATGCTGGAACAGGCAGACTTCCTGCGGTACGAGATTTCCAATTATGCCAGACCGGGATTTGAGTGCCGTCACAATGTGGGTTATTGGATCCGGAGGGAATATCTGGGATTTGGCCTGGGGGCTGCGTCCCTCTTCCGGGGAATGCGGTTTTCCAATACGGATTCCCTTGCGGAATACAAAAAAAGCCCGGGGAGGGCTTATGGCGAACCGGAAGTGCTGACTGCGGAGGAGGCCGGATCCGAACAGATCATTCTGGGCCTTCGGCTGATCCGGGGAGTATCCTGCAGAGAATATCGGGAACTGACGGGACAGGAGATCACGGAACGTTATGGGGAGGTCATCGCAAAACACGAGAAAGAAGGCCTCCTTCAGAGGATACCGGAGGAGGAAGATATGCGGCTGTCCCTGACTGCCCGGGGGCTGGATCTGGCCAATTATGTGATGTCCGATTTTGTTTAAAAACACAGGAAACCCGTTCCGGAAGAATTTTCCAAAGATTTCTCCCCTCGGGATGTGTATGAATACTTGTGCTTTTCGGGGTGTTACGTTATAATTTTTAATAGGTTTTGTTTGAATCGCATAAACAATACACCCATTTATAATCTATCTGCTCCGGAGGACTTATGAAATTTATAAAATGGGAAGATCTTCGTCCCGGGATGAGGCTGGCCCGCCCGATCTATAACAAGTCGGGAGTATTACTGTTCGAAAGGGATTCCAGGCTGACTCCAAATGCCATTGAAAGTGTTAGGAATTTCGGTCTTCTCGGAATATACATTCTGGAACCTGCAGAGCCCCTTCCTCCCATGAGTGAAGAAGATCTGGCCTTCGAACGGTTCGAGATTCAGATGGTAGCTTCCCTGCAGGCGGAACTGGAGCGTATCGCTCACACTTCCAGGCAGAAGAGCATCGCCACCATCGCAAGCCAGATCATCCGTCAATACGGACATCTGGATGATAAGATCAATTTCTACCAGAATCTGCGGAGCAAGGATGACTTCATTTGCAGACATATGTTTAATACCGCCATCCTCAGCGCCATGATCGCCAACCGGATGAATCTGCCGGTGGATGAGCGTCTGGTCTGTGTTTATGCGGCACTGGTCCATGATATCGGTAAACTGGGATCGGATAATCCCGCCATCTATGGCGACGAGTCGGATTCCGATCAGATCGGTAAAATGTATGCCGACGCCATCAAAGGACTGGATGTCATCGAGGAGGCATTCCCCGGGGAGGGAAGCGGCATCAAGCGCATCTGCAATCAGGCCATTCGCAATCAGGCAGACGCAGACAACGGTGTCGATATTTCCGGTCGAAAGATGGTGACGGGTGCCAAGATCGTCATGGTGGCAAGCCGTTACGATGAAAAGACGGCCATGCGGCTCAATGGAAACAGTGAATCGGAGGTTCGGGCAATTCAGATCTTCCTGGATCATCCGGAGGTATACGATAAGGCAGTGGTGCAAGCGTTGATCGATTCCGTAAACATTCTGTTTGCGGGAGTCAGCGTGGAACTCAGTACAGGAGAGAAGGCTCTGGTCCTGACGGAGAACCGGGAGAATATCCTTCAGCCCACAGTACTCAGCTTTCGGGACAATTCCATTTTGGATCTCAGCCTGAGGGCAAATCAGGATATACGTGTGATCGATGTGATGAAAACGCTGGATAACCGTTATGTGATGGATACGAGCAGCGTTCAGCAACATATGGGGGTAACGAATCATGCTTAATATCGAGGAAGTCCTTACCAAAGCAAAAGAGGCAGGTGCCAGTGATGTGCATATCACCGTAGGTATCCCGCCGAAGATGCGTGTCAACGGCAATCTGATCACCATGGATGAATATCCCAGAATGATGCCTGCTGATACGCTGGACGTGGTGATGAACATTACCACGGAGATTCAGCGTGCAAAGTTCGAGGAGCGCGGTGAGTACGATATGTCCTACGCCATCCCGAACCTTGGCAGATACCGTCTGAATCTGTACAAGCAGCGCGGATCCGCGGCCATGGCATTCCGTCTCGTGGGAACTACGGTTCCTTCCCCGGAAGTACTGGGTGTGCCGGAATCCGTTATCGATCTGTATCAGAGAAAGCGTGGACTGATCCTGGTAACAGGACCTACCGGAAGCGGTAAATCTACCACTCTGGCAGCTATCATCGATAAGATCAACAATTGCCGCGATGCACATGTCATCACTCTGGAGGACCCCATCGAGTACCTGCATCAGCATCGTATGTCCATGGTCAACCAGCGTGAGATCGGTTTGGACTCCGGAAGCTATGCGAATGCACTTCGTGCAGCACTCCGTGAAGATCCCGACGTTATCCTCGTGGGTGAGATGCGTGACTTTGAGACCATTTCCGTTGCTATCACCGCAGCCGAGACCGGTCACCTTGTGCTGTCCACCCTGCACACCATCGGTGCTGCATCTACCGTGGACCGTGTCATCGACGTATTCCCGCCTCATCAGCAGCAGCAGATCCGCGTCCAGTTCGCGAACGTGCTGGAGGCTGTTATTTCCCAGCAGCTGATCCCCACCGCAGACGGTCAGGGACGTGTGGCAGCCTTCGAGGTGCTTCATGCAAACCATGCAGTCCGTAACCTGATCCGTGAGGGTAAGTCTCACCAGCTGACTTCCGTCATGCAGACCAATCGTAAGATGGGCATGATCACCATGGATGAAGCCATCCTGCAGCTCTTCTTCGAGGGACGCATCGATCGCGAGCAGGCGATCAACTTCGCTCAGGATCCCGACGGAATGGAATTAAAACTGTAATCGATCTCTCACAGGGCTCTCCGATGAATTTCGGAGAGCCTTTTTTATGTCCTCCAATATCCCTGATCGGGACGGAAGCATACTGCCTCCAGAAGATGTTCTTTGCGGATCTCGGGAGATCCCGCAAGGTCGGCAATGGTACGGGCGACCCGCAGTAATCTGTGGTAGGAGCGGGCGCTGAGCTTCAGCTTCTGATAGATGGATTCCAGATAGGCATTTTCTTCCTCTCCCAGATGACAGTAGGTCACCAGATCCTTGGATTTCAGCTCTGCGTTGAACCGGTAGGGAGTGCCCCGATAGCGCTCTTCCTGCATCCGCCGGGCGGTCTCTACCATCCCCCGCATCTCTACAGAGGACAGAGATTTGGACCGGGTCCGGATCTCCGATAAGCCCACTGCCTTGATCTCCACACACAGGTCGATGCGATCCAGGATGGGGCCGGAGATTTTGCCAAGATAGCGGGTGATCTGGGGCTCTGTGCACTGGCACCGGTTATGATCCGGATAATATCCACAGGGACAGGGATTCATGGCACACACCAGCAGAAAGTCCGCCGGGTACGTCAAGATATAATTGGTGCGGGCGATGCGGATCTCATGGTCTTCCAGAGGCTGCCGGAGGCTGTCCAGGGTAGAACGGGAGAATTCCGTGAGTTCATCCAGAAACAATACGGAACGGTGGGCAAGAGAAATGGCTCCCGGCTTGGGATGGGTTCCGCCTCCGATGAGAGCGGGTCTGGAAAGAGTATGATGGGGACTTTGAAAGGTGCGATGCAGGATGAGAGGGGTATCCTCCGGGAGAAGTCCCGCAACGCTGTAAATCCCCGTCACCTCCAGGCTTTCCTCCAGAGTAAGAGGCGGTAAGATCCCGGGGATCCTTTTCGCGATCATGGATTTGCCCGCTCCGGGAGGGCCTGACATCAACAGGGAATGAAAGCCGGCAGCGGCAATGACCGCAGCCCGTTTTGCGTTTTCCTGCCCTTTGACATCCGAAAAATCCTCCGGAAATTCCAGGGATTTTTCCGCAAACAGATCTTCGGCTTTGTTTACAGTGACCGGAAGAACATCTTCCTCCCCGGAGCGCAGGAATTCCAGTACCTGCAGGATGTTGTCCGCACCCCGGACCTGAATGCCCGGTACAATGGCGCCTTCCGCTGCGTTTGCAGCGGGGACGATGCATTCCGTAAGTCCCTGACGGGCGGCCTCCAACACAATGGGCAGGACACCCCGGACGGCCTTCAGTTCTCCGTTTAACCCCAGTTCTCCGAGAAAGAGAGTTCTCTCTGTGACAGAGGCGGCAAAATAGCCCATGGATTGCAAGAGTCCCACAGCGATGGGAAGGTCATAGGCGACGCCCTCTTTGTGAATGTCAGCGGGGGAGAGATTGATGGTAATATGAGCGGCGGGTACCGGGATGTCCACATTTTTCAGGGCGGCCCATACCCGTTCTTTGGATTCACGGACTTCACCCGCAAGGCTTCCCACCATGTTCACCATGGGAAGACCCGGTGCGATATCCACTTCCACCGTGACGGGAAGTGCGTTGACGCCCAGCAGGGCGCCGGAAGGAATCTGACTGTACATAAAAATGTCCTTTCAAATTTTTATTATTGTAAGAAGCGGACAAAGCTTCCCTGAGAGACCTGCACCGCAAGATCCTCAAGGACCAGCTGCATGAGCAGGAGATTCACCTGCCCTTCCGTAAAGTCGGAAGGAAGCTTTGCACAAAGCTCCGCAGTCGTCTGAGGGTCTAAATTCAGCAGACGGTAAACCGCCAGTGCATCAGGGTCTAAAGTGGGAGTCTTATCCGGAATGCGGATACGTTTATGAGAGTCCGACGAGCGGTCGGCAGCGATCTTCTTTGCTATGGGATTGGGAGGAACGGGAGAGCAGAAACGAGAAGGGTCACAGGTGGCTTTCAGTTCCTGCAGGAAGAGCTCCGGGGAGAGGAAAGCCTTGGCCCCCTGAGTGAGAAGGGAATTGCAGCCGTCACTGAGACGGTCTGTGATGCGGCCGGGAACCACATAGACTTCCCGGCCTTGCTCTAAAGCCATATCCACGGTGATGAGGGTGCCGCTTTTGGTTTTTGATTCCACCACGATCACAGCGTCGGCAAAGGCACTGACGATGCGATTCCGGGGAGGAAAGTACTCCGGTTTTGCTTCCGTACCGGGGCCATAGGTGGAGAGGATGCCACCCTGCTCTTTCAAACGGGCATAGAGAGCGCGATTTGAGCGGGGGTAGCAGACGTCCGTACCGCTGCCCAGGATTCCAAGGGAATATCCCCCGGAATCCAGAGCGGCCTGCTGGCCGATGCCGTCGATTCCCCGGGCCATTCCACTGATGATGCTGACTCCGGCCCGGCCCAGTTCGCTTCCGATGCGGGAGGCCACGTACCGTCCGTATTCCGAGCAGTCCCGGGCACCGATGATGGCAACGGAATATGCAGCGGGATCCGGCAGTTTTCCGATGACAAAGAGCCCGCAGGGCGGGTCCGGTATGTATTTCAGACGTTCCGGAAATTCCGGGTCCCCGGGGAGAATGAGACGGGTATCGGAGGCCTCCATATCGGCCTTCAGTTTTTCCGGGATCAGTTCATTGCGGCTTTTCAGAAACAGCTGCAGAGCGCTTTTTGGCAGGAATTGTTTTAAGATCTGCTCGGGAGCGCGGTAGACTGCTTCATAGGACCCAAACTCGCCTAACAGTTCCCGGGGAAGGGTGGCACCGATCCAGGGAATGCTGCACAGCCAGAGGGCGCTTAAGGTCTCTGCCTCGGTCATCTGATCCGGGGGCAGACAAAAGAATCCTTCGGTCATGTTTTTCACTTTCTGTATCAAAAAATAATTTGGGATAACGGGCGAAGTGCCCGAAAGAATGGAACGGGATTTATCTTAATTTCGCATTCCGGTTTTGTCAAGAGGGCATTTTCAACAAGAGCGACAACGGAATTTCATGAGTCTCTTCATCCATCCGTCCATACACAGGGGACAGGGTTTGTGATATGATTATCTCAATATGGGTTATCAGACACTATCGTGTGTGAAAAGCGTATGGCGGAAAGGAATTCATATGGCTACTTATCGGGAAATGACAAAAGTGATCCGGATCGGCGATCGTGCCATCGGAGGTGGAAATCCCATCGCGATCCAGTCCATGACAAATACAAAGACAGACAATGTGGAGGCTACCGTGGCTCAGATCCTTGCCCTGGAACAGGCAGGCTGTGAGATCATCCGCTGCACGGTTCCCACCTTTGAAGCGGCAGAGGCGATCCGTGAGATCAAAAAGCAGATCCATATCCCTCTGGTTGCGGATATTCATTTTGATCACCGCATGGCCATCGCAGCCATTGAGAACGGTGCGGACAAGATCCGCATCAACCCCGGCAACATCGGCAGCACCGACCGGGTGAAGGCTGTGGTGGATAAAGCGAAGGAATACGGTGTTCCCATCCGCATTGGAGTCAATTCCGGTTCCCTGGAAAAGAATCTGGTGGAAAAATACGGTGGTGTCACCGCGGAAGGCATTGTGGAAAGCGCGTTGGACAAGGTGCGCCTCATCGAAGACATGGATTATGACAATCTTGTCATCAGCATCAAGTCTTCGGATGTGCTCATGTGTGTAAAAGCCCATGAACTCCTGGCGGGAAAGACACCATATCCCCTTCATGTGGGTATCACGGAATCCGGTACGGTGCAGAGCGGCAGCATCAAGTCCTCCATCGGACTGGGACTGATCCTGCATCAGGGCATCGGAGACACCATCCGCGTCTCTCTCACCGGAGATCCCTGTGAAGAGATCCGTGCCGCTAGACTGATCCTGAGAACTCTGGGACTGCGGAAGGGCGGTATCGAAGTGGTGTCCTGCCCCACCTGCGGTCGGACGCAGATCGACCTGATCTCCCTTGCGGGCAAGGTGGAGAAGCTGGTGGAGGATTACCCGCTGGACGTCAAAGTGGCTGTCATGGGATGTGTGGTGAACGGTCCCGGAGAAGCGAAGGAAGCGGATCTTGGAATCTGCGGCGGATCGGGTGAAGGCCTCCTCATCAAGCACGGCGAGATCATCAAAAAGCTTCCGGAGGATCAGCTCCTGGGAGCACTCAAAGAAGAATTGGATCATTGGAAGTAAAGTTGGAATCGTAACATGGAAAAGTTGTTTTTTGAAGTCTTTCCCACATTGGAATTAAAGAGCCGTACCAGGGAACTCATGGAAGATACCGGTGTGGAAAAGGTCAGCAGTACCAGAAACCGGGATTTTCTGCGGATCTATATCCGAAGCAGCCACCTGATCCCCAAGACCTATATCTGGGAGACAGAGGATGCCATCAAATCCCAGTTCTTCAAGGATTCCAATCTGACGGTAAAAATATACGAGCGGTTTGAACTCTCCAGTCAGTATAACCCTGAGAAACTGATGGATCTCTATGGGGAGAGCCTGCTGGAGGAAGTGAACCATCACAGTTTCCTGATCTACAACATGCTTCGGACTGCAACCTTCAAGTATCCGACACCTCAGGAAATGATCGTGGATGCGGAAGATCTGTTCCTGTATCATGAGCGGGAACAGGAGCTTCTTGATATTCTCCAGAAGGTATTTGTGGAGCGCTGCGGACAGAGCGTTTCCATCAAGATCGAATATCACGAGGCCGAGACGGCGGATTTTGAGAAGGAAGACAGCCTTCGGGTGCAGATGCGCATTCAGGAGATTTCCAGACGGGCCGGACGCTTCGAAGAAGAGCCGGTGTTTCTTGGAGATACCGGTTCCAAAACCGCAACCAAGGACAAGGCGGAAAAAACCGAGAAAAGCGCGGAAAAGCCTCAGGCTCCGGCACCCAAACAGGAGAAGGCGACGGAGAAGGGAAGCACAGGTCCTGCAGGATCTTCCTTCAGCCGCGGAAATTTCCAGAAATCCGCAGGAGGATTCACAGGCCGGAAGAGTTTTGGCGGAAGAAGGGATTTTGCCGAGCTGAAGCGGTCCGATAATCCGGACTGCCTCTTCGGACACGATATCGAGGATGACCCCATCAAGATCGAAGAAGTGGTGGGAGAGATCGGTGATGTCACCATCTGCGGCAAGGTGCTGCTGGTGGAGACCCGTGATATCAAGAACGACCGTACCATCTTCATGTTTGATATGTCGGATTACACCGACAGTATCCGGGTGAAGATGTTCATTCCCACAGACAAGGTGGGAGAACTGAGCAAGGATCTGAAGGAAGGTGCCTTTGTAAAGGTCAAGGGCATTCCCATGATGGATAAGTTCGACCACGACCTGACCATCGGATCCGTGGCCGGCATTATGAAAAGTGCCGATTTTACGGTAAAGCGTTCCGACAATGCTCTGCACAAGCGGGTGGAGCTTCATTGTCATACGAAGATGTCGGATATGGACGGTGTCTCCGAAGCAAAGGATATCGTCAAGCAGGCCTACAAGTGGGGCCACAGAGCCATCGCCATCACGGATCACGGTGTGGTGCAGGGCTTTACCGATGCCAACCATGTGTGGGACGACCTGTGGAAGGCAGAGAAGGAAAAGAGAAAAGAAGCGGGAGACGAACATCCCGATAAACAGGATTTCTTTAAGGTGCTCTACGGCGTGGAGGCATATCTGGTGGACGATCTGCACAAGATCGTTACCGACGATGAAGGCCAGAGCCTGGATGACGATTTTGTAGTCTTCGATATTGAGACAACAGGCTTGTCCCCCGTCTCCAACCAGATCATCGAGTTCGGTGCCGTAAAGGTGTCGGGCGGCAAGGTGGTGGACCGGTTCTCCACCTTCGTCAATCCCCTGACGCCCATTCCTTACGAGATCGAAAAGCTGACCTCCATTCGTGACGATGATGTCAAAGATGCTGACACCATCGATGTTGTGATGCCCAGATTTCTGGAATTCTGCCGGGGATGCGTGCTGGTGGCTCACAACGCGGAATTCGATGTGAACTTTGTAAAAGAGAAATGCCGACTGCTGGGATACCCTCAGAAGTTTACCTATGTGGATACCCTTCCTCTGGCAAGAGTCCAGCTGCCGGGCCACAGCAAGTATACCCTGGACGGTGTGGCAAAGGCACTGGGTGTAGAGCTGGGACACCATCACCGGGCTGTTGATGATGCGGAATGTACCGCCTGGATCTTTGTGAAGTTCCTGGATCAGCTCCGGGGAGAAGGTATGACACACCTGTCAGAAGTGAATATCAAGGAGCAGAACAGCCCCGAGGCCATCGCAAAGCTGCGCCCTAATCATGCCATCATTCTTGCAAAGAATGAACTGGGCCGGATCCATCTGTACCATCTGGTATCCGAATCCCATCTGACCTACTTTAACCGTTTCCCCAAGATCCCCAAGAGCCGTGTCATGGAGTTCCGGGAGGGACTGATCCTGGGAAGCGCCTGCGAAGCGGGAGAGCTGTACTCCGCTCTGGTTGAGGGACAGACGGACGAGCAGATCGCCAGAGCCGTGGAGTTCTATGATTATCTGGAGATCCAGCCGGTGGGCAATAACGCATTCATGGTGGATGCTGCCAATGAAAAGAAGCTGGATAACGGTGAAAAGTTAGTCGAAAAACGCTACAAGAATATCAATTCCATCGATGATATCCGGGAGATCAACAAGCGGGTGGTGGAACTGGGCAAGATCTTCCACAAACCGGTTGTTGCCACCTGCGATGTACATTTCCTGAATCCTCAGGACGAAGTGTACCGTCGGATCATCCTTGCGGGAAAAGGCTTTGACGATGCGGATCGTCAGCCGCCCCTGTTCCTCCACAGCACCGATGAGATGCTGGAGGAGTTCGCATATCTTGGAAGTGATAAAGCCTATGAAGTGGTGGTGACCAATTCCAACATGATCGCGGACATGTGTGAGACCCTGTCTCCGGTGCGCCCGGACAAGTGCCCTCCCGTGATCCCGGATTCCGACACCACTCTGACGGAGATCTGTTACAACCGTGCTCACGAGCTTTACGGACCGGACCTGCCGCCCATCGTTACGGAGCGGTTGGAGAGAGAACTGCACTCCATCATCAGCAACGGATTCGCCGTGATGTATATCATCGCGCAGAAGCTGGTGTGGAAGTCTGTGGAGGACGGTTATCTGGTGGGAAGCCGTGGATCCGTGGGAAGCTCCTTCGTGGCCACTATGGCCGGGATCACGGAGGTCAACCCTCTGAGTCCTCATTATTATTGCAGCGAATGTCACTATGTGGACTTTGAGTCCGATGAAGTGAAGGCCTATGCCGGAAAAGCAGGTGTCGACATGCCGGATAAAGCATGTCCTGTCTGCGGTGCGCCTCTGCACAAGGACGGCTTTGATATTCCCTTCGAGACCTTCCTGGGATTCAAGGGAGACAAGGAGCCTGATATCGACCTGAACTTCTCCGGTGAGTATCAGTCCAAGGCCCACAAGTATACGGAAGTTATCTTTGGTTCCGGACAGACCTTCCGCGCTGGTACCATTGCAACCCTGGCAGATAAGACTGCCTTTGGATATGTAAAGAATTATTTCGAAGAGCGAGGCCAGCACAAGCGCGTTCCGGAGATCAACCGGATCGTGCAGGGCTGTGTGGGCGTGCGCCGCAGTACGGGTCAGCATCCCGGCGGTATTGTCGTGCTCCCCATCGGACAGGATATCAACTCCTTCACGCCGGTGCAGCATCCCGCCAACGATATGACAACCGATACCATCACCACCCATTTCGATTACCACAGCATCGACCATAACCTGTTGAAGCTTGATATTCTCGGGCACGATGATCCTACCATGATCCGTATGCTTCAGGACCTTACGGGCATCGATCCGGTTAAGGACATCCCGCTGGACGGCAAGGACGTCATGAGCCTGTTCCAGAACACCTCCGCCCTGGGCATTACCCCGGATGATATCGGAGGAACTCCTCTGGGAGCATTGGGCATCCCGGAGTTCGGTACGGATTTTGCAATGCAGATGCTCATCGACACCAAGCCCCAGGCTTTCTCGGACCTGGTCCGTATCGCCGGTCTGGCTCACGGAACCGATGTGTGGCTGGGTAACGCCGAAACACTGATCAAAGAGGGCAAGGCAACCATTTCCACCGCCATCTGTACCCGTGACGATATCATGACATACCTCATCAGTAAGGGTGTGGAGTCGGAGAAGTCCTTCAAGATCATGGAGGCCGTCCGTAAGGGCGTTGTGGCAAAGGGAAAGAGTGACAAGTGGCCCGAGTGGAAACAGGATATGCTGGATCATGATGTGCCCGACTGGTATGTCTGGTCCTGCGAGAAGATCAAGTATATGTTCCCCAAGGCCCATGCTGCCGCCTACGTTATGATGGCATGGCGTATCGCCTGGTGTAAGATCCATTATCCGCAGGCTTATTATGCAGCCTTTTTCAGTATCCGTGCCAAGGCCTTTTCCTATGAGATCATGTGCCAGGGCAAAGAGCATCTGGAGCGGATCCTGGATGAATACAAGCGCCGGAAGAAAGCGGCATCCGACAAGGAAGCGGGAGCAACCCCTCTGTCCAACAAAGAGGATGATCAGCTGGCGGATATGCGTGTGGTGCAGGAGATGTACGCCCGTGGTTTTGAATTCATGCCCATCGATCTGACGAAGGTGAAGGCAAGACATTTCCAGGTTGTGGAGGGCAAAGTCATGCCGGCACTCACCAGTATCGAAGGTCTGGGCCCCAACGTGGCGGATTCTATCGTGGAAGCAGTCAAGAACGGTCCCTTCCTGTCCAGAGATGATTTCCGGGAACGTTGCAAGGCATCCCAGACCATCACCGAGACCATGTTCCGTCTGGGCATCCTGGGAGATATCCCGGAGTCGAACCAGATTTCAATCTTTGATTTCATGTAAAAATATCTTGCTCCGGAATCCAGTAAAATCAGGGGTTCCGGAGTTTTTGGAAAAATAAATACAATTTTTTTTAAAAAAGTACTTGCATTCGAAAAATGAATGTAGTATATTAAGCAAGTCGCTTGTGAAAAGCACTTGCAAATGGCTGGTTGGTCAAGCGGTTAAGACGTCGCCCTCTCACGGCGAAAACAGGGGTTCGATTCCCCTACCAGCTGCACAGAAACCTCGAAATCATGCAACATGATTCGAGGTTATTTTTTTGGCATTGGGACATTTCTTTTCCGTTGGCAAATACAATAGGAAAGAGCAGCCCCGGAAAATTAAAAAAATCTGAATTTTCACACTTTGGACAGTTTGCACACGATTAGTGCTTGCATGTTCAGATTATTTGTTGTATATTCTAAACTCGATTGGAGGAAGACCTATGGCTAAGTATCTTGTAATCGTAGAGTCACCGGCAAAGGTGAAGACCATTAAGAAATTCCTCGGCAGTAATTATCAGGTTGTGGCAAGCAACGGACATGTCCGTGACCTGCCCAAGAGTTCCCTGGGCATCGATGTGGAACACGATTTTGAGCCGAAATATATAACCATCCGCGGTAAGGGCGACATTCTCGCCATGCTCCGCAAGGAAGTCAAAAAAGCAGATATCGTCTATCTGGCAACCGACCCTGACCGTGAGGGAGAAGCCATTTCCTGGCATTTGTATCATGCTTTGAATCTTGAAAATAAGAAGACTTACCGTATTACCTTTAACGAGATCACCAAGAACGCGGTGAAGGATTCCCTGAAGAATCCCCGGGAGATCAACATGGATCTGGTGGATGCACAGCAGACCAGACGTGTGCTGGATCGTATGGTGGGTTATCGTATCTCTCCCGTACTGTGGGCGAAGATCAAGAGAGGTCTGTCTGCCGGACGCGTGCAGTCCTCCGCACTTCGCATGATCTGCGACCGGGAAGAGGAGATCAGCGCCTTTATTCCGGAAGAATACTGGACGCTGGATGTCAAATTGAATGTTAAGGGCGAGAAAAAGCCTATTGTTGCCAAATACTACGGCACCACCAAGGGAAAGGAAGAGATCCGCTCCCGCAAACAGGTGGAAGAGATCATGAATTCTCTGAAGGGCGCGGAATACAGCGTCGCGGAAGTGAAGACCGGCGAGAGGATCCGGAAGGCACCCCTGCCCTTCACTACATCCACCCTGCAGCAGGAAGCCAGTAAAGTCCTGAACTTCTCCACGCAGAAGACCATGCGTCTGGCACAGCAGCTCTATGAAGGCGTGGAGCTGAAGGGAGAAGGAACGGTGGGTCTGATCTCTTACCTGCGCACCGACTCCACTCGTGTGTCCAAGGAAGCCGAGGAGATGGCCCGGACCTATATTGCCGAGCATTACAAGCCGGAATATCAGGCACAGGCACAGGCCGAGCAGAAGAAAGACTCCAAGATCCAGGATGCCCACGAGGCCATCCGTCCCACGGATCTGAACCGGACTCCCGCATCCCTGAAGGATCAGCTCTCCAGAGATCTGTTCCGTCTGTATCAGCTGATCTGGAAACGATTCCTGGCAAGCCGTATGGCACCTGCCAAGTATGAGACCACAACGGTCCGCATCCGCGCAAAGGAGCAGATCTTTACGCTGTCTGCCAGCCGGATCGTCTTTGACGGATACCGCAGCGTATACATCGCGGATGAAGAAGAGGAAGAAGCAAATACGCTGAATGCTTCTCTGAATACAGACAGTACCCTGTCCTTTGATTCCTTCGAAGAGAAGCAGCACTTCACCCAGCCTCCCGCTCACTACACGGAGGCCAGCCTTGTGCGGGCTCTGGAGGAACAGGGCATCGGACGTCCCAGTACCTATGCGCCCACCATCACCACCATCCAGGCGAGACATTATGTGGCAAAGGAAGCCAAGAACCTGTATGTCACCGAGCTGGGCAACGCGGTCAACGATATGATGACCGAGGCATTCCCCACCATCGTGGATGTGAAGTTCACCGCCAATATGGAAGCCCTTCTGGACGGCGTGGAAGAGGGCAATGTGAAATGGAAGACCATCGTTGAGAATTTCTATCCCGATCTTGATGAAGCAGTCAAGAAGGCGGAGCAGGAGCTCAGCGAAGTGAAGATCGCAGATGAAGTGACCGATGAGGTGTGTGAACTCTGCGGCCGCAACATGGTGATCAAATACGGCCCTCACGGGAAGTTCCTGGCATGCCCCGGATTCCCGGACTGCCGGAATACAAAACCTTATTTTGAAAAGATCGGTGTGGCCTGCCCGGATTGCGGAAAGGATCTCGTGATCCGCATGACGAAAAAGGGAAGACGCTATTATGGATGCATGGGATATCCTGATTGCAACTTTATGAGCTGGGATAAACCTGCAGGGAAAATGTGTCCTAAGTGCGGAAAATACATGGTTGAAAAGGGCACAAAACTCGTTTGCAGTGACAAAGAGTGTGGATATTCGGATAATAAATCTTAATTTTTGTGACTTATCAGAAAATTCCCATTGAAATCACAAAACTTATGTGGTACACTAAACACTGTAAGTGAGTTCTTGCGTTTAGAAACAGTGGAGGTGTACATTGAGCAGCGTTCAATTATTAGATAAGACCAGAAAGATTGGCAAGTTACTTCATAATAACAATTCCAGTAAGGTGGTATTCAATGATATCTGTAAGGTTATGAAAGATATCTTGAATTCCAACGTCCTGGTCATCAGCCGCAAGGGTAAAGTCCTTGGTGTGGCTGTTTCCGACGGGATCCCTTCCATTGCGGAACTGATCCGTGAGGAAGTGGGCGGATTCATCGATCCCATGCTGAATGAGAGATTGCTGGGAATCCTTTCCACCAAAGAAAACGTAAATCTTGAGACTCTTGGCTTCGAAGAGATCGATACCAGTAAGTTCCAGGCTATCATTACTCCCATCGAGATCGCAGGTGAGAGACTGGGAACCCTCTTCATCTACAAGACCAATGAGCAGTATGATATCGACGATATCATCCTCAGCGAGTACGGTACCACCGTGGTGGGACTGGAAATGCTCCGTGCCGTCAGCGAGGAGAGCGCAGAAGAGAGCCGTAAGATCGCGGTTGTGAAATCCGCTATCAGCACTCTGTCCTTCTCCGAGATGGAAGCCATCATTCATATCTTTGATGAACTGAACGGAATGGAAGGTGTCCTGGTGGCCAGCAAGATCGCCGATCGCGTTGGCATTACCCGTTCCGTCATCGTCAATGCTCTGCGGAAGTTCGAGTCCGCCGGTGTCATCGAGTCCCGTTCCTCCGGAATGAAGGGAACCTACATCAAGGTCCTGAACGATGTAGTATTCGATGAGATCGAAGAACTGAAGCGCCAGCAGAACATCAAATAAAGGAACCCGTTTACCCGTAAAAAAACAGTATAAAACGGATTTACCGGTGAAAATTCCCGAACTAAAAGGATTTATTGAGCGAAAGCTTAGTAGGTCCTTTTTTTTAACCAATCTTTTCCGTACAACTTTGATAAAACACAATATGTTGTGTTATTTTTGGAAAACAGTCAAAATATATTGTTTTTTGCACAAAAATCAGTATAATGAATTTTGTATATTGCGAGAATTCTGTCGTCATGGAATTGTTGCAAGGATATGAAAGGAGGAGCCATGGTTCGTACCAACACTTTTGACTATATCAATGTGCTGCAGAAGGCTGCGGATGCATCCTGGCTGCGCAACGAGGCAATCTCCAACAACATCGCAAATGTAGATACTCCGGGCTATAAGCGTCAGGATGTGGATTTTGAATCCGTTCTGGAGCGGGAGCTTGGATTGAATCGTTATCAGACCATGGATGAGAAGGTGGGGGGCGTCAATACCCGCCGCCTCAGCGTGGGCACCTATACGGATGCCGCCGGTTTTTCCTATCGCACCGACGGAAATAACGTGGATATTGAGACAGAGAACGTGTATCTGGCTCAGAACCAGCTAAAATACAACGGCCTCATCAACAGCATCAGCCAGGAATTTCAGAATCTGAAAGCTGTCATGAAGTGATAGAGGGGAGGAAATGCCATGGGAATGTTTACATCGTTTGATATCAGTGCATCCGGCCTTACCGCTCAGCGCTATCGCATGGACGTCATTGCGCAGAACGTTGCCAATGCAAACACGACCCGTACCGAGGACGGGACTCCCTATCGCCGCAAGGTCGTGGTCTTTGAAGAAAAGGGGATCCGGGGAAGCGATACCTTCAGCCATGTGCTGGGCACCGTCTCAAAGAATTACGCCGGCAAGGGTGTAAAAGTGGCGGGCTCTTATTCAGACTATTCCACCGAAATGAACATGGTCTACGATCCCTCCAATCCGGATGCGGATGAGAACGGCTATGTGACTTATCCCAACGTGAACATCATCACGGAAATGACGAACCTGATCGATGCCAGCCGCGCGTATGAGGCTAACGCAACCGCCTTCAACGCCAGCAAGACCATGGCGCAGACGGGACTTCAGATGGGTAAATAAGACGAATCGAAGAATTAATGGAGGGGTATTGAGATGGATGCATCTTTGGTACATCAGCTTACGGGAGCGACTGACAGCCTTTATAAGCTGTCCAGTTCCGGCAGGCTTTACGGATTGGAGAAACTGGAGCGGTCTGACGCGGCGGAGGGAACCATGTTCGAGTCCTTTCTGAACTCTGCCATCGACAACATCCAGACCACCAACGCATATCTTTCGGACGCAGAGAATCAGGAGATCCTCTTTGCACTGGGAGAGGCGGACAGCACGCACGATCTTACCATCGCACTGGAGAAGGCTTCTACCGCATTGCAATATACCGTTGCGATCCGGGACAAGGTTTTGGAGGCTTACAACAGCCTGATGCAGATCCAGATCTAAGGACTAAGGGGACGAAGGAATGCCTGAGCAGATTCAGAACGTCATCAATCGAATAAAGGAATGGTGGGCGAAGTTCACCAGGCGTCAGCACATCATCATCATCAGCCTGACAGTCTTTACCCTGCTGGTCTTTATCATCATCACCTACGCAGTCTCCAGACCGCAGTATGTGCGTCTCATGAGCTGCAAGACCACCACAGAGGCGGTAAGTGTCACTCAGATCCTGGATGAGAACAACATTGCATACAAACTGTCTGCCGATGCCCTGAACGTGGACGTGGAGACGGGCAAGATCTCCACCGCGAGACTGGCTCTTGCATCCGGCGGATATGTTCCCGACGGGTACTCCCTTGAGGATGCCATGAACCGGAGCATGAGTACCACATCAACCGATGCGGACAGAATGTATAAGAAATATCTGGAGACCGAGCTGAAGGAGATCATCGAGGCTCAGGAGGCAGTCAAGACTGCCAAGGTTGTGTTTGATATCCCGGAGCAGAACGGGACTCTGATCGCTCAGCAACAGGAATCCTCAGCTTTTATCCAACTGGAGCTGAATGGAACCTTTACGTCCGCCAATGCGGCAAACCTGGCAAAGGGCGTCGCAACCATGCTGGGCAATGAGACCACCGCCAACATCACTATCATTGATGACAGCGGAAACCTCCTGTTTGCAGGCGGAGATGATTATTCCACCAGCGGTATCGCCAGCAGCCTGCAGGAACTGCAGAATCAGGCAGAGTGCATGATCGCCAACCAGGTGAAGCGCGTTCTGCTGGGAACAAACCAGTACAACAATGCCGAGGTGACCAGTCACCTCGATATGGATTATTCCAATTACGAGAAGACCTTAAAACATTATTATGCCAATGAGGACCGGACGGAGGGTATGCTCAGTCACGAGGAGCAGTATGACAACACCACCACCGGCGGTGTGGGCGGTGTGCCCGGCACCGATTCCAACGGCGAGGGCACTACCTACGTGACCAGTGACTATGAGACCAGTTCTTCGGTCACCAAGGAGATCTCCAAGGATTATCTGCCCAACGAGGATTCCGTTTATACCGTGACCCCCGCGGGAGGCATCAACTATACCAGTTCCTCCATTTCCATCGCGGCCATCACCTATACGGAGATCTACGAGAAGGATGTGGAGACCCAGGGTCTGCTGGACGGCATCACCTGGGAGGAATACAAGTTGGCGAATGCCGCGGATGTGAAGATGGAAGTGGATCAGGATTATTACAGCCTTGTGTCCACTGCAACCGGTATTCCTGTTTCCAATATCACCATCGTGGCTTACCAGAGCCCCATTTTCTACGACAAGGAAAGCCTGAACATCAGCATGACAACGGTGCTGAGCGCGGCACTGTTCCTGTTGATCCTTGGTCTGCTGGCGTTTGTGGTGCTCCGGAGCATGGGCAGCCGCAAGCCTGTGGAGCAGGAGGAGGAGATTTCTGTGGAAGATCTGCTTCAGTCCGCACCCGAGGAAGAGATCGAGAACATCGATGTGGAGACCAAGTCCGAAACACGCAAGATGATCGAAAAATTTGTGGACGAAAACCCCGAAGCAGCCGCGATATTGCTGCGTAACTGGCTGAATGACGAGTGGGGCTGATCGCGAAGGGTTCCTGCGATGCATAAAGCTGCGTAGCAGCGAGCAGCGCAGAGGGAGCGATCCACCTTGACAATATCCCTATTTGGAAAGGACTACCGATATGCCTAGACCTGCGCCTGCAGAAGCCGAGATCGGCGGATTACAAAAAGCAGCCATTCTGCTCATAGCCCTGGGACCGGAGCGGTCCGCGGGTATCTTCAAGCACCTCAAGGAAGAAGAGATCGAAGAGCTGACCCTTGAGATCGCCAACACCCGCAGTGTCACTCCTCAGGTCAAAGAACAGGTCATCAACGAATTCTACGAAGTCTGCCTTGCACAACAGTACATCGCAGAAGGCGGTATCAACTACGCAAGAGAACTGCTGGAGAAATCCCTGGGAAACGAGAAGGCCATGGACGTCATTGGCCGTCTGACCGCATCCCTGCAGGTAAAGCCCTTCGAGTTTGTGCGTAAGACCGATGCTTCCCAGCTCATCAACTTCATTCAGGACGAGCATCCTCAGACCATCGCTCTGATCCTGTCCTATCTGGCACCGGCTCAGGCAGGTATGATCATTTCTTCCCTGCCCCCCGACAGACAGTCCGATGTTGCAAAGCGTATCGCTGTCATGGACCGTACGAGCCCCGATGTCATCAAGGAGGTGGAGAAGGTGCTGGAGTCCAAGCTGGCAAGCCTGGTGAACCAGGATTACACCATCATTGGTGGTGTGGACGCAGTGGTGGAGATCCTCAACTCTGTGGACCGCGGTACCGAGAAGCACATCATGGAATCCATGGAGATCGAAGAGCCCGAACTGGCAGACGAGATCCGCAAGAAGATGTTCGTCTTCGAGGACGTGCTGCTCCTGGACGACAGAGCGATCCAGCGTGTGCTGCGTGATGTGGATAACAACGACCTGAGTATCGCACTGAAGGGTGCGAACGAGCAGGTTCAGAATGCGATCTTCAACAACCTGTCCAAGCGTCTTGCTGTCATGATCAAGGAGGACATGGACTTCATGGGACCTGTCCGTATGAAGGACGTGGAAGACGCACAGCAGAAGATCGTAAATATCATCCGAAAACTCGAGGATGCCGGCGAGATAGTTATCTCCAGAGGCGGAGGAGACGAGATCATTGTCTAATCTGGTAAAGATTTGGAATATGAATATCGAGTCCGAGGACAAGTATGTCATTGACTCCAACTCTCTGGCACAGCGCCGGATCGAGGAGGAGCGGGCAAAACGGAGCCGAAAGAGTCCCGCTGTGTCTTCGGAGGAATTCCAACCCGGATTTGTCTCAGGTCTGGATGCTGAGGATGTAGATGTGGACGCTCTGCTGGCGGACGGAGAGATGCAGCTGGATGAGAACGGAAACATCATCCATTCCGGCGGCGGATATGTGTCGGAGGACGAACCGGCGACAGATCCTTCCCAGATGCTGGATATGGCAAATGAGGAAGCGGATCAGATCATTGCTTCTGCCAACAAGCAGGCAGCTCAGATCCTGGAAAATGCCAGAGCGGAAGCGGAAGAGATCCGCGCAGCGGCCGCGCAGGAAGGCAAAAATGCAGGCTACGAAGAGGGCATGCGGCAGGCGGAAATGGAAAATGCCGGTACCCGCCGGGAACTGGAAAACGAAAAGGTTCAGCTGGAGGGCTATTATCAGGAACAGCTGGATGAAATGGAAAGCAAACTGGTGGACACCATCACGGATCTGTACGAGCAGATCTTTCGATCGGATCTGTCCAAAGAGAAGGAGATTCTGGTCCACCTCATCGGGAATACCCTGCAGAAGGTGGAAAGCGGGACGACCTACCTGGTCCATGTGAGCCGGGAAAATTACGAGATGGTATCTTCCCGGAAGGAGATGCTCCAGGGTATGGTGGCATCCTCCTCCTGCAACCTGGAGATCGTGGAAGACATCTCTCTGACGGGAGAAGACTGCATCATCGAAACCGACGGCGGCATCTTCGACTGCGGACTGGGTACGGAATTAAAAGAACTTGCCGCAAGATTAAAACTCCTGTCCTACAACAGGAATTAACGGCGGCTTCCGGGGAAAAGATATGGTAACGGCACCGAAGCTCAATACAGCGAAATACAGTCGTGTACTGGACGCCACTCTGTTCCGGAAGATGGGAAAGGTCATCAATGTGGTAGGCCTTACCATTGAATCCGCCGGACCGGATGCGAAGCTGGGTGATCTGTGCCGAATCAGCCCCAAAGTCGAGGAAGGGGAGACGGCAGAACCGATCCTCGCTGAAGTAGTTGGATTCAAGGATCGCAAGACGTTACTGATGCCCTACAGCTCCACAGACGGGATCGGTCTGGGAAGTGTGGTGGAGAATACCAATTTCCCTCTACGGGTCACCGTGAGTGATTCCCTGCTGGGGAAGAGTGTGAACGCTCTTGGCATTCCCACGGACGGCTCAACCATCGAGGGAGAGCAGTACCCTGTGGATGCGGCGCCTCCGGATCCCATGAAGCGCGCCATCATCGATGAAGTCCTGCCTTTGGGCGTGAAGGCCGTTGACGGGCTGATCACTCTGGGAAAGGGACAGCGTATCGGAATCTTCGCCGGATCCGGCGTGGGAAAGTCCACCCTGATGGGTATGTTTGCCCGGAATACCAAGGCTGACATCAACGTCATCGCCCTCATCGGCGAGCGCGGACGTGAGGTCCGGGAATTTATTGAACGGGACCTCGGAGAAGAAGGTATGAAACGAAGCGTTGTGGTGGTGGCAACATCCGACCGCCCGGCGCTGGAACGTAAGAAAGCGGCCATGACCGCCACAGCCATTGCGGAATATTTCCGGGATCAGGGGAAAGATGTACTTCTCATGATGGATTCCCTGACCCGTTTCTCCATGGCTCAGAGAGAGATCGGTCTGGCCAGCGGGGAACCTCCCGTGACCAGAGGATATCCCCCCAGTGTATATGCGGAAATGCCGAAGCTTCTGGAGCGCGCGGGCAAGGCGGAGAAAGGCTCCATCACAGGCCTGTACACCGTGCTGGTGGACGGCGATGATTTCAACGAGCCCATCACGGATACCGCCAGAAGTATTCTGGACGGACATATCATGCTGGACCGCAAGCTGGGACATAAGAACCATTATCCTGCCATCGATGTGCTGCAGAGCATTTCCAGATGTATGAGCGCCATTGCCTCCCCGGAGCACAAGCGGGCGGCAAACCGGCTGAAGACCGTGCTGGCCACCTACAACGAAGCGGAAGATCTGATCAACATCGGCGCTTACAAGAGTGGGTCCAATCCTAACATCGATTATGCGATCACAAAGATCAATGCGGTCAACGAATTCCTGTGTCAGGAAACCAACGAAAAGTTTGGTTTCGAGGAAAGCGTGAATCTCATGGAGAACCTGTTTGAAGGATCCTGATGCATGACCGGAAAGTAAGATCATATGGCCAAATTCCGATATCATCTTCAAAACATCATGAACATCAAGGAGAAGATGGAGTCCCAGGCCAGACAGGAATTTGCGGAGAGCCGCAGAGCGCTGGATCTGGAGGAGGAAAGACTCCGTCAGCTCTATGAGAAAAAAGAGGCTCTGGATCAAGAGGCAGTGGAACTCCTACAGGGCACTCTGGATTTTCATGACATCGATGATAATCAGCTGGCCAGACTGTTGAATGACCAGGCCATCACAGAACAGACCGGGCGGGTGAAACAGGCAGAGATGCGACTGGAAGCCAGCCGTGAAAAACTCACCGAAGCCATTCAGGAACGCAAGACCCATGAGACTCTGCGGGAAAAGGCGTTTCAGGAATATCTGGTGGAGGAAAACCGTGCCGAGAGTAAGGTGATCGATGAACTGACCACCTATGTTCACGGACGAAAAGGAAAGTAAGCATGGCGAAAGAACTCAGCGAAGAGCAGCGCAAAGCCCAGGAAGAACGGGCGCGCCTGAAAAATGAAAAAAAGCAGTTAAAGAAGGACCAGGCGGCAGCCAAGAAGGAAGCCAAGAAACGTGCGGCGGAGATCGAGGCGGCGGAAGAAGAGCTGGAAGAAGGCGGCGGTGGTAACGGTTTTGTTACTTTCCTCGCAACCCTCTTTATCATTGTGCTGTGGATCGGCGTGATCTGTGTGGTGATCAAGATGGACATCGGCGGCTTCGGCAGTACGGTCCTGACCCCTATTTTGAAGGATGTTCCCGTGGTGAACAAGATTCTCCCCGGCAATACCAGCACCTATACGAAGGACGGAGAGAGCTACGGCGGATACACCAATCTGCAGGATGCCGTGAACCAGATCTACGAGCTGGAGCGCCAGCTGGAGATCTACCAGACCGGTGATGCGTCCAAGGACGAGCGTATCAAAGCACTGGAGGAGGAAGTAACCAGACTTTCCGAGTTCGAGAAGATGCAGGTGGAATTCCAGCGTATCCGGAATGAGTTCTACGAAGAAGTGATCTATGCGGAGAACGGCCCCGGGGCGGAAGCTTATGTGACCTGGTACGAGACCATGGATCCCACCACCGCACAGACTCTGTACAAACAGGTTGTGGCGGATCTGGAAGCCAGCGCCAAGGTAAAGAGCTATGCACAGGCATACGCGGAGATGGAACCCAAGGACGCGGCTGAGATCTTTGAGAAGATGACAGATACGGAAGGATTGAACATCGCAGCGCAGATTCTGGAGAATATGGATGCCCAGAGCAGAGGTAAGATCCTTGCGGAGATGGACGCCACCGTTGCGGCAAAACTGACGAAAATTATGAAGCCCGGCAGTTAAGTTTTCCTGCTTCAGGGCCGATATAATTAACGTGAAGGGGCGAAATATACCCTCGCAAATACAATTTCATAGCGAAAGGAGGAATGGAATGAACATCACATCATTCAAGGATGTGGGGAATCTCCTCAGCGGACTGAGCACTGACCTTTCCGGCGCCCGCATCGGGCAGACGGGTGGTACAGCCGCTTCCGGATCGCAGGCAGGCAGTTTCCAAACGGTATGGAACGCACAAGCCGGGAAAAGCGATTCGGGGGTGCAGCAAAAGCCCGAACCGGAAAAGGTAAAAGCCGGAACGCAGAACGATCCTTCCAACGAGACCGTGGCCGCGGATAACACCGGGAAGGTATCACAGGATAACCCCACAAAGACAGAAGATTCCAGACAACCCGAAAACAAGGCGGCAGAAACCGTAGAGGCGCCGGAAAACCCGGAACTGACACCCGAAGAACTGGAAGAAGCGGTGGAGGTACTGGCAGCGGCAGTGATCCCTCTGATGACAGAGATCACGGAAGTCCTTGAAATCCCGCAGGAGGACCTGCAGCAGATCCTGACAGATCTGAATCTGACACAGACCGATCTGCTGGAGCCGGAAAACCTCGGACAGGTACTGCTGAAGGCCATGGGAGAAGAGAACCACTTATCCCTTCTCACCAACGAAGAGAACTTCGAAGCTTATCGGACCATCAATTCCGCATTGGAAGAGATCCGGCAGACAGAAGTTCCCGAGGAGGAAATCTCCATTGGTGATCTGGTAAAACTTGTTTCGGAACAGCAGGAGAAAGTCGCAGAGGTACAGCCGGATGTCAAGGCCGCACCGGAAGCACAGATCCCGCAGAACCCCATCGGAACCGAAATCGTTCAGCCCCGTGAACAAAGAACCACCCCGATCCATTCGGAAGACATTCCCAGACAGCCCTTACCCCAGAATGAGGAAAGGGAGATCGAAAAGTCAGAAGCCGGACCTTTGATGGAAGCAGACGACCATAAAGCAGGGAATGAACGGATCGCGGAAGGCAGGCAGGAAAGCGAGATCCGCCAGGTAGCCACTTCGGAGGGCGATACCCTCGGAGCGGAGGCGATGATCCGCAGAAGCCGCAGCGAGAACGGACATGAGAATCATCCGGAATTCGCCGGCGGGCATCAGCCCGGTCAGCAGACATTTCAGAATCCCGTGGAAGTAAATACTCAGGCACCTCTTCCCACGGAAAATCTCTCATCCTTCTCCAACGCACAGGAGATCGCAAACCAGATCCTGGATTACATGAAGACTCAGGTGAAGGAAGATCTCACGAGCCTCGAGATGCAGCTGCATCCCGCAAGCCTCGGAACGTTGCAGATCAATGTGGCCAGCAAGGGAGGCATCCTCACGGCCAATTTTGTGGCACAGACCGAGCAGGTGAAGGCAGCCATCGAAACCCAGATGGTCCAGCTTCGGGAACAACTCGAAGAACAGGGCATCAAGGTAGAGGCTATCGAAGTAACCGTACAGACCCATCAATTCGAGCAAAGTCTCGACCAGCGCAGCGAACAGTCCGAACAGCAGCAGAACAGCGGAAGACGGACCAGACGCATTCAGCTGGGACCTGACCTCGAAGGAGAACCGGAAGAGCTGGAAGAAGCAGACCGGATCGCCAAAGAGATGATGGAAGCAAATGGAAATACCGTTGATTACACGGTATGACGATAGATTGAAAGGAGAACACCATGGCATTGGTAGCAGCCGTAGAAAACGGTAAAGTGGTGGAATCGACTTCTCAGAGTTCCCTTTCGAACTCTTCCAAATCCGCGTCCAAGAACACAGTGGACAAGGATTCCTTCCTTCAGCTCCTGGTTGCACAGATGCAGTATCAGGATCCGCTGGAGCCGACCTCAAACACAGAATACATCGCACAATACGCCCAGTTCTCGCAGGTTGAGGCACTGGATAACATGTCCACCAACATGGATATGATCCGGGCAAGCAGCCTGGTGGGACAGGAGGTCTATATCAAGACCACCAGTTCCTCCGGCGACACCAACTATGTACAGGGTAAAGTGGATTACGTGGTGTACGAGAACGGAAAGCCGTATCTCTCCATCAACGAATCCCTGTATTCCATGGACGATCTCGACACAGTGGTCGATTCCGAGTACAAAGTCGCTTATGACGCCGCCTACGATCTGACGGCGGCACTGAAGAAGCTTCCCGTGGTGGCCAACATCACCATCGCCGAAAATGGAAAGACCATCGACGGACTGGAAGAAACCTACAACAACATGTCGGATTACGGAAAGAGCTTCGTGGCATCCGACACCTTAGAAACTCTGAACACATACATCGACAAGCTGGCTGAGCTGAGACTCCTGGCAGTTACCGATGAAGATTCGGAGGCAGGCTCATAACAGAAGAGCCGAAGAGGAAGGAGCTTGAATATGGATATTCAAAAAAACTCATTCCTTTCCATTGACCAGCTGGCCAACCAGGTTCTGGAACAGAAACGCACCGATCCGTCTCCTCAGGTGACGGATCGGGGGCTTACCTTCGGACAGGTCCTGGCAACGAAATCCCTGGAACAGGGTGGTCTGAAATTCTCCAAACATGCCGCATTCCGGTTGAGCGACCGGGGCATTCAGATGACACAAGACCAGCTGACCCGCCTGGAAGACGGAACCCGCAAGGCGGCAGAGAAAGGAATCCGCGATTCTCTGGTCCTGGTGGACGACATGGCATTCATCGTAAATGTGCCGAATCAGACCGTCGTCACCGCAATGGGATCCGAGGATGCAACAGAGAACGTATTCACCAATATCAACGGAGCAGTCATCATGTAACCGGACCCGTAAGGAGGTTAGGGCTTTTGAATGACAGAGAAAGCCCATCTGATGACTCCGAATTTACAGGAGGAAATGCCTTATGATGAGATCATTGTTTTCCGGTGTTGCCGGACTGAAGACCCACCAGACAAAGATGGACGTCATCGGTAACAACATCGCGAACGTAAATACCACAGCATACAAGTCCAGTTCCATCACCTTCAGCGATCTGATGTCCCAGACCACTCAGAACGCTTCCGGTGCAAACGCTACCACCGGTGTCGGCGGTACCAACGCTAAGCAGATCGGTCTCGGTGTGAAAGCCGGCGCCATCAACATGAACATCGACGGACAGGGCTCCGCTCAGTCCACCGGTAACCCCTTCGATATCATGATCACCGGCGACAACTTCTTTATCGTCAACAATGGTACCGAGAACTTCTTCACCCGCGACGGTTCCTTCTACGTGGACGGTGCCGGAAACCTGGCAATGACTTCCACCGGTTACAACCTCATGGGCTGGAAGGTGGATCCCGAGACCAACGCCATCAAGCAGGATACGGTTTCCGCACTGCAGATCATGAACACTGCAAACATGACCTATCCCGCAGAGGCTACCACTCAGGCAAGAGTCGGCGGCATTCTGGATAAAAACGACACTGACGTCAACAGCTCTTCCGGTAAGACCGTCAACCTGAACCTGTACGATGCGCTGGGCTACCAGTACACCGCAAGACTGACCATGAAGACCACTGACACGGATGGCGCTTTCTCCGTGGAACTCACCAAGCTTCTGGATTCCGACGGAAACGAAGTGGATACCGGCGATGTGAATCTGTCCAGCCTCTTCGGAGCAGAGCAGGTCATCAAGAAGGCTACCAACGTTTCCCTGTCTTCCGCAGCAGAATATGATGCTACCAACGGCATCGTCACCGCAGACGGCACCAAGATCAGCCTGTCCAGCCTGGTAACCGCATTCTCCGCAGCAACCTCCGCAGAAGGTGTTACCGATTACACCGCAACCATGCAGGATGAGGAGGGAAATACCATCACTCTGCAGAGAGCAGTGGAAGTTCTTGCGAATGCCTGCAACTACGGCGGTTCCGAGAGCGAGTTCCTGAGCCTGGTGGCATCCGACGGAAGCACCACCATGCTGGATCTGCTCAAGGGCGGCACCACTACCGCTACCACGGAAGTTCCCTCCACGGATCTGGCAGGTGTCATCTCCCAGGTGGCTGCTGGCGGCGGATATCAGTTCGCAGGAAATAAGATCGCAAGCTCCCTTCTGACCATGAGCACCGATAACGGTTCCTTCATCTCCATCGGCGGCGGAAAGTCCGTAACTCTGGAGCTTTCCAAGCTGGGCGGAAATTTCGAAGATATCACCGTAGATTTCTCCGGTATCACCATGTACAACAACAACGGAACCTCCACCGTGGCCGCTACCAGCGGTGATGAGAACGGTGTGGGCGCCGGACGTATGCTGGGCGACATGATCGGCGTCTCCGTTCAGAAGGACGGTATGATCTACGCAAGCTATGACAACGGTATGACCAAGCTCCTCGGCCAGATCGCAACCGCGAAGTTCGCAAACGCTTCCGGTCTTGAGAAGAAGGGAGACAACCTTTACTCCTCGACCCTGAACTCCGGCGAGTTCGACGGAATCGGCGTGGACGTCACCGCAGGCGGCGGATACCTTTCCACCGGTGTTCTGGAAATGAGTAATGTGGACCTGTCCCAGGAATTCACCGACATGATCACCACTCAGAGAGGATTCCAGGCAAACAGCCGTATCATCACCGTTTCCGATACCCTTCTTGAGGAACTTACCAACCTGAAGAGATAATTGAAACGAATAGGACAGTATTTTCAGGGGGCGGATTTTTTCCGCCCCCTTCGTCTCTTTTTCTGTTTCGATATTTGTGAATTTTTGATATAATTCTGACCAAGAGGACCCCTGAGGAAAGGGGAACGGAAAGGCTGGTTTTTTTATGATCGAAGTGACACGGTTAAACGGAACGAAACTGCTCATAAATCCACACCTTCTGGAGGTGGTGGAAGAGACCCCGGACACCGTTCTGACACTCACGACAGGTCGTAAAATTATTGTAAAAGAAAGTAGACAAGATATTAAAAATCTAGTAAAATTGTACAGAAAGGATATTCTCGCCGACGAATGACTTTTGGCGAAGATTCGAGGGGTAAGCTTCAGTGGATATTGCGTCGCTTGTAGGATTCTTAATGTGTCTCGGAATGCTGATCTTCGGCATTATATCGGCTGCGGGCATCGGTGGATTCCCCAGCTATCTCGATGCGCCCTCTGCGATCATCACCTTCGGTGGTGCATTGGCGGCTACTCTCTGTTCTTGCACGATGGAGGGCTTTATCAGTGGCCTTAAATCGATCACACTTATCTTCAAAGGTTCCAAACAAAACACCACGGAAATGATCAAGAAAATAATCGAGCTGTCCAACGTCGCCCGTAAGGAAGGTCTGCTTTCCCTGGAAGAAGTTGTGGCGGATATGGATGAACCCTTCCTCAAGAAGGGTATTTTACTTGTTGTGGACGGCACCGATCCGGATCTTGTCCGGGCCATTCTGGAGACCGAGATGGTCTGCATCGAAGCCCGTCACAAGGGCTGTATCGGATTCTGGGACACGTTGGCAGCCATGGGTCCTGCCTGGGGTATGATCGGTACTCTGGTAGGTCTGGTAAACATGCTGAATAACATGTCGGATGCTTCGTCCATCGGTCCTTCCATGGCCGTGGCTCTGATCACTACCCTGTACGGTTCCCTGCTTGCGAACTGGGTCTGCACCCCGACCTCCAGTAAGCTGAAGGTGAATAACTCTATCGAGATGACGCAGAAAGAGGTCATGATCGAGGGACTTCTGTCCATTCAGGCAGGAGAAAACCCCAGAGTCATCGAAGAAAAGCTGAAATCCTTCCTGGCTCCCAAGGATCGTGCAGCCGCTTCCTCCGAAGCTGAGGGAGGTGAATAAGGTTGGCTAAGAAACAGCAAGATGACCCCCCGGCTGGTTCCCCGGCATGGATGGCGACATTCTCCGACCTGATGAACCTGCTGCTTTGCTTCTTCGTGCTTCTGTTCTCCATGTCCACCATTGACGAGCAGAAACTGAACGAACTCATTGAATCCATGAACAGCACCTTCAGCGTGTTCAGCGGAGGAGCCACCTCCATCGGAGAGGGCATCCTCATCAGTAACGGTGTCAGCCAGCTGAACGAACTGGCAGAGTACATTAACAGCACCGGTAAGGCTGCGGAATCGGATTCCGAAGAAGTGGATTTTAAAGAATACGACACGGAAGAAGCCAAGATGGCTGCCTTGGAAGCCGAGCTGGAAGAGATGGCTTTGGCGGCCAATGAAGCTCTGGCGGAAGCCATTGGCGAAGAAGTGGCGGAAGCCCAGCTTTCCGACCAGATTGACGTAAGTTTTACCGCACAATATGTTCTTTTGACCATGAAAGGTGCTTTGTTGTTCGACTCAGGCCGTGCAGATCTCAAGACTGATTCCCACGCCGTACTGGATAAGGTAGGTGTCATTCTGGAGCGTTACGCGAACGAAGAGATCGAGATCGACGGTCACACGGATAACGTGCCTATGAGCGGACGATATGCGGACAACGAGGAATTGTCCAGCGCCAGAGCCCTTTCTGTTTTTTATTATCTTCTGGAGCATACCAACCTGAATTCCAAAATGCTGAAGCATTCCGGATATGGTGAGAGAATGCCGGTGGGAGATAACTCCACTGCGGAGGGCAGAGCCCAGAACAGACGCGTAGAGATCCGAATCTATAACAGCAACTGACAAGGAGACTGACGGGATGAAGAAGAATCTGTTGACGGTACTGATCCTGGCACTTTTGATCGTGAACATCGCACTGACGGCGGTGATGATGATCAGTGTATCCGGAACCAATAAAAAGACGGCTGCTCTGGTTGAGACCATTGCTACAGTGATGGACCTGGAGCTGACGGATCAGAGCAAATTCACTGCCACCACAACGGAAGTATCCATGGCCGATACCACGCTTTTCTCTCTGAGCTCCATGACCATCGGTCTGGCCACCGAGAATCCGGATGACAAGACGGTCCACATGGTGACTGAAATTGCATTGTCGCTGAATAATAAGCACGATGATTACGAAGTATTGGGCGCCGCTATTGTGAACGGTGATTACACCCCCATTATTCAGGACGTGATCATTTCCGTTATCAGCGCTCATACCGAGACCTATTGCAACAACAATCGCGAAGCACTGAAGAAAGAAGTATTGCAGGCTCTTCAGAATCGTCTGCAGTCCGATGTTGTATTTGACATTTCCTTCAGCTCTGTCGTATTCGGCTAAGGGTAAGCCGGGACCGGATGGTCCGAATGCCCAATCCTGAACCGGGAGGTGAGACTTCGTGGGAGAGGTCCTTTCGCAAAACGAAATAGACAATCTACTGGCCGCTCTCTCTACCGGTGAACTCGATGTAGATACCATATCCAACGCGGAAGAAAAGCAGGTTAAGAACTACGATTTCGGGCGACCGACAAAGTTCTCAAAAGAGCACCTGCGTACCCTGGAGATCATCTTTGAGCACTACGGACGACTGGTCTCCACCAACCTTCCCGTGTTGCTTCGTAAGAATGCACAGGTGACCGTTGCGAGTTCCGAGACGGTCACTTTTTCCGAGTTTTCAAACGCTTTATCCAACCCCGTTATCCTGGGTATCGTAAACTTTGAGCCACTGAACGGCACCATCGTCATCGATCTGGCAACCAACCTCGGATATGCCATGATCGACCGAATGCTGGGAGGTCAGGGAACGCCTCTGGACAAGCCCAGAGACTTCTCGGAGATCGAGATGTCGATCCTGGAAAAGGTGCTGGTCATGCTGGTCCAGCTCCTGCGGGAGCCCTGGAAGAACGTGCTGGATATTTCACCTGTGCTGACAAGAGTGGAGACCAACCCTCAGTTCGCACAGATCATTGCACCAAGCGAAATGATCGCCATCGTCACACTGAATCTGAAGATCGGTGATGTCGAGGGCTTCATGAATATCTGTCTTCCTTTCGTAACGTTGGAAGACGTCATGGATCGTCTGAATACCAAGTACTGGTTCTCCACTATGCAGGAAAACAGAGGGGACGACTACCAGGAGACCCTGGAGGCGATGTTGCGCAGAGTGGATATCCCGATCCGAGCGGTGCTCGGCAAGAGCGTTGTTTCGGTTTCAGACTTCATGAATCTCCAGGTGGGAGATGTGATCCGCCTGGATTCCAAGGTAGACAACGAAATGGATGTCTACGTTGGAAACATCAAAAAATTCACCGCTTTACCGGGTGCGCAGGGTAAGAGCTTTGCAGTGCAGGTAACGTCGGTTTTGAGAGAGGAGGACTAACAGATGGATGGAATGCTATCCCAAGACGAGATCAATGCCCTGTTAAGCGGCATGGACCTCTCTGGAGATGAGGCGCCCGATCTGAGCGAAATGCAGGCCGAGATGGAAGCAAAGGCTGTAGCCAATCCGCCCAGAGAAGCCTATCTGATCGATACACCTGCTATCAATGGAGGAGAAGAACTCCTGACGGATGTTGACAAGGATGCCATCGGCGAGGTTGCCAATATTTCCATGGGTTCCTCCGCTACCACGCTGTATTCCCTGGTCAACCAGAAGGTTAACATCACCACACCTGTGGTTACTCTTGCAACCTGGGAATCCGTTCTGGAGACTTACGAGAAGCCCTGTGTCTTCATCCAGATCAAGTATACAAAGGGTCTGGACGGAACCAATATCCTGGTATTGAAGGAGCGCGACGTTAAGATCATCACGGATCTGATGATGGGCGGCGACGGCTCCAACGTCGAAGGCGAACTGAGCGAACTGCATCTGTCCGCTATTTCCGAGGCAATGAACCAGATGATGGGTGCCGCTGCAACGTCCCTTTCGACGATGCTGGCCACTATGATCGATATTTCCCCGCCGGATTCCACTCTGCTGGATCTGACACAGGTCAAGAACGGCGCGGATATTTCACCCTTCCTGGGTGGTACCTTTGTAAAGATTTCCTTCCGCATGCAGATCGGTGACGATCTGGTGGATTCCAACCTGATGCAGCTGTATCCGGTTGATTTCGCAAAGAAGCTGGTGGAGACCTTTATCAATCAGCAGACCGGAGGCGCAGCACCGGAGCCCGCACCGGCTCCCGCACCCGCACCTGCACCGGCTCCCGCACCCGCACCTGCCCCCGCGGTAGACGCAAGCGCCGGTATGGGCGGTCAGATGGGCATGGGTATGGATCCCAATGCCATGGGTATGGGCATGGGAATGGGTATGTCTCAGGGCATGCCTCAGGGCATGCCGATGCAGGGTATGCCGATGGGCTACGGAATGCCCATGGGTTATGGCATGCCTCAGCCCCAGATGAATGTTCAGCCCGCATCCTTCCAGAATTTTGCCGCTCCCGGCAGTCCTGTGGCGGGTGGAGAGAACATCGGCCTTATCATGGATGTGCCTCTCGAAGTTACGGTTGAGTTGGGACGCACCACCAAGTCGATCCATGAGATCCTTGATTTTGCTCCCGGTACCATCATTGAGCTGGACCGTATTGCCGGTGAACCCATTGACGTGCTGGTGAACGGCAAGTTTGTGGCTCGTGGAGAAGTTGTGGTCATCGAGGAGAACTTCGGTATCCGCGTGACGGAGATTATCAAATAGGAGTTGCTATGTTACTGGCCGGTGGATCTGATATCGCCCAGCTTCTCACCGTTTTGGTGATATTTGTACTGGTACTGGGCGCTACAGCCTGGGTGACCAAATGGCTGGCGGATTTTCAAAAAACGCAGAATGCGGGCAGGAATATCCAGATCGTGGAGACTACCCGCATTGCGAATAATAAGTTTGTTCAGATCCTGAAGATCGGCGATACCTATAAAGTAGTGGGAGTCGGGAAAGACACCGTCACGTATCTGGGCGATGTCTCCGGGGAATCCCTGAAGACTTCAGAGGAGACAGTGACGAAGGACACGGCCTTCCGGTCCATGTACGAGAAAGCACTTCAAAAACTGAAAAATTCCAGTGACGGTGAGAAGGACAAAGATTCATGAAGGCGAAGCGCTTAACTGGAAAAAAGCTTATAACGCTCATATGCCTGCTGGTGACGGTAGGCATATTGTGGTTTGGGGGAAGTGTGACTTCCCACGCAACAGACCTGGAGCATCAGACCGGGGATACGGAAGTGTCCACGGTTATTGATGACCCCGGAACCGCGGAAGAACCCGAAGATCTTTCGGGAATCAACACCGTCAATCGTATCCAGCTGATCTATGACAACGACAACGGCTCTCTGAACGGAGCCCTTCGGATCCTGATCACGCTGACCCTGATCGCTCTGGCACCGACGATCATCATCATGATGACGTCCTTCACCAGAATCCTGATCGTTCTCCATTTTACCCGTGCCGCTCTGAATACGCAGACTGCGCCGCCCAACCAGATTCTGGTGGGGCTTGCTTTGATTCTGACTTTTTTCATCATGGAGCCCACGATCCAGCAGATCAACGAAACTGCTTACCAGCCTTTTAACGAGGGTGAGATCAAGCAGGAAGAGTTCCTGGAGTTGGCCATCCAGCCATTGAGAGAGTTCATGTATCCCCAGACGCAGGTGAAGGATGTGCAGATGTTCATGGACATCGCACAGCTGGAATGGGACGGTTCCCTGGAGGATATCCCCAATTCCGTCCTGATCCCCAGCTTTATGATCAGTGAACTCCGGACTGCTTTCTGGATCGGTTTCATGATCTACATACCTTTCATCGTCATTGACATGGTGGTGGCATCCACACTGATGAGTATGGGTATGATGATGCTGCCGCCCACCACGATCTCAATGCCTTTCAAGATCCTGCTCTTTGTGCTGGCAGATGGATGGAGCCTGATCATCGTCAATCTGGTTCAGACGTTTTATTAGACTGAATACACCATAGATCCCGAAGGTTAAAACCTGTATCCCCGGAAAGGAGGTAAGAACATGACAACTGCAGCTGTGACCGATATGGTAGGAGATGCACTTTATACGATCCTGATGACTGCACTGCCGATCCTGCTGGTCTCCATGGCCATCGGTCTGATCGTATCCATCTTTCAGACGGTTACCTCCATTCAGGAGCAGACACTGACCTTTGTTCCCAAAGTGCTTGGAATTTTCACCACCCTGCTTTTGCTGGGGGGCTGGATGATGAACAAGATGGTGGAGTTTACCACACAGCTCTGGTCCACCTTCAGCTATTACGTGCATAAATAAGAGGTCGTCGGATGATCAATTTTTCCTTTTCCATCTTCGATCTGGAATATTATCTTCTGATCCTCACCAGAGTTACGTGCTTTGTATATGTGGCGCCTTTCTTTAGCATGAACAATACCCCGAGACGGTTCCGGATCGGCTTTTCCATGATCCTGTCCATGCTGTTATACCAGGTGCTGACTCCGGCGCCGGCGGTGGTCTTTCACACCGTGTTTGATTACGCCATCATCGTGACCAAGGAAGCCATTGCGGGTCTCCTGATCGCTTTTTCCACCAATATCTGCACCAGTATCCTGAACTTTGCCGGATCCGTGGCGGATATGGAAGTGGGACTTTCCATGGTGCAGCTCATGGATCCCAACACGAGGCAGCAGACATCCTTTACGGGAATCCTGTACAACTATTCCTTCACCATGATGCTCATTGCCACAGGATTGTACCGGTATCTGCTGGGAGCACTGGTGGACACCTTTACCCTGATCCCGGTAAATCATGTGTATTTCCATTCGGATCAGCTGCTGGATGCTATCGTTCGTTTTATGGGGGATTATGTGATGATCGGATTTCGGATCATTCTCCCCATTTTCTGCTGTATTTTAATGCTGAATGCGGTGCTTGGCATCATCGCCAGAGTATCCCCTCAGATGAACATGTTCTCCATCGGTATTCAGCTGAAGATCCTGATAGGATTGGGCGTCATGTTTTTTACTGTCAGCCTGATGCCCACTGTTTCCGAAATGATCTACACCGAGATGAAGGAGATGATGGTACTCATCGTCTCGGGAATGATGGAGTAAATGCGCCGAACCAAGGAACTTGCCTATGATCTGGAAATATAACCTGCAATTCTTTGCCGAAGCCGCAGGAGATAAAACCGAAGAACCTACCGAGAAAAAGCTGTCGGATGCCCGGAAGGAAGGCCAGGTAGCCAAGAGCAGGGAAGTGGTTTCCTGTCTCAGTCTGCTGGCAGTCTTTCTGATCCTGAAGTTTTATGTATCCTACATGGGGGGACGATTCATCGATGTCTTTCATGAGATCTACGCCATGATCCCCTCCACTGTGGTGTTCTGGTACGGTACCATGCCGGGAAATGACATCCGCATCGTTTTTATGCGAATGGTGTACCACGTGATCATCATCATGCTGCCGATCCTTGGGATCGCTGTGCTGATCTGCGTGGTGTGTGATGTGGCACAGGTGGGATGGAAGCCCACCACGAAGCCCCTTCAGCCGAAGCTGAGCCGTCTGAATCCCATCAGCGGCATGAAGAAGATCTTCTCCGCAAACTCCCTGGTGGAGCTGGTGAAATCCATTGCCAAGGTGGGACTGATCCTTGGTGTGGCTTACAGCTATGTGGTGGATAATATCAGCCTGCTGTTTTCTTTTTATCACATGACGCTGTTGGAAGCCCTGTCCAACATCGGAAAACTGGTGACGGATCTGGGCCTGCGGATCTCAGCAGTGTTCGCCATCATCGCGCTGGCGGATCTGTTCTACCAGAGATGGAAATTCCATAAGGATATGATGATGACCAAACAGGAGATCAAGGACGAGTACAAACAGTCCGAAGGTGATCCCCAGATCAAGGGTAGGATACGGCAGAAGATGCAGGAAGCCTCCCGCCGCCGCATGATGCAGGAGCTGCCCAAAGCGGATGTCGTCATCACCAACCCGACCCACTTTGCCGTGGCCATCAAGTATGATCCGGCGGAGCGGGATGCCCCCTATGTGCTGGCCAAAGGTCAGGATTATATGGCGCAGCGCATCAAGGAAGTGGCCCGGGAAAACCACGTGGAGATCGTGGAAAACAAGCCTCTTGCCCGTACTCTGTACCATAATGTGGAGATCGGAGAGACTATCCCGCCGGAGCTGTATCAGGCTGTGGCGGAAGTCCTTGCATTTGTCTACAACCTGCAGGGACGGATCTAAGCTTTGAAGAAAACGAACCGGAAAGCCGGAGAAAGGAGGGAATATGTTCAAGGCCATCAAGCGAAATGACGTGTTTGTCGCTGTGTATATGATGACTGCCATCGTGCTGTTCATCGTGCCCATTCCTTCCTTCCTGCTGGACGTTTTTCTGGCATTCAATATCGCACTTGCCATGACCATCCTCTTCGGAGCCATGTTCAGCAAGGAAGTGCTGGATATGAGCTTCTATCCGACGATGCTGCTCTTTACCACCATCTTCCGAATTGCATTGAACACTTCCTCCACCCGTCTGATCCTGCGGGACGGTTATGCCGGCAACGTGGTGGAAACCTTTGGTCAGTTCGTCGGCGGCGGTAATCTGATCATCGGTGTCATCATTTTCATCATCCTGATCCTGATCCAGTTCATGGTCATCAACAAAGGTTCCGAGCGTGTATCCGAAGTTACTGCAAGATTCACGCTGGACGCTATGCCCGGTAAGCAGATGGCTATTGATGCGGATCTGAACACCGGCGCCATCGACGACGCGGAAGCAAAGAGACGCCGTGAGAAGATCCAGGAAGAGGCAAGCTTCTTCGGCTCCATGGACGGTGCCGTGAAGTACGTCAAGGGAGACGCAACCGCCGGTCTGCTCATTACCTTTATCAACCTGGTGGGCGGTATCGCCATGGGCGTGCTCATGCGCGGCATGGACGTGACCTCCGCCTTGAATACTTATTCCATCCTGACCATCGGTGACGGTCTGGTATCCCAGATGCCCTCCCTGATGATCTCCCTGGCCACCGGTATCCTGGTGACCAAGGGCAGCAAGGATGCGGATTTCGGAAACACGCTGATCCATCAGCTTTTCGGCATCCCGAAGGTTCTGTATCTGGTGGGTGTCATGATCTGCCTGTTGGGTCTCATTACTACCTTGAACACCATCCTATTCCTGGTGCTGGGCGGCGCCTTTATCCTGGCGGCTTATTCCATGTCCCGTACCATTGCATCCGCACAGATCGCACAGGAAGTGACGGAAGAGGAAGCAGAAGCGGAGGAGATCCGGCAGCCGGAGAATGTCAACAGCCTGCTGCAGGTGGACCCCATCGAGCTGGAATTCGGTTACGGTATCATCCCTCTTGCGGATGTGAACCAGGGCGGAGACCTGCTGGACCGCGTGGTCATGATCCGAAGACAGATCGCGCTGGAGCTTGGTACTGTGGTGCCCATCATCCGCTTGCGGGATAACATTCAGCTGAATCCGAACCAATATATCATCAAGATCAAGGGAATCCAGGTCAGTGAAGGCGAGATCCTCTTTGATCATTACATGGCCATGAACCCCGGTTATGTGGAGGAGGAGATCACCGGTATTCCCACCTTTGAGCCTTCCTTCCATCTGCCTGCCATCTGGATCACGGAGGGACAGAGAGAGCGTGCGGAGAGTCTGGGATATACCGTGGTCGACCCGCCCTCTATCATTGCGACACATCTGACGGAGATCATCCGCCAGCACATCGACGAGCTGCTGACCAGACAGGATGTCCAGAGCCTTCTGAACAACCTCAAGGAATCCAATCCCAGTCTGGTGGAGGAACTCACTCCGAAGCTCCTTGGTCTGGGCGAAATACAGAAGGTGCTGCAGAACCTCCTGCGGGAAGGCATTTCCATCCGGGATCTGCTGACTATACTGGAAACACTGGCCGATTATGCGCCTTCCACCCGGGATACGGACATCCTCACGGAGTATGTGCGGCAGGCACTGAAGCGCGCCATCTCCTCCAGATACTTTGCGCAGAATGAGACCACCAGTGTCGTCACCCTGGATCCCAAGATCGAACAGGAGATCATGAGCAGCGTGAAACAGACGGAAACCGGTGCTTTCCTGAACATGGATCCCACCCGAAGCCGTGCCATCATCGATGCGGTCGGGAAAGAAGTACAGAAACTGGAAAATCTGGGAAGGACCCCCATCATCATCACATCGCCTATTGTGCGAATATATTTTAAACGATTGACGGAAGACTACTACCGCGATCTGGTGGTTGTGTCGTATAATGAAGTAGAGTCCAATGTGGAACTACAATCGGTGGGGATGGTTACTGCATAAATGATCATTAAAAAGTTCGTTGGAAAAAACGAAATTGAAGCGACGGAGATGGCCAAAAAGGAATTGGGAGATTCCATGGTCATCATGAACGTCCGCAAGGTAAAGCCCAAGGGAATGTTCGCTTCCTTCCGGGCAAAGCAGGTGGAAGTGACGGCGGCACTGGAGGATGAGGAAGAACCCCTTCGTCAGATCCGCCGCATCGCACAGGCACAGGTGGCGGCACAGGAGAAAGTGGCATCCGCCGGAAAGCCTGTCCTGACCCCAAAGCCTGCGGAAGATGCGAAGGCAGCAAAAGAGACGACTGAGATACCTTCCGAAAATCCTGCAGCCGTGGCTCCGAGGAATGCCACCGCACAGGATGCCAAGGCGGAAGCCATTGAGAAGAAGCTGGACAGCTTGCAGAATCTGCTGGAGACCCAGTTCCGCAAGGAGAACGACGCAGTCTCCACCACCAAGGAAAATGCCCGGAAGGCCGGAGCGACCGCTGACGGAAAGCCTGCAGAGGAAGCAAAGAAAGAGGAGACGGATCCTCAGACCGCTGAGATGGATCGTTTCCTGAAGCTCCTTTACAATACCATGATGGACAACGAGGTGGACGAAAAGCATGCGAATGAGATCATCCGCGAGGCGGATCGGAATCGCAAGCCCAAGACCACCATGGATTTCCTGCTGAGCACCATCTATCAGAAGATGATCCTTCATTTCGGCAAGTCAGAAGGAATCGTTCCTTCCTCCAAGGGAGCGAAGGTCGTGTTCTTCATCGGACCCACCGGTGTCGGAAAGACAACAACCATCGCAAAGGTGGCCAGCAGCATTTCCGTGAATCAGAAGAAGAAGATCGCGATGCTCACCACCGATACCTATCGTATCGCGGCAACGGATCAGCTTCGTACTTATGCCAGCATTCTCGGGGTTCCCTTCCGTGTGGTCTATACTGCGGAGGAACTGGCCATCGCAGTGGAAGACTTCGGCGATTGCGATTATATTTTTGTGGATACCGCCGGTCATTCCCATAAGAACGAGGAACTGCTGGAGCATCAGAAGGAATATCTGGACATGGTGAAGACCATGGCGGAATCCCAGTCCTTCCTGGTGCTGAGCGCTACGACGAAATACAAGGATCTGCGGAAGATCGTGGACAATTACCGTTCCATTTCCGATTTTCAGCTGATCTTTACAAAACTGGATGAGACATCCAGTCTGGGTAATCTTTATAACATCAGACTCTATGCGGACGCACCCATCGCCTACATCACCACAGGTCAGAACGTGCCGGACGACATTGAGGTGTTCAATGCACAAAAGATCGTGAAGCTGTTACTGGGGGGAAAACAATAATTCTTCCGTACCGGGAAGAGAAGGTCGGGTAAAAGCATGGATCAGGCGGAATCGTTACGGATCATAAAAGCAAACCAGCAGATCAGACCCCTTGCGAGAGTGATCACCGTCACCAGCGGCAAAGGGGGAGTCGGAAAATCCAATACCGCCATCAATCTTGCCATTCAGTTCCGCAAGATGGGCAAGAAGGTCATCATTCTGGATGCGGATTTCGGACTCGCAAATATCGAGATCATGTTTGGCGCTGTGCCGAAGCACAATCTTTATGATCTGATCTATCAGGGAAAAAATATCAGGGATATCATCACCTGGGGACCGGGAGAGGTCGGTTTCATCTCAGGTGGAAGCGGTATCGCGGGAATGTCCAATCTGAGTAAGGATTATCTGAATTACATCATTCAGAACCTGACACAGCTGGATTCTATCGCGGATATCATCATCGTGGATACCGGCGCCGGAATATCGGATGCAGTGCTGGAATTCCTGGTGGCCAGCGGAGAGATCCTGCTGATCACCACACCGGAACCCACCAGTATCACGGATTCCTATTCTTTGCTGAAGGCATTGAGCAGGCATCCCAGATTCCGGTCCGAGGAGACCAAGGTCAAGATGGTGGCCAACCGGGTGGAAAAGGAAGAGGAAGGTCAGCTCCTGTATCGTAAGCTGAATTCCGTGGTGCAGCGTTTCTTAAAGCTTCCGTTGTCCTATCTCGGAAGCGTGCCCATGGATATACAGCTTGCACGGGCAGTGATGCAGCAGGTTCCCGTCTCTTTGCAGAATCCCAATGCCAAGGCCTCCCAAGCATACGAAAAACTGGCAGCGAGACTGCTGGACAATCTGGAGGCGAATGCACAGCCAAGCCGTGGAATGGCAGCATTCTTTTCCCATATCATTTCGAGAAGATAATGTGTGATCCCCGTATCAGTATCGGGAGGGGAAATACTGAAATAAGGAGAATGACGATATGCTATCGAATTTTGTAAAAGAAGGCGACCGTATCGATCTGATGGCGGTAGACAGAACAACGTCCTATCCCGGAGTGGAACAGGACAGAGCGAAGACTTACACCACGAAGATCGCCAGTATCCTGACGGAGGATACCATGGAGATCCTGATGCCCATGGAGCAGACGAAGCTGATCCTGCTTCCCGTGGACGGAGAGTACAATATCGTATTCTATGCATCCAGCGGACTGTTCCAGTGCTTCGCCAGAGTCATCGACCGGTATAAGAGCAACAACCTCTATATTGTAGCGATGGAGCTGACCAGTAACCTGAGAAAGTATCAGCGTCGTGAATATTACCGGTTCAGCTGTGCACTGGAGATGTGTGCACGGAATCTGATGGAGGAGGAAGTACATCAGCTGGAGGAGCGGAATCCCCTGTATCTGCAGCCCAATCTTCCCATCCGCAGAAGCGTCATCGTGGATATCAGCGGAGGCGGACTTCGTTTCATGTCCAACCAGCAGTACGAGCCCGGCAGTATGATCTACTGCAGTTATGACCTGTTGAAGGGCGGCGAGCGTAAAAAATATGAAGTGGTGGGTAAGGTACTTGCGGTCCGGGAGCTGGAAAACCGGCCGAACACCTACGAACACCGCGTACAGTATGTGA
>JAEEGL013465534.1_pt1 | contig 44097 bp, 31 predicted proteins | sample 9134231 | NCBI WGS metagenome assembly JAEEGL01 (sample SAMN16246548, study PRJNA631951) | gut metagenome | biome: gut microbiome; feature: rumen; material: fiber-attached | host: Bos | place: Iran: Karaj | collected 2018-10
CGTTCCGAGAAAGCCTGGGCAGGGCTGCTCACGCTTCCGGGGGTCGACGGGAGAATGAGAACGCACCGGTATGTGCCGGGTGAAGAAAACACTAACGGAGTCAACTGGTATTTCGTTGCCGCCTCCGGCGCAACGACTGATAATATAAACACGTCCGCGGACAACGGAAAGCAGAACAGGAACTACTACAGACGCGACGGGACCGAATTGTACTTTGGAACGACCGCGCTGCCCGGGCAGCTGGATGTTTTTTATGATACTCCCGGGCTTGACCGCGAAGAAGTAGATTATGTCACGATCACGATCGGCGGAAACGATGTGGGCTTTTTCAGTATGATGGTCGACGCCGTCAATCCGTTGTCGGGCGAACTGTTCGACAGAATCAACACCGAACTGGACACATTTTACGATGAGGGCGGAACGCGCGATAAATTGTACAATGCGTATCACCGTATTGAAGAGGCGGCGCCCAACGCCACGATCATTGTAGCCGGATATCCGGAACTGTTCAGTTACTCCGGCTCGACGCTGGGCTTTATTTCCCGGAACGAAGCGGATTTTATCAACAGTTCCGTCCGGGAATTCAACAGGCGGATCTGGAAGGTCGTGGTCGAATGCCGGAAAGAAGGCATGAAGATCGAATTTGTGGACGTTGAAGCCGCCTTTAAAGGCCATCAGGCGTATACCAAAGAGCCTTATATTTACAAGATCTATCTGGCGGCTCAGGAACAGGACTGCTGCAGCAATGAAGTAAGCAGGTATTCGCTGCATCCCAACAAATCGGGGCAGAAAAAATACGCGGAAGCGGTCCAGGCCCGGATCAACGATCTGGAACGTAAAAAGACACAGACGCGCGATACCTCCGAGGTCAAAAATATCGTGCTCGTGCTGGATAGTTCGGCCGGAACGGAAGAGAATGTGTTGACCGAGATCCGGCAGGCGGCGGGAGCATTTATTGACAGCATGCTGGCCGAAGACGCCGCGATCGGGATCGTTTCGTACAGTACGTACGCCAATATGAAGACCGATTTCAGCCGGAACGCCGATTATCTTAAAAGCGCTGTTGACAGTATTTATGCCGACAGCAGAGCGAATATATACGCGGGGCTGGAACTGGCGGAAGAGATGCTGGACGGCACGGATACATCCGACAAGATCATTGTGCTGGCGGACATCGACCCGGCCGATGAAGGACTGCTCGGAGAGGAATTGCTCGAATACTGCGAAAGCTTGCGGGGAAAAGGCATCACGGTATATACCCTAGGCGGTTGCGAATTGTCCGGGGAGGAACAGGTGACGCGGTTTTTTGATGATACCGCCGACCGGATCAACGGTATCTCCGACCGGCCTGAACCGGCCGTTCCGGCAGAAACCCCTGTTCCGGCAGAGACGTCCGAAAAAAAGGCGGCGGTCTGGCCCCGGATCGTTTTTCCGTCTGTCGCCGCCGTTGTGATAGCCGCTACTCTGACGATCATACTAGTTAAAAAACGCAAAGCCGGCAAAAAATAAATATCAGCCGCCTTCGGCAAATACGGCGCACATGGTGTTTCACTTGCATTTCCGGCGCGTGTGTTGTACAATTATACTGCGCTCATGGGAGCTTTTACAGGAGGATAAAATTCGTGGCGAACACAAAGAAAAAATCAAAAGATAAAAAGAAAAAAAACGCCGGCAAGCAAAGCAACAGCGCTGTAAGGAAAGATAACGGAAAGGCTTCTTCGGGCGAGAAGGGCGTTGTCGTTAAAGAGACCAAAGGCAGCCGTGAGATCCTTGCAGTTATTCTGGCCGCAGTCGGTATTTTCCTGATATTTTCTCTTTTTAATAAAACCGGCAAACTGGGCGAACTGGTCATCGGCTTTCTGGTGGGACTGGTGGGCAAATTCTGCATGATCCTGATGCTGATACTGCTGTTCGTGCTGGCCTGGACGGTACTGCGCGGCACCTCCGGAACGGTATTTTCCGCTAAAAACTGTATATTATTTACGCTGATGCTGCTGCTCCTGGCGGCACTGGTACATACGTTCTCGTTCGGCGTGGAGAAGTATGCCGGACTGAAATTTTTCGACATAATGAAACAGATGTGGAATCAGGGCAAGGGCGGCGGCCTGATCGGCGGTCTGATCAGTTACGGGCTGCAGCTGCTGGTGGCCAAACCCGGTACGCTGATAATCCTGATCCCGGCCACGCTGGTGCTGGCAATGGTACTGTTTTCGTTGTCCATCGTGCGCGCAGGCAAGAAAGTCGCCCACGCGGGAGGCAAGGTGAAAGGCTGGTTTGCCGGCGTTGTCAGCCGTTTCCGTGAATCTGACTCTAAAAATAAAGAAAAACGTAAGAAGGCCGCGGAAGAGCGAGCCCGGAAGAAGGAGCTTCAGAAAGAAGATGATGAACGCGGCGCCGGAGAGTCAAAAGACAGTGCAAACGAAAACGGACAAAACGGTGACGATGAAGAGTACCTGGGACCGGACGGCGACGCGATCATACCGGATTATTACGACGGAGACGCAGACGCGGCACGCGGCGTTTCTGATGAACATATAGAATTTGTTACTGCCCGCGGACGCAAGAAGGAACTGTTCCAGGAAGACCTCCGCAAGCAGAAAGAACTGCACAAGGCCGAAGAACGCAAGATCATGTCGCAGGAAGACGACGACGAGGCGATCATCGGTCCGGGCGTGGACGGTTATAGCGGCGGCGCGTATGTTGTCGACGGCGAGGATTACGGTAACGAAGGACGCCGGATCGACGGCAGTTTTGACGATTCTATCACCGAGATCGAAAGCAAAGAGCCGCTGCCGGATGTTGACGGCTCCATTCCCACCAAGATCCCGGACAAAGAAGAGATCCGCGTTGTGACCTGCAACGAGGAGATCGACTACAGCCTGCCGCCGCGCCGGATCCTCAAGAGCGTCGAGACCGACGATTCGGATCTGCAGGAGCAGGAGCGCAACGCCAAACTCACGGCGCGCAAACTGGAGGAAGTCATGCGGAGCTTCGGTATCGAAGCGCGCGTGATCCGCATTTCCATAGGCTCCACGGTGACAATGTTCGAACTGCAGCCCCAGTCCGGCGTCAAAGTCAGCCGGATCAAAAATCTGTCCGATGATATTGCCCTCAATCTGGCCGCGTCCGGCGTACGCATATTGGCCCCGATCCCCGGCAAGGCCGCGATAGGTATCGAAGTGCCCAACGAAGACCGGCGCACCGTGTACCTTAAAGACCTGGTGGAGTCGGAGGCGTTCCAGAGCCACCGCTCCAAACTGGCGTTCTGCCTCGGCGAAGATATTTCCGGAGACCCGATAATCGCGGATATCTCCAAAATGCCGCACGTGCTCATCGCCGGCACTACCGGATCCGGCAAGAGCGTCTGCATCAACTGCATCGTGATGAGCCTGCTGTACCGCTGCACGCCCAACGACGTGCGTCTGATCATGATCGATCCCAAAGTGGTGGAGCTGCAGGTGTACAACAGCATTCCGCACCTGCTGGTGCCCGTTGTCACCGAACCCAAAAAAGCGGCGGCGGCGCTGTCCTGGACGGTGCAGGAAATGGAGAACCGGTACAAATTGTTCGCAAAATACAATCTGCGCGACATCACCGCGTACAATCAGTACGCGCCGGAGCACGGGCTGCCGCGGATGCCGCGCATCGTGATCATTATTGACGAGCTGGCGGATCTGATGATGGTGGTGCGGGATTCCGTGGAGGAAGCGATCAACCGCATCGCTCAGAAAGCGCGCGCCGCGGGCATGCACCTGATCGTGGCTACGCAGCGGCCGTCGGTGGACGTCATCACCGGCCTGATCAAGGCCAATATTCCGTCGCGCATCGCGTTCACCGTGTCTTCGGTGGTGGATTCCAAGACGATTCTGGACTACGGCGGCGCGGAAAAACTGCTGGGCCGCGGCGACATGCTCTACCATCCGGTGGACTTCATGAAGCCGCTCCGGGTGCAGGGCGGTTTCGTGTCCGACGCGGAGATCGAGGAAACAGTGGAGTTCCTGAAAGTCCAGAAAGCGGAAAACGAGCAGGATGAGCAGATCTCCAGCGATATTGACAATACGCGCATGATGGAAAAGCCGGGCCGCGCCGGGCACGGGGACAATCTCCTCGGCGACGGCGATCCGATGCTGGCGGACGCGGTGGATATTGCCATCGAGACTAAACAGATCTCGGCCTCGTTCCTGCAGCGGAAACTCGGGCTGGGCTACAGCCGGGCGTCGCGCCTGATCGATCAGATGGAAGAGAAGGGCTTCATAAGCGCCCGCGACGGCAACAACCCGCGCCAGGTCCTGATCAGCCGCAATCCGCTGAGGTGAACATAATATGGATACAGTAAAACCGGCGGTGTCGCCGAAGAATATGTGCATATTTGATGCGCACTGCGACACGCTCACCGAATTAAAAGCGGGGGAGCGTTCGCTGCTGGATGCGCCTGCGCATTTCAACGTTTCCAAACAGTTATCGTACCGGCGTTATCTGCAGGTAACGGATATATGGGTGGACAGCGGCCGGCACGATGTCGACGCCCGGGTAAATAAGAATATCGATGAATTTTACCGGCAGCTGAAGCTGCTGAACACAGTCGGCGCGCAGGCCGCGGAACCGTTCGAAGTCGCGCAGATCACCGACCGGTGCGGGCTGGACGCGTATTTTGACGTTGACGGCGGCAGGGGCAAAAAGCGGCAGGCTGCATTGTTGCTGGCAATAGAAGGCGGCGAGTGTATTGACGCCGATTCCCGCGGTCCCGGTGCGGACGAAGGGCAATACCGGTTCGACCGGCTGCACGAACTCTTTGACCGCGGCGTGCGGCTGCTCACCATGACTTGGAACACGCCCAACGCCATGTGCGACACGCATCTGAACGCGCGCGAACCGGCCGGGCTCACGCCGTTCGGCCGCGCCGCGGTAGCGGAACTGAACCGGCTTGGGATAATGATCGACCTGTCTCACATATCCGATCAGGGCTTCTGGGACGTGCTGGAGCTTACCCGCAGGCCGGTGGTGGCGTCTCACTCCGACGCGCGGGCGGTATGTGCGGTCAGCCGCAACCTGACCGACGATATGTTCCGGGCGCTCATTAAAAACGGAGGTGTGACCGGCATAAACTTCTGCACGAGCTTTCTGGGCGGCAGCAAAGATATTGACCGGATCATCGAACATATCGAGCATTTCGCGGGACTGGGCGGCGTTGACCACATCGGCCTCGGCTCCGATTTTGACGGAATAGAAGAGCTGCCGGGCGGCATTGACGGCGCGGAAAGTATGTATAAAATAATTGACCGGCTGCTCAGAATGGGTTATACTGAGGGGCAGGCGCGGGGGATCGCGGCGGACAACTTCCGGCGCGTGTTCCGCGAGGTACTGCCGGCCGGCAGCGAGCCCGGCACAGCAGAAAAAGGTGTAATGAAATGAAAAAGCAGAATAAAAAGAAAAGACGCGGAAATACAGTATTGAAAGTATTCGGCAGGATCGGCATAAGCCTCCTGACGCTGATACTGGTGCTGGTCATCGGCATAATCGGAATGCTCTTAGTGTTATATTACGGCCCGTCGCCCTCCGCGCGCGACCGTTTCGTTCTCACCGTTAAAGAGACCAGCGCCGGCGGGTTTCTGGCCGACTGGTTCCTGCCTAAGAGCACCATTGACGCCATCCTTGCGGCCAACACCGTAGAGGAGACCGATGAAGTAACCAATACGTCGCTGATCAACATCCCCGGCAGCCACACCGAAAAAGGCAATGACGATCCGTCAGATCCTGCCGCGACGCACGATCCGAACGGACCGGATACGCCCGTTGACCCCGATTACGACATCAACAAGATCGAACTCATCGACCTGCACGGCAAGACCTACCGCGGCAAACTGCTGATCGTGTACAATCCCAAACGCGTGTACATCGGCACCCCCGACGCGTACGGCGAGGATAAAAAAGGCGTCAGCACCATCGATATGGTCCGGAACAACAACGCGCTGTACGGCGTCAACGGCGGCGGCTTCTTCGACACCGGCAGCGGCAACGGCGGCGTGCCCACCGGCCGCGACAATTCGGACGGCATCGTTATTTCCAAAGGAAAAATGATGTGGGGCAATAAAAATCAGACGTATGAGATCATCGGCATCAACCGGGACGGCATCCTGGTGCTGGGTAAGATGACCGGCAAGCAGGCGCTGGACAACGGCATCGTGGAAGCGTTCAATTTCGGGCCGTATCTTATTGTCAACGGCGAGCCCTGCGCGGTGAACGGCTACACCGAAAGCAGTCTGAACCCCCGCACCGCCATCGGACAGCGTGCCGACGGAGCGATTCTGATCGTGACCATTGACGGCCGCCAGCCCACCAGCGTAGGCGCGTCGTACGAAGACCTGATCGAGATAATGATGAATTACGGCGCGGTCAACGCCGCCAACCTCGACGGCGGTTCGTCCACCTACATGGTTCAGAACGAAGAAAACGCCAACAATCCGAAGATAATCACGCAGACCGCGTCGCTTTACGGACCGCGGCGGATGGCAACGTCCGTGCTGGTCGCCCGCGTGGAAGACGTAGACAGGGAGGGCTGATATGGCCGCACGCAGCAATACAAAGCAGACGGCGCGGAATACGCCCAAAAAGAAGAAGCGCAGCAAGTTTCGCACCGGGCTGCTGGTAGCGGTGCTGGTGGCGTTCATTGCCATCCTGATCGGGCTGATCTGGTTTTTTAACTGGTTGTCCGACTACGAAGCCAGCGAACGGCACCACGTAGCCGAACAGACGCTGGCAATGTGCGCGGCGGGCGATTTCGAGACGATCGCGTCCAAGACCGACGTGGTAATGTCCGGCCTCGAGTCGCAGGCGGTATATGCCGAGGAGATCGGCAACCGTATGCGCGGCAAACAGCTTACCTACACCAAAGCGTTTTCATACGACCGCTTCGAGCATCCCGCATACAACATCTACGCCGACGGCGAATACGTGTGCAAGCTGTTCCTCAAAAAGGCGGGCAAGTCCAAATACAAGTTCGATACCTACGCGCTGGATTATTTCACGGCGTTCGATTTCGGCGTGGGCAAAGTAGCTTTCCTGCTGCCGAACTATTACGAAGTATACTGCAATGGCAAACTGCTCGATGATATTTACGCGGTCAAGACCGGTCTGAACCCCGGCCTGATGAAATACGCGTTCACGGACAGCGAGGCACCGTCGCTGACGCGTTACGAGATCACCGGATTGACCTCGCGCTGCGATATCGTGGCGAAGGATCCGTACGGCGGCAGCGTGACGCTGGCCGAGCACGAAGGCGTATATGAAGCGGCATTCGAGTCGCTTCGGTTCAGCGTGCCGGAGGGCGTCATCGTCAGCGTCGGCGGCATCCGGCTGGGGGACAAGTACGTGGTCCCCGCGGAAGAAAACGGCGGATCAGATACAGCTGATATGGCATCTTATGCACCGCTGCTGTACACGAATGAGCGGGTCAACGGTTTTGTGAACTACCGTGTAGACTATATCAGCCCCGGCACCGACTTTATCGCGGTGGACAACAGCGGCCGCGAAGTCAAGCTCACCCTGGGCTCCGACGGCGTGTACCGCGCCGGGATCAACGAGTATACAGTCGTTGCCCCTGACGGCCTCGAGGTCAAAGTCGGCGACACCGTGATCTCCGGTGCCTCGGTCTGGCGCACGAAAACGGGCGGCGAGGTCGAGGAGCTGAAGACTATATTGACCCAGTACCTGCCTGAACGGCCCACGATGGCCGAATACCGTTTCTCGGTGCTGGGCGGCGAAGAGGTGCCCGCGGTGGTCGTCAAAAACGTGATCGGCGACTTGCTGACGCTCACACCGGACGAGGGCGGCGTGTATACGTTCAGTTTCGTCGTTGACCACGATGTGCCCGAATACACGGAAAAAGCGGTCAGTTTCACAAAAAAGTACGCGGAATACATCACCAACGACATGGATCACGATTCATTCATGAAACTGATCCTGTACGATCAGCCCATGTACGCCGAACTGGATCCCAACCCGTTCTATTTCTACACCGGCCACAAAAAGCACTGGTTCGAGAACGAGACCTGGCAGGATCTGCGGGTATATTCCGACAAATGCTTCTCGTGCGAGGTCAAATTCGATTACTACATCGGCCAGATCAAGACGGACAAGGATTTCGTGAAAATGCTTCCGCTGGACATCCGGTTCTGGATCGTGGAGTACAACGGCAAGTGGTACCTGGCGGACTGGCAGCTGATGTAAACATATTTCAACTGGCAAAGGGCAAATGGCAAGGGGTAAATTGGAAATGGCCTCTTGCCTTTGTGTTTTGTTGGTGCTACAATATGTAGCGTGGTTTGCAAATCGACCACAACATACAGTTTTATTCTATCGGAAAGGAGGAAATGAGTAAATGGAGAAACGCAATAATTTTGCAGTGCTGATCGACGCCGACAATGTCTCGCCGGAGCGTTTTGAACGCATCTTCGGCGAGCTTTCTTTATGGGGCAACGCCACGTACCGGCGGATCTACGGCAACTGGGCCGACTACAACCGCAGCGCTCTGAAAGAAAAACTGGTGGAGTATGCGCTCACACCGGTACAACAGTTCAACTACATCAAAGGCAAGAACGCTACGGACATCGCGCTGGTGGTAGACGCGATGGACATCTTGTATACCGGGACCGTTGACGGCTTCTGCATCGTGACCAACGACAGCGATTTCACCCGCCTGGCGCTGCGCCTCAGAGAGAGCGGGATGATCGTGATCGGGATGGGCGATGATGTTGCCGCCTCATCTTTCCGCGCCGCGTGCAACGATTTCGTGGTGCTGAGAGAATCGCGCCGGATCGCCGAAGAGATCACCGAGCAGAAGCGGATCCGATTGACCGCGCGCCGTTCCGCCGCGACCCGTTCGGGCAGCGAGATGCGGTATCCTGCGGACAAAGGCGGCAAGCCGGCCGGGGATAAGAGCGACGTTGACAACGCCGCACGTGCCGACGCGGACAATAACGCTGCCGCTGATGTTGCCGCCGCGCCTGCCGGAGAACCCGAGAAAGCGCCCGAGCCGCGCAAAGTCCTGAGCGACCGCGACCTCCGCACCAGCATCAAGGAATTCCTGTTCGAGAACACGGAAGATGACGGCTGGTATTCGGCGAGCACGCTGCTGAACCGGCTGAAGGACAAGTATCCGGATCTGGACATCAAAGACTATGCGGACCTGCCGCTGTTTGCCGGCAAGCGCAAGATCTGGACAACGTACTTCCTGTCGCTGGGCTTCTGCGAGAACATGCAGAAGGGCCCGAGCAACTACCTGCTGCGCCTGAAGGCGGACGAACGCCGGAAACTGGCGGAGGAGAAGGCTGCCGCGCCCGCGCCTGAAATGGCCGCTGCGAAAGCACCTGAAAAGGCCGCTGCGCCCGCGCCGGAGAAGGCTGCCGAAAAAGCCGCCGCTCCCGCACCTGAGAAAGCTGCCGAAAAGGCTGCCGAGCCGGAAAAGCCGGCGGCGACAGAAAAGCCCGCTACCTCCGGCCGCAGACGCGGACACCGGGGCGGTGCGGCGCACAAAAGCGCCGCGGCGAAAGCCGAAGCTGCCGCGAAAGCGGAAGTTGCCGCGAAAGCCGAAGCTGCCACCCCAGAAAAAGCCGAAGCGCCGAAGCCGGCCGCCCCCGCGAAAGCGGAGACGCCCGCACCGGCAAAAGCCGAAACGGCTGTCCCTGTGAAAGCAGAGACGCCGAAGCCGGCAAAAGCAGCAGCGCCCAAGAAGGCGAACACGCCCGCAAAGGCCGCTGCGCCTGAAAAAGCCGCTGAAAAAGCGGCGGAAAGTGCCACGGATAAACCTGCTAAGAAACGAGTCGGAAGACCTCCTAAAAAGCAGACCGAAAAGCAGGCTGAAAAACCTGCAGAAAAAACGGCAGAGCCCAAGCCGGAGACGGTATCGGACAAACCTGCCGAAAAAAAGACTTCGCGCCGCGGGAGACCGCGTAAAAATGCCAGCGAAAAAGCTTCGGCGGATTAACATCCCCGAAGCCTGAACGGGCGGCAGCAGGGCTTATGCGCTTGCTGCCGTCTGCTTTTTTGACTGTTCCGTTACATGGCGAGCATCTGCGCGAATTCCTCTCCCGTAAGAACTTTTATATTTTTCAGCAATGCCTGCGAAAGCACTTTGGTGTCGGGGTCTTTGCCGACAACAAGGCAATACGTGTCGCTTTCGATCGTTTTTGACACGCCCGCGCCAATAAGTTCCAGTATGCTGGCCATCGTGCTCGGGGACATGCCGTTGACGATTCCGGTGAAGGCTACCTTTTTCCCGGTGAAGCAGTTGGCCGTAGAGGGGGAAGGCGCTTCCGTCTTGCTTTCTTCCGCTTCAATAACTACTACTTCTTCTTTCTTTTCTTCCTTCTCTTCTTCTTTCGGCTTCTTATCGTTGAAAGAAAGTTCCTTCAGGAGATCATTAAATGCCGCGGTCTTAACTACTTCCTTGTACCAGGCGTAGATATTGTCGTTCAGCGCTTTGGAGATCCCCTCGATGCTGTGAAAGTCAAACCCGTCTGTTATTGCCTGCGTAAATCTGTCCCAGGACCCGTAGAAGTACTCGTCGATCGACCGCGCCGGACCCGCGCCCATCCGCTCGATCCCCATACCGTAGAGAAACCTTCCGAGGGTAGTCTTGCGGGCATTTTCGGCACCGCGGATGATATTAACGCAGGTGCCTTCGCCGAAGCCGGAGATCGTCAGCATGCGTTCTTTTTTCTCGCGGAGGTGGAAGATATCCGCATAGCTGTGGATGAGATCGTAGGCCATCAGGTCTTCGATACGTGCCGCGGTGAGCGCTTCTATGTTTAAACCGTCCTTTTCGCAGAGCCGGGCTATTTTTTGAGAGTTTCTGGCGATGCACTCGAGATTCGGGCAGTAGAGATTTCTTGTACCCGTGGCCGACTTCCGGACCTCGAGGCGTCTGCCGCAGCAGGAGCACCGGTCCGGCAGCATATACGTTCCGCTCTGGGTGAGGTTTTCCGCGACCTGCGGGATGATCATATTGGCTTTGTAGACCTTGATCTTGTCGCCAATGCCGAACTTGAACTTCTCGAAATTGCCCAGCGAGTGCATATCGGCCCGCTGCACGGTGCCGCCGTCAATGATCACCGGATCGAATTCGGCGATGATCGCGACCAGGCCGGTACGGGTCGTTGCCAGCGTTGCCCCGCGGAAAACGGTCTCGTAAAGATTGTCGGTCCATTTGAGCGCAAGCATGCGGTTTTCGTGGTGGGACGTGGCACCCAGGCTTTTCCCGAAGGCAACGTCGTTATACTCGGCAATGATCCCGTCGACGGGATAGACATACGTTTCGGGGTCAAAGACATTTATTGCCGAAAGCAGTTTCTTTCCGTCCCAGGTCGGCTTAGTTTGTTCAAACTGGACAACATTGAAGCCCTGGCGAATGAGGAATTCCAGCTGCTGGACTTTTGTTTTTCGGTTGTCGTCGGGCATGATCAATTCAAACGCGATAAAGTCGATGCGTTGAAGCGTATTCACATCGGGCTCCAGCGCTCTGACTGCGCCCGCGGCAATATTTCTCGGATGACCTCTGTCTGCGCCGGGGGAGACCGCGTTGAAATCCGCCCAGGACATGACGCCCTCGCCGCGCACTTCGAAAGGCTGCCGGCATTCAACGGTCTGGGGAACGTTTCTCAGATGGGCAACGGTGCGGGTGACGTCCTCGCCGATAATACCGTTGTCGCCGCGGGTGATGGCTTTCTCAAATTTGCCCTCATTATAGCGCAGAACAAGGGTAAGACCGTCCAGCTTCCAGGAAAGCAGCGTATCCGATATCTGAGCGAAGGCGACAACGTCTTCAGGGTCTTTCGTTTTTTTGGCGGAAAGCATCGGCTTTGTATGTTTGACTTTCTCCAGTCCGTTTTTTACCGAGCCTCCGGTCCGGGATGTAGGGGAAGTGGAGAAAACGATGCCCGTCAGCTTTTCAAGTTCGCTGAGTTCGGCAAAGAGCTCATCGTACTCGCGGTCGGACAACGTCGGGGCGTCATCGCCGAAATACTCTTCATTCGCCTTGTTGATGAGCGTTATCAGTTCCTTCATTCTTTGAACGTTGTTTTTTCCTTCCATTGCCGCGCTCCTTTCTTTGTTAGTGCCGCTGCCGGATCATCAGTCTGCCAGTTCCCTCAGATCGTGTTTGGCGACAAACTTTTTGAACCAATCGTCCACGATTTTTTTAACGTTCGACCGACTGTAATCGACCCTTCCGTTGACCGACCAGACACACAGTTTGCCCAGTTCCCTGGTCTTGTGGGCCGTATTGTCCGCGTGCATCTTAAATATTTCACCGCATATTTTGATCTTATCTTCACCCATGAGATGGGCCTCAGCCGCGTTGTCTATCACCAGCAGCGGCACAACGTCTTTTTTCTTCGATTTGAAATGTTCGTCAGTGTACATATTTCGGAACATCGGATCGTAATAATCGGCTCTGGTCCAGTTGGAATATGTTGAATTCACACTGTGAAACGGAATAGTGACACCGATGACATGGATCGTGCCTTCCCGGAACGGATCGGTCGGCCGTGTCAACCGGGCAAAATTCAGATACACCGAGATCAGGTCCGTATCCGCCAGAATGCCGGCGTACTGTTGTTTCCGGAGCGTTTCGGATTCGAAACGCTCCAGCTTCATCTGTTCGATCATCCGGGTCATTTTCTCCAGGTCATTTTCGTCAAGATCCCTGATAAGTGTATTCATTTTTTTCTCGAAATCTGCTTTTTTCATTTAGATCTCCTGTCAGCTATTGTCTGCAAATCTTGCAACTTTTCCCCAGGGCGGCTCCGCATCGCTGCTGCTGAGCAGCCAGAGGACCGGAGTGCCGAGCGCCGCGGCCTCTTCCGGAAAAATACTGTATCCGTCGGTGATTATCACGATGCTGGCGATCTCCATCTCGTCCTGCAGTTCTTCCAGCATCCGGAAAATGATCTTAAAGGACGTTCCGCCGCCGCCGACGGGCTTTATTGCCAATACGTCGTCAATGCTTTCAAAGCGCTCCGGCTTTGTGATTTGGTTGTCAAAAAAGCTCAGCCAGCCGGTCAGATGGCCTTCAAACTGTTCGATCGCCCCGCAGAGCTCGCTGAACGCCGCCGTTACCTGCGTATCGTTTAACGAGCCGGAGGTGTCAATGCAGAACCAGATGTTCTTCGGATCCTCGTCCTTTTCGTTAAAATCGGGTAGCAGGAAGGCGCTGTCCTGCATTCGCCGGTCGGGCGGCTCGAATGAATAATCCGTAATTTCTTCCTGAACGAAATTCTGCAGCACTTCTCTCCAGTCGGTTTTCGGCTTCGTGAGCTCCGTGAGCAGTCTTTCCGCAAAAAGCGGGATGTTTCCGCGGCCGGCGTTTCCTTTTCTGGCCGCGATATGAGCGGCGATCTCGGTCGCGTCTATTATTCTTTGGAGCCGGACCTGTTCCGCTTCGTTTTCCGAGTCATTGCCGGAGTCAACGCCGCCGGATGAATAATCCCAGTAAGTATGGTCGTCAAAGCCGGCCCCGCCGTTCTGATCCGCATTTGCTTCGGCCGGACGCTCCGGTTCGTTGAGGAGCATTTTATATACTTCTTCGGCGGAATAGAGATAACCTTCCTCTCCCGTTGGCGTCGTGTGGATACCGGGGCCGTATTTTTGCAGAGTGATCGCATCCGGATCGAAGTTTGACGAATAAAGAATGTTGGAGTTTACGACAATATCGCACGCTTTGTTGAACCGGTCAAAATCATAGTCCGCTTTTGTCCGGGAGCAATGGTTGAGGGCAATGTGCAGTACCTCATGCATCAGTACGAATTCCAGTTCCTTGTCTGACAGTTCTTCCAAAAAATCCGGACATATCACGATCCTCTCGCCGTCGGTGTAGGCGGTCTCGCACATCGGGTCAACAGAGAACCGCACGTGGAAAAGCAATACGGCGTAGAAGGACCGGTCCTTCATGAGCGAAAGCCGCGCCTTTTGAAGTCTTTTTATTATCCTTATGGTTTCTTCACTGTACATTGCCGTTCCTCAGAGTGGCTCTGTTCATCGAAAACTCGGCGTATTCCGGCACCGTTCTTAAGAAGGATACGTAGTTTTTGGCTATATCAGAGTAATTTTGGATGAGGAGCTCGCCAAAATCCGCCGGCAGGCGTTTGGCGTAGGAAAGGGAATTTCCGATAGCGACCGCATCGTATTTGTGCTCCGACGCGTATGTCGTCATGGATGAGACCACCGCGTACAGCACATCCGGGTCTTTGGGCACTTCTGTCTCTCTTCCGTCGAAGATCTTATCGATATCGGGCATTTCGCCAAAAGACCTGCACCAGAATTTAAACTCCGTCGCGTAGCCGACGCCGATCAGGCCCGAGATCAAAGGGCATACCTTTTCAACGTCCTCGCTGACCGTGTTCAGAATATTGCTCACCATTTCCCAGGAACGCGGTGTGGGGAAGGCCAGGTCATCGCGGGTGGCGTCGAAACCGAACAATCTGTCGCGCCGGAATGAGAGATAGCCGAGTACCTTCCGGTTTATTCCGGCGCCGATCGCCCACTTTTTCCAGGACTCGAAACTGCCGTTGACTTCAATGTGCAGGAGACGGTTGGCGAGCGCCTTGGGCATTTTTACGGAGACGGACTTGTCGGTTATTCGGTTGCCTGCCGCGATGACGATGCAGTTGTCCGGGAGCTTGTGCTCGCCGACGACCCGGTCCAGTGTGATCTGGTAGGCCGCCGCCTGTACCGACTGGGGCGCTGCGGAGATCTCGTCCAGGAACAGTATGTTGACAACGTCATCGCTCTCGTCCATCTGAAAGATCTTCGGCTTCAGCCAGACCGCGAGGGTCTTGTCGTCGTTGGCCACCGGGATGCCCCGCAGATCGATGGGGTTGAAAAGGAGCAGTCTTACATCGGTCACGTTAACTTTTTTGCCGGTCGCGATCTCTATTTCCCGCGCGATCTGCCTTACGCCCTGGGACTTTCCCACGCCGGGAGCGCCCCACAGCATGACGGAAGGGAGGACCTTGGGCGAGAGCCCGTTTTCGATCACGCGGATGTAGGATCCGGCAAGCAGATCAACAAATTCATTAACAGACATTACGGGCATATTCGCGGGTGTTTCAACTTGTTCCATCAAACTACCCCCAGTTCTTCATTAAGGCTGTCCAGCTCGCTGCTGAGGCTGGTTATTTCTTTCATATACCCGCCCTCTTCGTTGGCGAGTTCCTTTTCGAGGAAGACCAGACGGGATTCCAAAGTTGAAAGTCTGTCTTCGTACTCCGCCCGGAGTTCGCCGAGCCGATCAAGGAAATTGTTCAGTCTCTTGGTGATACCCGCGGAGGATTCGATCTCGAGATAGTAGGTATTGTTCCCGGCGATCTGAACGTAGTGCTTTTCTTTCAGCCTTTTAACGGTCTCATCCGGCTCTGAGGCCAGGGCCGGTTTGATCTCCGCGGCCAGCATATTCGGGGGGACAAAGATATCAAAGCCCAGATAGTTGAGAATGAATACCTTGACCGAGCTGTACCGGTTGTCGATGACCGCGGTATAGATCCGGTCTCGGATCTCTTTCTGCTGTATGTAGGTCAGTGCTTCATATCCGCCGCGGTTCGCTTCGTATACCGCGATATCCTTTTTACAGTTTTTGATCCGGGTCTTCCAGTCGGAGATCTTTGCGGGGATAGAAAGCATTTCAAGCCGTTTTTTCTCCCTTTCCGCGCAATAGTCGTTGTGCAAGATCCGGAACTTGTTGAGTTCGTTGCTGACTTCCACGCGGCGCTTGATCTTGGGATTGCCCACCGCCAGCGCTTTAACTTCGGCATAGTTGAGGACCGCGTCGTCAATATCCGTACCGTCTCGCATTGTCGCCTGACCGGACATTATCTGGCTGATAAAACGCTGCTTCATCTCGAGCAGCTGCCAGGAATAGGCGTCAAAACTGGCTTTTGTGATGTAGCGGAATATCCGGACTTTCTCGTTTTCGTTGCCCTGACGGAGTATCCGGCCTTCTCTCTGGATCATGTCCGACGGCCTCCAGGGTACGTCGAGGTGGTGGATGGCGATCAATTTGTTTTGAACGTTCATTCCGTGACCCATCTTGGCGGTGGAGCCCACGAGTACGGCCAGTTCGCCCCGGTTCATTGCGTCAAACATGGCTTTGCGCTCGCTGTCGGTCGAGTAATCGTGTACGAACGCGACCTCATTTGACGGCATGCCCATGGCGACCAGCAGCTTTTTCAGTTCATCGTACAGATTAAAACCGGCCTTGGGCGTGGAAATGTCGCAGAACACGAGCTGAGTGCTCTTCCGGTCGCGGGTCTCATTGTAGACCTCTACGACTTTTTCCGCGCAGCGGACCACTTTTGATTCCGGGTCCATTCCGAAAGCCATATCGATGAGCCGCATGTCCAGCGCCGCTTTTCTGCCGTCGGAAGTGACTTTAAGCATGTTGTCTTCCTTGATCGTCACCCGCTTCTGGCGGATATCGTCGGCGCGGCCGGATATCTCCCGGAGGTAGTCCCGGAACGCTTCGGTACCGGGGATCATTTCGTCGGTGTAGCCCTCGATCTCCGGAATGCCGATGCCTTTGTCCACCCGGTGAAAATCGATTATTGACGACAATGTCGCGGTAAGCTCGGGTATGTTGCAGAACCGTCCGAACCGTGTGACGAGATTGTAACTGTTGGTGTCAATATCGATTTCAAAATCGGACACTTTTTCGGCATACATGCCCGCCCAGGCGTCAAAGGTGGTGATTCCCTGGAATTCCAGTTCGCCTTCCTGAAGGTATTTCTGCATTGCGAAAATATCAGAAAGCGAGTTGGTCACCGGCGTGCCCGTGGCGAATACCACGCGGCCGCCGTCGTTCATTCTCTGCACGCAGTGGACCTTGTCCATCATGCTGGTTCCGTGTTTTGCCGCGGAATTGGCGATGCCTCTTACGCGGCTGATCCGGGTATCGAGTTCAATGTTTTTGTAGTTGTGCGCCTCGTCCAGGAACAGCGTATTTATGCCGAGGTCGTCAAATGAGATATCCTTGGGTTTTACTTTCTTGTAATCCTTCTGTATCTTGTCGATGGAATCCTGAATTTCCACGATCCGCTTTTCGAGCCGGCCTTTGCTGACGTATGAATTCATCGCTTTTGTAAGCGTGTCAATTCTTTCCTTGTACAGTTTCTCGTAGAATTTATCGGAGAGCGCGAGCATGTCGAAGCAGCTGTAAGTCATGAGGATGGCGTCATGATCTTCGTTCATGATCTTAAATAAAGTCTCGCTTCTGTTCTTCGGATCGAAATTCTTGTTCGTGACGACAAGCAGCTCCGCCTGCGGGTACATATGCCGGAATATCCGCTCCCACTGGGCAATTATATTGTTAGGAATTACATAGAGATTCTTTTTCGACTTTCCGAGCCGCCGCAGTTCCATGCCCGCGGCGATCATCGTATAGGTCTTGCCCGCGCCGACATCATGGGCAAGGAGCGTATTCGGCGACATGATTATACGTTCGACGGCGTTTTTCTGGTAGTCGTAAAGCTGAATATCCGGGCTGAGCCCCGGCAGTTTAAGGAATGAACCGTCAAAAACCCGGACCCGGTTGTTCCCGTACCGGCGGCAATACTGCGACTGCAGCCTCTTTTTGCGCGTTTCATCCGACCAGACCCACTTTTGAAAAGTCTCGATCATGTATTTCTGCTTTTCGAGCAGCTTCAGTGTTTCGTCCTGGTCAAGAATCCGGTCTTTGCATTCTATGTCGTGCGGGTCTTTCGGTTTGGTGGCGGTCAGCGTCTTCATATTGAGAGTGTTCTCAAGGATATGAAGCATGTTCATATAGTCGGTACCGTAAGTGCGGGTATTGACTTCTTTGAACATATCGCGGTATGAACTTTTCTGAAGCCTTGCCTTTTCGGGCACCTCCCAGGTGCCGGTGAATTCGTTGTGCCTTACCGCGTACTTCGGGTCGCTGCCGTGGCCGTAGTATTCTTTGGCTTCGCGGGTGTTGATATTGCCGCCGAACGCCATATACGCGATGAAATCGTCAATGACATCCGTCGGCACCCACGGCGAACCCAGCGTGATATATATGTCCTCCACCGGAATGTCCGGCTGGACAATGCTCTCCAGTGCGTCCACGTTCGCCTGAAAATAGCCGTTGTATTTTTTGTTTTCTTCCTTTGCGACCTTCAGTTTGTGGTTGAGGTTGCCGGAAAGGTATTCATTGGCGGTTTCCCAGCCTTTGTAAAAAACTTCGTTCCAGTGGAGGGGGTTCTGATAGATCGAACCGCGAAGCTCCGAGATGACGGCTTCCATTGTGTTTCCGGAGACCTGGGAGATGAACTCGATGTCGACCATGCCCAGCATTTCGAGAGACATGATGAGGCCGTCGCCGATGGATTCGCACTTTATTTCGACCCGCTCGTCGCCTTCAAAGCTGTTGACGAAATCGACGGGCAGGTCCATTCGGGTGACGCTTTCGATGTGTTCAAGGCGCCGCTTTTCTCTGCGGGCCTCGGCTCTTCTGGCCGCAGCTTCCCGTCTTTTTATCTCTTTTTCGAGGGCAATACGCCGCTTTTCAGCCTCTTCCTCCAGCTTCTTGCGCTTCGCTCTTTCGCGCATATCCTGACCGGCCACGCGCAGCGTCTCCAGCGCGACGTCAAGATCTTCTACCGTCAGTGAGTCGCTGATCTCCTTGACGCTTTCGAAGAACCGGTCGATCTTATCGTTCCGCATTTTGGCGGCGGCGACTACATCTATGAACTTGCACTGCGAAAACTGAGTCGTTGTGCGCTCGTTGTCGTATCCTTTTTTCGCCAGGACCTTATAATAGTACGAAGTGCCTTCGGTCAGATAAAAGTCAATGAGCGGCGCGGTGCTCTCCCTAAAGAGAGAATACCCGTCGGTTTTGTTTTCGGCGCGGTAGATCTCATACCCTTCCGCGGCTTCAACGGGAGTGATCCTGAACGTGGCCAGGCTGCCGCTGACGCTGTATTGAAAGTCCGGTATTATTGCCTCGAAACTCAGAACTTCGTTTTCGGTATTCGATTCTGCCGTTGGTTTTTTCATGATGGTGCCTTTTTGTTCTATTTTGTCAATTGTAACATATTTTCTTTGATAAAAAAAGCGGAGTTGATACGGTTCAGTATCCGTTTTTTGTCGGTGCTCCAGAGCGGGGCAACGAGCAGTTTGCGCGGCGCGTCGCCCGTGACGCGGTGGACGGCAACGCCGGGGGGCAGCAATGCTATTGCCTTCCGCACGATATCGATGTATTCGTCCATTTCCAGCGTGCGGAACGCGCCGTTTTCATACAGATCTGCCAGGTTCGTGCCGCGGAGGACGTGGAGGAGCTGAAATTTGACGCCGTTGACGCCGCGCTCCGCTACATATTTCACCGATTCCAGCATCATTTCGGGGGTTTCGAGGGAGAGGCGCGGAGCGTTGTCCCCGGCGGTCTCCGCAGCGGTCTGAACAGGGGTCTGTCCCCCGTATGGGAGACCGAAAATTAGGTGCGTGATCACGCGGAGGCCGCGGGCGCGAAGCTGCCGGACCGCCTCGTCGTACTCGCTGAGATCGAAGCCGCGCCGGATGAACGCCGCAGTGGCGGGATGGATCGTCTGCAGGCCGAGTTCAACGTATACCGGCGCTTTTTGAGCCAGCCGGCTGAGCATGTCCAGGATGTCGGGGCCGAGGCAGTCGGGGCGGGTGGCAATTGACAGCGCCGCCACCGCCGGATCCCTCAGCGCGGCGGTGAACAACGGCTCCAGATACGAGACCGGCGCGTATGTATTGGTATAATTTTGGAAATAGGCAATAAACCCGGCATTTTCGATGTTGATCTTCTGCGCGAGGCGTGCTTTGGCGCGGTCGAGCTCTTCCTGTCTGCCGGTGAACCGTTCGGAAAACTCGCCGCTGCCCGCCTGGGAACAGAAAATGCAGCCGCGCGTGCCTTTGGTGCCGTCCCGGGTGGGACAGGTGCAGCCGATGTCCAGCGCGAGCTTGTATATTTTGCGGCCGAATTCCGCGCGCAGCGCTGCGCCGGCGGTGAGAAACGGTACGGTTTGCGGCGTGTTGTCCACTTTTATCTGCCTCCGGCGGCAATTATACACTAATATCTATGAATATGCTATAATTGACGGCACCGGTTCAAATGGCAAATGCTGCGAACCGAGTGATGGCGCCGCATTTCTGGGGGAACGAAATGCTTTGCCATTCACTCGGCTCCGCAGGGCAGGAAAAGGTGGAAAATGGCAAAGGGAGAATTGCAAGGGGAAATGGCAAATGAAGGTAGATAATATATTGACCGCGGACATGCGGGAAGCGTTCAAAGAAGTGATCGTGAGGGCGGGGGAGCTGGTGTTGTCCGCGCGCCGGGGCGGCAACGCGCTCGACGTGGAGACCAAGAGCGGCAGCGCCAACTACGTGACGGAGTACGACAAGGCGGTGCAGGAGCTGCTGGAGCGGAAGCTGTACGCGCTGCTGCCCGGGGCATCGTTCCTGGCGGAAGAGGAAACCGATTTTAAGCCGGGGGACAGACCCGCGTTTGAACAGGGGGACAGACCCGTGTTTAAACCGGGGGACGGGTTTACGTTCGTGATCGACCCCATTGACGGCACCACGAATTTCATTAACGACTACCGCGTGTCGGTGATCTCGGTGGGACTGATGTACCGCGGCGAGGCAGTGTGGGGCGGCGTGCTGCAGCCGTACACGGGCGAGTTTTTCTCGGCGCTGAAGGGCGGCGGGGCGTACTTGGAATGCGGGCTGTGCGGACGCGGGGGCGACCGGGCGCTCGCACGGCTTAATACGGGGGACAGACCCCTGAAAAAGTCGGTGATAATCTTCGGCACGGCGCCGTATTACAGAGAGACGCTGGGCCGGTACAGCATGGCGGCGGCGACCGAGCTGCTGATGCGCGCCGGTGACCTGCGGCGGAGCGGTTCGGCGGCGCTGGATCTGTGCATGTTGGCCGCGGGCCGGGCGGACGGGTTTTTCGAGTTGAGATTGTCCCCGTGGGACTACGCGGCGGGCGGCCTGATCCTGGAGGAGGCGGGCGGCGTTGTCACCGATATCAACGGAAAGAAACTGCCCGTCAAGAGGGGAGCGGTAAGCTCCGTCGTGGCGGGCAACCCGGATATTTATTCACAAATTCTGCCGGTCGTCAGGGGCGCGGTGCCCGAGGAAGTGATCTGAGCGGGCGGGCGGTTTAGCGCGGCCGGCGGGCGGCGGCAATGGCTTTTACGGCGGCTGCGACGCCGGTGGCAATGAATGCTCCCGCAACGAATCCGGCTATATCCAGCAGCACGTCGGCAACTTCCGGCGAGCGCCCCGGCACCAGATACTGAAGCGTTTCGTCAACGACCGCGACCAGCATTCCCGCTGCCAGCACCCAGCCGGCCGACAGAAGCCGGCCCGCAGAGGATACGTGAGGCGTCTGATCGGAAATTACGGTGCTCTGAGGGCCGCTGCGGCGCTTTCGCACCGCGATACAGGTCAACACTCCCAGCACTCCCAAAACGCCGAATTCGCCGAAATGCGCGGCTTTTCTGAGGCCGTGTTCTGAAACGCGCGGGAGCGAGCCTTGCACCGTGTTCAGCAGTTGGCCGCTTTGTGCTTCGGATGTTGCCGCCGGCGTCAATGAGTTCGAAAAGATAAACGCGATCCACAGCACCGTCAACACGCAGAAGACCACCATAGCGGCGATCGCTCTGCGCTTTTTAAACACGGGGACAGACCCCTTGTCAGCGGGGTCTGTCCATGCGTTAAGTTCGGGGTCTGTCCCCCGTTCAAAAGCGTTGTGCGCTTGCATCGGTATCAGCTGATTATGCGGACCTCGGCGGGCGCCTCGATCTTGGAGACGACTTCGCCTTTGGTGTTGCGCTTATGGATCACGTGGATGATGCCGTAGGGCGTGGGGTAGGTGCCTTCAACGAAACGCAGGTTGCCCAGCTTCGGCGCGATGCGCACGGTCTTGCAGCCCGGTTCCACCGGCGTGATGCCCAGCACGTAGCGGGAGAGGAACGCCGCGGGGCCGGATGCCCAGCCGTGGCAGAGGCTGTGGCGGAAACCGATGTAGCAGTAGGCGCCGTAATCGCCGTGCAGATCTTTGACGCCCTCGGGCACGAGTTCGTCAATGCGCCCGGAGCCCTCGAGCCAGTCGAGGTTGAAGTCTTCCCAGAAAGTGGTGGCGCCGCGGTCGAGCATTGCCCCCCAGAAATCCCGGACCATATCCAGCGCCGCGCCGGTCTCGTCCAGTTCGGCCAGCGCCTGCAGCACGTAGAAACCGAAGAACGTGGAGATGCGGTGCGCACCGTCCTTTTTGATCATTTCGCAGAGGTCGCGCGCCGCGTTGTCCTTCGCTATGCCCGCGAGGATCAGCATTGCCGCCGCCTGCTTGCTGCCGTTCGGATCGGGCAGGTGGGTGCGGAGCTTCGCCGCGCATTCACGGCACATTGCCGCCGTATCCGTCTCGCCCAGTTCGTCGCACAGGAACGCGCCGGCGTCGAAGCACATTGCCAGCATGCCCTGGTAGCCCGCGTGGATGCCGGCGGGATTATTGTCGGTGGGCCAGTCGAGCAGCCGCCGGTCGGGCAGTATCTCGCTGCCGTCCTCCGCGATGCAGCCCTTGAAGAATTCCAGCAGTTTGACGAGGTAGTCGCGCTGCTCCGCCAAATATTCCTTGTTGCCGTTCTGCATGTACCAGCCGTAATGCACCAGCACCCACCACACCGAATATCCGGAAATGCCGCACATCATACGGGGCAGGGGCGATTCGTCGCGCGCCAGGTCGAGGCTCTTTTCGACGCTGATATCGTGGCCGAACACGGCCTGGATCGTGGAGGTCTCGGGGTGGATGTCGCCGATCCACACGAGGCGGTCGCGCTTGATGCCGTCCCAGACGTACTCCTGCATGTTGAGGTGCACGGTGTACGCGGCGGTGTCCCAGATCTTGTCCAGGCGCGGGTCGCTGGAATGGAACGAGCCTTTATATTCGAGTTCGCGGTAGATGAATATGCCGGACACGGCCATCAGCGTGAGCGTGGCGCCGGGATCGAGGAGGTCAATGCGCACGAACCGGAAGCCGGACGGTCCGATCTCGGGCATGCTGTAGAAGCCCACGTCCAGGACCTGGTCGCGGTCAATATGGTCGTTGGTGGCGTTCTTGCGGCCTCCCAGTTCGGCCATGGCTTCTTCGGCGGATTCGCCGAACCGTACGCGGATCTTAACGCGTGCGGGATTGACGCCGACAATGAACAGCTTAACGTAGCCGTGATATTCCACACCGAAGTCGATCAGCACCGCCGCGGGCTTGAAACCGTCGCCCGCCGGGCCGTTTTTCATTACCATCTGTTCGGGCACGTTGAAGTGAGTCTGTTTTTCGTGAGGTTTCAGCAGGCAGGCTTCGCCGCTGACGCCTTCGGTCTTCCACAGAATGCGCTGCGGAGTGAGAAAACGGCGCACGCGCACGTCCGGCTCGGAGTCTTTGTAAATAGCGGTGTTGCGGATCCCCGCCGGCACGTAATTTTTGTTCTGATCCATACGAGTATACCTCCCGGGAGTGTGATCTGGCGATCAGTTTTTGCTGAGGTCAATGCTATCATTTTTTCGCGGTTTTGTCAACGTTGTGACCGCGCGCCGGCCGTTTATTTCCGCGGCTCCCCGCCGTTTTTGAAACCGGGGTCTGTCCCCCGGCAAGCAGTTGACGGCGGAGCGGAAAGATAGTAGAATGAGCGGGAGGTCGGGTTGACGCCGCGGTGCGTTATTTCAAGGAATAAGCTGCGGAAAACTCGGGCAAACTGTGGAAAACTCTGTGGAAAACGTGGCGGACAATGTGAAAAACCCCGTTTTGACTGCGGAAAGAGACTGCGCCGGGTCAATATTCCGGCGCGGCGGTTTGTCCCGGCGGCGCAGTGGTTTCCGCCCCTCGAAAAACTCGTCGATTTACGCCGCAAAAACAAGGCAGGAGGAACAACTGAAATGAAGAGATTTTTGTTACCGGGGGACAGACCCGCGTTTAAAGCTAATCTGCACTGTCACAGCACATTCTCGGACGGCCGGAACACCGTCGAGCAGCTCAAGCAATTATATATGGAGCGCGGGTACAGCGTCGTGGCATTCAGCGACCACAACTGCCTGGTGCCGCATCCGGAACTCGCCGAGCCCGGATTCGTGCCGCTCACCGCGACGGAGATCAATATTGACGACGGCCGCGGCCACACGTACCACCTCAATTTCTTCTCGCCCGAGCTTATGCGCGACCGGTTTCCGGACATTGACCGCGTGTACAGCGTCGAAGGCGTGAACCGGGTGATCGAGACCGGCAACGCTGCCGGATACCTCTGCCAGTACAACCACCCCCGCTGGTCGTTCCAAAACGCATCGGATTTCACCGGGCTGCGCGGCCTGTGGGGTTTCGAAGTGTTCAACACCGGCTGTGAGGTGGAAATGAACGACGGCTGGGGCGATTACGAGTATGAGACGATGTGCCGGGACAGCGACGAGCTTCCGGCGGCTACCGCCACCGACGACAACCACAACTGGGCTCAGGATCCCGGCGGCCCGTACGATGACTCGTTCAAAGGGTGGACAACTTTTTTCGCTCCCGAGCTGACGTACTCCGCCGTGTTTGAAGCGCTGAAGAATAAGGACTGCTACGCTACCACCGGGCCCGAGATCACCGCGCTGTACGCGGAGGACGGGAAGCTTTATGTTGATCATACGCCCGCGTGCTCCGTGATCCTGCGCTTTGACACCCGCCGCACCGGAAAAGTACTTAGTCTGAACGACGATATCACCCACTCGGAGTTCGACATCGGCGGCGATTACCGGCACTTCCGGCTCGAGGTCAAGGACATTCACGGCAACAAAGCCCTGACCCGCGCCTACACGAAAGCCGACGTTGAATAATATGTATAAATATATCCTTTTTGATTTTGACGGAACGATCTACAACACCGTGGAAGGCATCACCAGATGCGTGGCGTATGCAGCGCGGAAGCAGGGGTTTGAGGTCGATCCCGCAGAGCTGCGCGGTTTCGCCGGACCGCCGCTGATCCCGAAATACATGAGCTATTTCGGCATGTCCGAGGCGCAGGCCTGGCAGGCGCTGGCGGATTTTCGGGAGCGGTACGTGCCGGTCGGGGCTTACGAAAGCGAGCCGTTTCCGGGCGTGGGCAATATGCTGGACACGCTCATCGCCGCGGGCAAAACGCTGGCAATTTCCACTTCCAAACCCGAGTTTCAGACGCGCCGGCTGCTGGAGCGCGCGGGGCTCACGGACAAATTCAAAGCGGTTGCCGGCGGACCGCCCGACGGCGCTGATATCGCCAAACCGGACGCGGTGCGGCTGGCAATGGAGCAGATCGGCGCCGGTGTTGACAACACGCTGCTGGTGGGCGACACGGTCTACGATGTCGAAGGCGCCCACGCGGTGGGGATCCCCTGCCTGGCGGTGGGGTACGGTTACGGCGACCCGGAGGAGCTGCGCGCCGCCGGAGCGGACTGGTTCGCGGAGAAAGTGGAGGACATTGCCGATGTGATACTGGGGCTGTAACGCTTCGGAACGCCGCCGGCCTCCGGAGCCGGTGAAAATGGCGCAAACGCTGTTGCCACCTGGCTTTGCGGGGCGGGCTCTACTGCCGGTAGACCTCGGGAAATATCGGGAAATAATTTTTGGGAACTCTACTGCCGGTAGAGTTTCCGCTTTTTTCGGGAAATATCTTGCGCCGGCCGCCGGAAGGTGTATGATGAAGCCGCTGAAGCATGCGAAACAGCGAATAAATCGAAAGGCGGCGCTCCGCTGAAAAGGCGGGAGCATTGATAAAATGTACGTTAAGATCTATATATCGGATATTGAGGATGGGGGCCGGCGGGTCCCTAAAAAGCAGGTGTTCGACGGCTGGTTCCGCGGAAATATCGACAGCGCAGAGGTAACGGCAGTGCTGGAGCTGCTGAAAAAAGATCCGCCCGGCGTTGTCCTGGACCGAATGCGGGAAAACTGGGAAAAACTGCAGCGGGACGGGGCGCTGACGGTGGAATTTGCAGATGAGAGTGAGTTGTATAAATATGTTGACCTCGACGGCGAATGGCAGGAAGATATCGACATACGCGCCGCGTCAAAACTGCGTTTGGTCGGGTGCGCGATGCTGGTGCTGCTGCCCGGAGAGCGGCCGTATCGGGCGGTGATACCGGATAAATTGTCCGAGCTGCAGCGGTCCGTGGGCGGGTATATCGAGATCACGTATCCGTTCACGGACAATTGCCTCGTCATCGGCAACGACGAAGCCAAACTGATCGGCATGGCGGGCAACCGGAGGATCAACGGCGAGGTCTACGCCGGACCGCTGCTGCTGGCGGGCGATGACTATCTGGGCGGCTTCTGCGACCTGACGCCCGCGCAGATACAGAAATATGAAACACAGTTCCGCGCGCCGGAGCAGATCACAGAAGGGGAGGTGGAGAAAAGCATCCGGATCGAGGTGTTTGCAGTCTAAAAGCAGCGTAAAATTGAAAAATTGCAAAAAAGGCGGCATAAAATTGCATGAAAAACTGCGGCAAAACCGGCGCCGTTATGGTATAATGCCCTTGTATTGCTTCCGTCGCTTATACGGGCGGAAGCGGGAAGGAAAATATACGGTATGAATAAAGCGATACCGATCTTCTTGAAGGACTATGACGGCGCCGGAAACTGTCAGGCCGGATTCGTGCGTGCGCTGGATTTGCAGGCGCTGAGACCGGGAGAGGCGATCCGCGTCAACGTGACGGCGAGCACCGCCTACCGGCTTTATGTGAACGGCCGATTTGTGGCGCACGGCCCGGCGCGGACCACGGAAAACTATCTCCGGGTGGACTATCTTGACGTCAGTGCGCTTATTAAAGAGGGCCGCAACATATTCGCGTTCGAAGTGTTTCACTGCGGCGAACCGTACGGGGCGTATTCCAACGACATCACCCGTGCGAAAGCGCTGCTGGCCGCGGAGATCGTGCGTGCAAGCGAAGATGACGGAGATAAAACTGAGGTAATTGACGTCACGTCGCCCGATTGGGCCGCCATCCACCTTACGCAGCGGGTGCGGCGCGCCGAGCGGATCTCACATTGCCGCCAGAGCGCGGAAAATTACCGCCTCGACGCAGAGTTCTTCGCCTGGCGTACTGAGCCGGAACTGTGCCGGGACGCGGCGGCCGCGGTGGAGTGCGATTATAAATATTTGCCCAGACATATGGCAATGGCTTCGTTTGAGCGCTCCGGCACCGGCCGGGTCGTGGAGTTCGGCGGCGCGGTCCTCAACGCGTCAAAAGATGTCCCCGAAGACTGGTTCTGCCGCAATTCGCCGGACTATTTTAAAGTGCCGATGGAACGCCCCGTGCTGGACTACCGGCGCACAGAAGAGGTGCCCGCTCCGGCGGAAACACACTTCCGGGCAGACGGCAACGGCGGCATGACCGTTACGGGCATCCGCGACGACGCGACGGTGTTTGTGCATTTCGACCTGGGCAAACTGTACCTGGGCTTTATCCAAGTGCGCGTCAAAACCGCCGCGCCCTGCGTGCTGGATATCGTGCACCTGGAGAGCTACAACTATTACGACCGCAAAGACGAGATCGCGGGCGGCGCCAACCCGGTCACGCGGCTGCACCTGCCGGCGGGCAATACCGATTTTACCTGCTTCGAACCTGCTCTGGTGCGGTATATAAAACTATATGTGCGGCCGGAAACGGCGATTGCCGCCGGGGAAGGTGAAGTCGCTGAAACCGGGACCGGAACCGGCAGAAACACGCCGGAGATACATATTGACCGCCCGGAAGTCGTGGATTATTCCACCCCGGACACGGAGATCGGCGCGTTCCAGTGCAGCGATGACAACCTTAACCGGCTTTACGAAGCCGCGCGGCGCACGCTTAAGTTGAATACGCTGGATATATTCATGGATTGTCCGGAGCGGGAGCGGGGCGGCTGGCTCTGCGACTCGTTGTGGACGGCCCGCGCGTGCAGCATGCTGATGGGCAACACCGACGTGGAACGCGCGTTTATAGAGAACTTTTTATTGACGCCGAAGGAGTCGATGTGGCACGCGTTCTTCCCGGAATGTTACCCCGCGCTGAAGCCTAATTACGACGCCTGCCCCGGCCTGCTCACCTGGAGCTTCTGGCTCATGCTGGAGCTGTGCGAGTATGTGGAGCGGTCCGGCGACGTTGCCTTCGCGCGCAGCCATGCGGACCGGGTCGAAGCGTTCGTTGACGGCAGCCTCGAACTGATCGGGCCTTCCGGCCTGCTGGAAAATCTGCCGTGGATCTTTATAGACTGGTCGCTGGCCAACGAATATTGCCGCCCGATCTCCACCGCGGCCAACGCCCTGTACGCCCGCATGCTGCTGGATCTGGGCAAATTGTTCGGCCGGGACGATTGGGCGAAACGCGGCGGCGAGCTGCGGGCGATACTCCGCACGGCGCTGGCTGGCAGCAACGAAAAACCGCAGGATATCGGCGGTTTCCTGCCGGATGCGCTGGAATACCGCGATGGCCAATTGCACAAACGCGGCAACATCTCCGAAGCCGCCCAGTACACGATCATCTGGTCCGGCCTGTTTGACCGCGCAGAAATGCCGCACTACTTCTGGCGCCTGATCCACACCACCGGCCCGGCGCGGGAGTTCGAGTGCGACACTCGTCTGGGCAAAGCGCAGCTGTTCATCGGGCTGTGCATCCGGCTGGATATGCTCTCGCGCCTGGGCGAATACGACATAATGCTCCGGGAACTGCATGCGATCTACGACCCGCAGCTGCGCGAAGGACCGGGCACGCTCTGGGAAAATCTGGACGTGCTCAACACCAGCCGCTGCCACGGCTTCTCATCGCACGCCGCGGTGCTGCTCACCCGGGACATTCTGGGCCTGGGCGAACCGGACGAGGTCAATAAAACAGTTCACATCGCTCCGCACCCGTGCGGCCTGCGCTGGGCCCGCGGTGTGGTCAATACCTCCGATGGCCTGATCTCGTACGCCTGGCGGCTGGAGGAGGGCGAGCTGAAAGCACAGCTGACGCTGCCGGAAGGATGGAGTATAAAATGAAACGCTGGTTTAAATACATCAAACCGTATCTGGGGTATTTTATATTCGGCCCGGTATGCATGATCGTGGAAGTCATTGGCGAAGTGGTGATGCCGAAGCTGCTGGCCTCGGTCATAAATTCCGCCAACGACGGTACGTTGACCAATGAAAGCAGCATCGGGACCATGTTCCTGATGATATTGACCGCGATACTGATGATGGCGGGCGGCGTCGGCGGCGCGTACTTCGCGTCCAAAGCCTCGGTGAACTTTGCCGCGGATCTGAGGTCGGATATGTACAGCCGGGTGCAGGCGTTTTCTTTCGCCAACATCGATAAATTCTCCACCGGCTCGCTGGTCACGCGGCTCACCAACGACGTGACGCAGGTGCAGAATTTCATCGCGATGCTGCTCCGGATGGCGCTCCGGGCGCCGGGCATGATGATCGCCGCGCTGATAATGGCGATCCTGATAAAGCCGTCGTTGTCGGTGGTATTTGCGGTAAGCATCCCGCTGATGCTGGTGACGCTGGTGTTTATTGTCCGCACCGGCTTTATGCGCTTCTCTAAAATGCAGGAGAAGATCGACGCGCTGAACTCCAATGTGCAGGAAAACGTCACGAACGTGCGCGTGGTCAAGAGCTTCGTGCGCGAGGAATACAGCGGCAAAGGCTTCCGCAAGGCCAATAAAGAACTGAAAGACTCGGGCATCCGGGCAATGTCCGTGATGATCTTCCTCAGCCCGATCATGACCCTGTTCATGAACGCCACGATAATTGCCGTCATACTGATCGGCGGCCGCATCGTGCTGCGGGGCGATATGTCGGTGGGCGACTTGTCCGCGTTCATAACGTATGTGACGCAGATATTGTCCTCTCTGCTGATGATCACGTTCCTGATTATGATGTCTTCCCGCGCCATGGCGTCGGGCAAACGTATCAACGAAGTGATGGACGAAAAGCTTGATGTCACCGACGAAAATGCGGCCTGCCCGGACAAAAAAGTGGAAAACGGCGAGATCGAATTCCGCCACGTGTCGTTCCGCTATTATAAGGACAGCGAGGATGAGGTACTTTCCGACATCAACCTGACGATCCCGGCCAACTCCATCGTGGGCATCATCGGCTCCACGGGTTCGGGCAAGTCGACGCTGGTGTCAATGATCCCGCGCCTCTACGACTGCGACCGGGGCGAGGTGCTGGTGGACGGCGTCAATGTCCGCGACTATTCGCTGGTCAACCTCCGCGACGGCATCGGTATGGTGCTGCAGAAAAATACGCTGTTTTCGGGAAGCATTGCCGACAACCTGCGCTGGGGCGATGAATTCGCGACCGACGAGGAAGTGCGGCAGTTTGCGGAGTACGCGCAGGCGGATAAATTCGTGAGCACGTTCTCCGAAGGGTACGACACGCCGCTGGACCAGGGCGGCACCAACGTGTCGGGCGGCCAGAAGCAAAGGCTGTGCATTGCCCGCGCGCTCCTGAAGAAACCTAAGATATTGATCCTGGATGACTCGACCAGCGCCGTTGACACCGCCACCGAAGCGCAGATCCGGCGCGCGTTCCGCGAAGAACTGCAGGGGTCTACCAAGATCATAATTGCCCAGCGTATCTCGTCCGTGCGCGACGCGGATATGATCGTCGTAGTCAACGAGGGCCGGATCACCGGCATCGGCAAACACGAGGATCTGCTCCGGGACAACGTGGAGTACCGCGAGATCTACGAATCTCAGAGCGGAAAGGAGGAGTGAGCTATGGCCAGAAGTTTGGAACAACTCCAGAAACAGTACAACAGCACTGCCGCCTCGAGTCCGCGCGGCATGATGCCCGGCGGCGGCCGCGGCCGCAGTCAGAGCGCCAAGGGCAAACCTAAAAATACCGGCGCGACGATCAAACGCCTGCTCTCCTACCTGAAACCGTACCGAATCCGGCTTATCATCGTACTGCTCTGCATGCTGGTGAGCACGGTCACGTCGCTCTGCGGTTCATATCTGATGGCGCCGATCATCAACCGGCTGACCAGGGAAGTCAGCCCGTCAACGCCCTTGAAAATGTCCGGCACGGAGCGCATCGCGGACGGTATCATTCAGTCTTTCACCAACGGCAAGACCGATGCGATGTCATATATTCTGGCCGCGGTGCTGCTGCTGGCGATAGTGTACACCGTCGGCATTTTGACTTCGTACGTTCATGCCCGTATGATGCTGCGCACCACGCAGGGCGTAATGGAAAAGCTCCGCAACGACCTGTTCGAGAAGCTGCAGAAATTGCCGCTCCGCTATTTTGACTCCAAACCCACCGGCGAGATAATGTCGCGGTTCACCAACGATATCGACAACATCGAGTCAATGGTCAACAACTCGCTCACCTCCATGATCTCGGGCCTGATCACGCTGGCAGGCGTGCTGGTGTTTATGATCACGACCAACTGGGTGTTGACGCTGATCACCGCGGCGTTCGTGCCGATCTTTGCCTGGGGTGGCGTCGCCATCGGCAAGCTGTCCCGTAAGTATTATTCCAGCCAGCAGGCGGCGCTGGGCGCGGTCAACGGCTACATCGAAGAAACAGTCACCGGCCAGAACGTGATCAAAGTGTTCAATCACGAGGACGAGTGCGAAGAGGAGTTCGGCAAGCTCAACGGCGACATGCGCGGCAAGCAGTTCCGCGCCACCTTCTGGGGCGGCGTAATGGGTCCGATCATGGGCAACACCTCTCAGATCTCATATGCAGTCACCGTCGGTATCGGCGGCGTATTCCTGGTAGCCGGACGGCTTACGCCGGGCGGCCTGGCGGTATTCGCGCAGTATTCGCGTCAATTCGCTATGCCGATCAACCAGATCTCGCAGCAGATGGCTACGATATTCTCGGCACTGGCAGGCGCGGAGCGCGTGTTCGAAGTCATGGACACCGAACCCGAACTGCCCGATGCGGCCGGGGCTTCGGATATGCCCGATATGAAAGGCGACGTGGTGCTGGACAACGTCAGCTTCGGCTACATCCCGGGCAAAACGGTGCTCAAGCACATCAGCCTGTACGCCAGACCCGGTCAGAAGATCGCGTTCGTGGGTTCCACCGGTGCGGGCAAGACCACCGTCACCAACCTCCTCAACCGCTTCTACGATATTGACGAAGGGTCGATCACCATCGACGGCGTTGACATCCGCAACATCAAGCGTGACGTACTGCGCCGCAACATCGCCATGGTGCTCCAGGACACGCATCTGTTCACCGGCACTATCATGGACAACATCCGCTACGGCCGCCTGGATGCCACCGACGAGGAAGTTATCGAAGCTGCTAAGACCGCTTCGGCGCACAGCTTTATCATGCGCCTGAGCAAAGGCTACCAGACCGTCATTGAGGGCGACGGCGCCAACCTGTCGCAAGGTCAACGCCAGCTCCTGAACATTGCCCGGGCGGCGATCACTAAAGCTCCGATCCTGGTGCTGGACGAAGCAACATCTTCCGTCGATACCCGTACCGAGCGCCACATCGAAAAAGGTCTAACAGAGCTCATGCAGAACCGGACCACGTTCGTGATAGCGCACCGTTTGTCCACGGTCCGCAACGCCAACGCCATAATGGTACTTGAGCACGGCGAGATCATTGAGCGCGGTGACCATGACGACCTGCTGAGCCAGAAGGGCAGATATTACGAATTGTACAACGGCCTTACGGAGTTGTCGTAACAGCGCGGCGAACGCCTGGCTTCGCGCCGGATGGCGGATATCCGCCGTCCGGCAGCGCGTACCAAGTGCCGCGTGTCAGTCAAGTTTATCGAAGATCCAGGTGCCGGATCCCAGAATATGGGGTTCGGCGCCTTTCCATTCGAATACAGCCTGAGTGTTGGCGGGAACGGTAATGGTACAGCAGTAATTGACGCTGTCGACCGGTTTGTGGTATTCGACTTTGATCGTTCCGTACGGAGAATCATATGATACATCTATGCTCGGCACACCGTCCATGCGGCACGGCCGCACGCGGAAACGCCGGAATCCGGGGACCAGCGGTTCAATACCCGCAAGGCAGGTAATGTAACTGTACATGAATCCGCCGTGCATCGGGTGGTTGTAGGACGCGACGCCTTTGGTACTGTCCTTTTCTACAAAATGCATATCCGGTTCTTCCCACATTGACGTACCGCCGGCGTCCATCATCACACCGAAACTGGGCGAAAAACGGTTGAACAGGAATGACAGTGCCACATCGCCGTATCCGAATTTCATCAATGCCGGTACCAGATACTTGTTGCCGTATATACCGGTAGGCATCTCGTATTTTTCATCCCGGATAGTCTGGATAGTATTCTGCAACAGCGGCGCAAACTCGCCCTTGGGATAAGTGCCCAGCAAAAGCGCAACGCCGTCGGAGCCCCAATAGCCGTATGTGTGGCGCTCGCGGTCGTAAAAATGACGGTTCAGTGCGTCCTTAATATCAGCGCACATATCCAGATATTTCTGTTCATCTCCGAACCCGAATGCTTTGGAGATCTCGCTCATACGCAGGCATATCTCGTAATACATAAATGTCGAAGAGTGAGGAACGGGCATGCGGCGCGGATTGTTGTTGCCGCCCGCCGGATCCCAGTCGCCGAGGCCTTCCGAAATAATGCAGTCATTGGCCCGGTTGGTCTCATGTTCGACCCAGCGGCGCATCATGTCTATATTGTCCAGTATAACTGAGCGGTTGCCTGTGTACTGCCACATATAGTAGGGGATGATGATCTGTGCGCAGCCCCACAAGGGTGACGCCTCACCGCAGCCGCGTTTGCCCGGCGCGATCATCTGCCAGGTGCCGTACACTTCGGTGGTGGTGCGGATATCGTTCATGTATTTTTCGTACGCCGCGGTCATATCATAGTTCAAGAGTGCCCAGTTGGAAACCACTTCCGCGTCGCCCAGCCAGCCGCATTTTTCGCGTGCGGGACAATCCTCCGGATAACCGTGGTAGTTGGAACGGAATGTGTTGTCCATGATCCCGTGAAGTTTGTTAAGGTCGCGGTTGCCGGAATCGAACGCAGTGATGCGCTTGAGGTCAGTTGACAGTGCCAGACCCTTGATCATATCGGCTTTGGGCATCATACCATAGCCCTCACTTATGTCGTGAATGCCGGTGATCTCCACATATCTGAAACCGTGGTATGTGAAGCGCGGTCTGTAGATCTCTGCTTCGGCACCGCCGCGGGCAATATATATCTCCTGCTGTATGCACTGGGTGGCAAATGCGCCGGAAGAACGGTAGTCTAATCCTCCGCCGGCGTTGAGCGCTTCGGCGGTGCGTACAACATATACCGCGCCGCGCGGCGAATGCGCCGGTATACGCAACTCATATATACCCGCAAAATTCTCTCCCAGATCGAAGATCCAGGCGCCGTCGGACGCACCGCTGGCACATTTCACGGTTATCGCAGGCAGCTCGCGGATGATCTTTACCGGCGGCATCAGGCAACCGGCAAGTTCGCCTTTCGGTGTTTCATCTTCAATGACCGGGCCCCAGTCCTCGTCCGATGATTCAAAAAGTCCGAAGTCCGGTGTCTCCAGGCGGCAGTCGTATACTTCGCCCGCGTAAATATTGTTGGTGGAAATAGGACTGTATTTGTATTTCCAGTTGTCCGTGCCGGTCACGACAGTCTGCTCCGTGCCGTCCGCAAAGCGGATCCGGAGCGCAGCAATTGCACATTCTTTGCCGTACACGAAACCGGTTGAGCCCCATACGCGGCTCTGCGAGTAAAATCCTTCACCCAGCAGTACGGAGAGTGCGTTACCGCCGGAGGTTAGCAGCGCTGTGACATCGGTGCCGCGGTATAATATGGTCCGCTCATAGTTTGTGGCGGGCGGGTCGATATAGTAGTCATCCGTGCGCTGTCCGTTGATGTAAAACTCGCCGCAGCCGAGGCCGCAATAGTATAAAACAGCCTGCGCAATGGCTTTTTCGGGGACAACAAACTTTGTTCTCAAATACGGAGCCCAGCCCGGAATATGCTTTTTCGGACGGATCCATTTTGCACCGCGCCACTCGTTTTTCGTGAGCCCGGTGGCAAAGGACAACGATGCAAAAGCAGTCTCGCCGTGATTGTCCTCGGCTTCAACGTTGAAAGAGTACTCGGTCTCGGGATCCAGTACCAGCCCTTCCGCGCGGATATCCACGCTTTCGGGACTCAGCACCCGGCCGGAATCATAAACGGCGCTGCCGTTTAAAGATACCGTAAATCTGTAGGATATCTGGAAAGTATCAGTTTTGTCCGATTGCATTTTCCAGCCGAATCTCAGACCGGAAAGCGGCGCGATCAGGGTCGCGGTCACACCATTGACAGTCAGATCGTAAAGCATCATATTAATCACCCGTCCTTTGCGGTTTTGCTGGTGTCAATATACCATATTCCGGCACGGTTGACAACCGCATTCGTACTATTCCAGGCGCGGCGTGTAAGCGTAAGATCCGCAATCGGCGAAAGCTCAGTCGACAGGCACCGCGCTTTTGACGGTCGCCAGATCCGGAATAGATTCCGCGGCGCCGGCTTTCGTTATTGACAGCCCGGCGGCCCTGCCGGCGAGTTCCATTGATTCCGCAATCGAACAGCCTCCGGCCAGCCCGGCTATAAAGTACCCTGTGAATGTGTCGCCGGCGCCCGTAGTATCCACGCGTTTGCCGTATGTGTACGTCCGGCCGGTGAAGATCGCACCGTCCGCAAAACATACAGCACCGCGCTTTCCCAGCGTCATCACGAGATTGGCCCGAGGATATTTAGTGTGGAGCGCCGTCAGTACACTTAGCGAATCGCTTTCGGATACTCCCGCCAGAGTCTCGGCTTCGCCTTGATTGACGATCATCCAGTCCAGCAGCGCCAGCCCGTCATATTCCGTGAGCGCTTTCGTGATGGGAGATGGATTCAGTACCACTATCATGCCTTTTTCATGGGCACGGTGAATGAGATAGTTGACGTTGGATATCTCGTTCTGCAGGAGCAGATAATCACCGGCATCGAAATGCGCCAGAGTCTCGTCGATCTCTTCCTGAGTTATCCGGCTGTTGGTGCCGCCGTAAATAATGATGCAGTTTTCGCCGGAATCCACGACCTGAATGATCGCGTGGCCGGTGGGGACCGCGCTGTCGATCCGCAGGTGATCGCAATTTACGCCGGCGCTTTCCAGAAATGATTTAAGGTCAATGCCGTCCGCGCCGATCTTGCCGCCATGGTATACTTCCGCGCCTGCCCGCGCCAGCGCTACAGACTGGTTCAGACCCTTTCCGCCGGTGTGCAGCGCACAGCCGGTAGCGGACAACGTCTCTCCGGCTTTCACGAACGCCGGCATCCGGTACACGTGATCGATGTTCAATGAACCGTAATTCAGAATTTTCATGGTCAAACCTCTCTTTCAGCACTCTGCGGTGATAAGCACGGGACAGTGGTCGCTTAGTATCATTGCCGCTTCGTCAGTGATCACCCGGTATGATCTTATGCGGACATTATTGCCGCAGAAAACGATATGGTCGATGGATTTATTGTTCTCATGTTCTGATGGCAGTGCCGCGATGTAGCGATCCGCGGCAGCATCGTATTGAGGATTATTATGATTGGTGCGGATGAAATCGATCCGCTCCTCCGCATATAATGACGCACATTCAATATGGTTTGCGGTCAATATCTCAAACGGGTCCGAACTCACCTTGCAGTTAAAATCTCCGCCGCAGAATGCCGGCATAACGCCGCCGGTCAATATCCGGATGAATTCCGCCAGTTCCGCCGCACTTTTGATCCGTACAGTATTGCCTTTATCGTTTTTGGCATAGTACATGTGCGTTGACAAAGCGGCAAATTGTTCGCCGCTTGCTTTGTCCCTGAGCACGGCGCCGCTTATGGATTTAGACAGATAGTCGTTGGGCCCGGAATACAGACGGAACATGCTGCGCAGTTCCTCGAACCGGCCGGAGTTGTACAACAGGGGAGTGTAGTTCAGCGGATTGCCGCTGAGCTCCGGAGTGCTCACGGTATATCCCAGCGCGGGCAAACCGATCTTCATCACATCGCATTCGTGCCAGTGCGGATGCACCTCCTGCAGCATCAATATATCCGGACGGTAGCGGCTGACGATCGACAGCAGCGCACGGTCGCGGCCGCGCACGGGGTTGCCGAATACATCAGCCCAGATATTGCTGGTCATCAGTGAAAGTTTCATTTTACACTCCTTTAAAAACAATTAATTGCCGCCGTCGCAGTGCCCGTTCAGCTTGTCGCGGAGCCACAGATATACGCCTGCGGTCCAGCCCAGCATTGCCGGCGTTTCGTACTCAGTAGTCACCGATACAGCGCCTTTAGCGGCATCATATTTCTCCCACAGCGACCCGGTCGCATCGAAGACCGAACGCGCGGTATCTATATATTTTCCGGCGACCCGCGCGGCAGCTTCTTTCAGTCCGGTCATGTTCAGCGCGGTGAATGCGAAATAGACATTGGAAGGCCACATAGCCGGGTAATCCCACTGCAGATAACGGGCATCTTCTCCTCTGTATTCACAGCTTGATATGCCGTAAGGCAGCTCCAGCCGGCGCAGTACCGCGGCAGCGGAAGCCGGATCATCATCGATGCCCAGCGCGTACGGATAAAAGGAAATGCAGCTGAGGACAGGGGAGAGGCAGCCGGAATTATAATCGTAATCATAATATATGCCGGTATTGCTGTCCCGCATGTACTTCCGGATGTTCTCTTTCCGGTCGGCGGCATATTTGCGCAGCGCTGCCGCTTCTTTATTGCGGCCCCGCAGCGCCAGCATCTCCGAAGCCTTGAGTTCCGCGTCGTACAGCAGACAGTTCAGATCCAGATGCACATACCGGCCCGGCGCGAAGCGTTTGTTCTTATACGGAAAGCGCGGATTGAAATCCCAGCCGCTTTCCGCGATCGAGTACAGTTCGCTGGCCAGCGCGGCGCCTTCCTCGGGTGTTGCGTACGGTTCACCGACTCTGGCTGCCAGCCAGCCGGCGGACTCGTACAGGGCTTGTTTAGTACAGTTATTGCCGAAGGCGCACAGACCATCGAACACGGTGCGGTCCGTGCGAAAGAACGTCAGTTCCCGCAGTATCGCGTCAATGTATTTATCGATCACCGCCGGGTCGTTTCTGAACTTGTACAGATCATATACGCCCCGCGTGAACAGCGGAGGCTGTGAACGGTCCAGCAGGTGGTTTGCGTTGGGCATATAACCGAGATTGTCGATGAAATACTTGATATTATCCAGGTTGTTTTCTGCCTGCGCGTCCCTGCCGGTGAGCATCAAGCCCAGATTTGTAAAATAAGTATCCCAGTAGTAAAAGTCCGTGAACGCTTCGCGCGCGCAGGGAACGGTGAACGGTCTGGGCAGCCGGACCATGCCGTGGATCGTGTCTTCCGGCTGCCGTACGGTGTTGTCCCAGTTGTCCTTGATATATTTGATTATACAGTCTTCCATAATTTTCCTCCTCATGTCCGGCCCCGCTGCCGTGAAGCCGTAAAGCGTTCATCTGCACCGGTCGGGGTCATGCGATCGAGCAGTTCTCATCCAGCAGTATTTGCTTTTTCAAAAACGCGCCGTCGGGTCCCAGGGGTTCCTGCTCGAGCTTTCCGGCGCGGTACAGCGCGTGCAGTTTTATCAGCACAAGATTTTCGTCCACATCCAGCACGCCCGCGATATGCCGGGCGTCGTATTCGTATGCTTCAGCCAGTTCCAGTACCGCCGTGTCTTCCAGCAGCAGATGCGCCGCGAACAGATTGGCTTCATTCTCGCTGATGCTGACGTCATCGAAAAAACCGAATTCATGCAGGCAGTTTCCCGCGGCCAGTCTGCGGTGCAGCGTGTCATGCCCCAGTTCATGCGCCAGCACGGTAGTCATCTGGCGGCGGTCAAGTTTGCTGTTGACGATTATGATCCGGTTCTTCCAGTTATACGTGTACAGCCCGAGCAACCGGTCCAGTTCGTTGCTGTAGATCAGTTTAATATTTTGATTCTTAATTATTGCCAGCGGATCCCGCGACCCCGCTTTGGCCACCAGCGAGTTCACGGCACCGTATATTTCAGAAGCGCGGCTCAACAGACTCACCTCCGTTCGCGCCGGTCGATGGTCTTACTTATACTTTTTAGGAGTATACTTTTCAACGTTCTGCTGCTTGCACTCCCAGTACGCGTCCTGGAGCGCCCGCATTACGCCGTCCTTCTCCTGTTCAGTCAGCTCGCCGCCGGCAAACAAACTGCGCATGTTTGCAATAAGCGTTTCCGCCTGCTTGCGGCCGCGCAGCCCGTATTGCGCGTGCACCGCCTCCACGAACTCGTCGTTATCGTTATGCAGTTCGCCCGGCTCAACTTTAAGAACTTTTGCCAGCAGAGCGTAGGTGTTGGGATTTTTGGGGTGGGTGCGTCCGATCTCGTAATTAGATATGGTATTCAGTCCCAGCCCGGTCAGCTCCGCAAGCTCCGTCTGCGTGTATCCGCGGTCCAGCCGCAGTTCCCGAAGCTTCTCTCCAAAGGTCATCGGCGTCAACTCCTTTCCTATATAACACTACCTGTGTGCGATCCGCGCTGTCTCGCGGTCCGGTACGGGCGATTCACAAATCGTTCCCAAATAATTTGTGAAAAGCTATTGACATTCACTTCCTGCCGGTGTATAATCGGCTCACAACTCACTTGTGAATGACAACGTGATTATACAACCGAATTGCGAAATTGTCAACCCCTTTCGCAAAAAAAGTTTCGACAGGCTTCGGCGTGATCCGGCACCGCCGGCAGGCATCGGGAGAATGGAGGAAGTGTAATATGGAATATAAAAAAGTATATGTAAGCGTTGTCGCCGAGCACAATGCGGACGGCAGCTGCAGGCCCCGCGCCATCAGGCTCGATACCGGGCAGTGCTTCGATGTGGACAATACGAAACAGTGCTGCCGGGCGGCCGGCACGAAAGCAGGCGGCTCCGGGCTCAGATACACCGTCACGATCTGCGGCCGGGACACTTATCTGTTCGACGAGGGCAACGGCAGATGGTTCGTGGAAATGAAAGTGCTGGATAATTAAGAAAAAAAAAACGCGGCGCCATCAGAAAAGCGCCGCGCGTGATAAAACAAATCCGGGCGCTCAGCCGGTCCATTTGGTCTCGCAGTAGGCGCAGCGGTAAACTTTATTGACGCGGTCGGTAAGTTTGAATACCTGAGCAAGTTCCTGTTCGGAGGAGGTGATACAGCGCGGATTTTTGCAGCGGATAACGTTGGTGAGCGTCTCGGGCATTGCGATCGAACGCTTCTCCACCAGTTCGCCGTGACGGATGAAATTGACCGTTGCCCCGGGATCTACAAAACCGATTATATCTATATTGACGGGGATGTCCGCATCTATCTTGATGATATCCTTGCGGCCCAGTTTGCGGCTGACAACATTCTTGATAAGTGCGATCGACACGTCCAGCTCGTCCAGGCCCAGCAGCCTGTACAGCTTCATGCCCTGTCCGGCGGTGATGTGGTCAATTACTATTCCGTCCTGAATTGAATCAATATTCATATCTGAACCTCCTGTGGTATAGCGTATTGGGGGCTGTGTCAAATGTGTCTCAACCGATGCGTCCGGCATCCTTCAACAGCATCAGCATCAGCGCCATGCGCATGTATTTGCCGTTGAGGACTTGTTTGAAGTAGCAGGCGCGAGGATCGTTGTCCACGGCCACGCTGATCTCGTTGACCCTGGGCAGCGGGTGCAGCACGCACATGTCCGGACCCGCGAGCCGAAGTTTTTCCGGAGTGAGAATGTAGCTGTCTTTCAGCCGCAGATAATCTTCCTCGTTGAAGAAGCGTTCCCGCTGGACCCGCGTCATGTACAAAAGATCCAGGCCGGGCAGCGCCGCTTCCAGGTCGGTGGTCTGGCGGTACGGGATGCCGTTCGGCTTCAGCACACCGTCTTTGACGTAACTGGGCAGTTTGAGCTCTTCGGGGGAGATCAGCACGAAATTGACGCCGGAATAGCGGGAGAGCGCGTTGATCAGCGAATGCACGGTGCGGCCGAATTTCAGGTCGCCGCAGAAGCCTACGGTCAGATCGCTCAGACGGCCTTTTTCGCGGTAGATCGTGCACAAGTCTGCCAGTGTCTGGGTCGGATGGCAATGTCCGCCGTCGCCCGCGTTGATCACCGGTATGGATGCGTTCTGCGCCGCGACCAGTGCCGCACCCTCCTTTGGGTGGCGGATGGCAATTATATCCGCGTAGCAGCTGACTACTTTCGCCGTATCCGATACGCTTTCGCCCTTGGAGGCGGAGGAAGTAGCGGCGCCGGTGACGGACAATACGTTGCCGCCCAGCTCGTACATTGCCGCCTCGAAGCTGAGGCGCGTGCGGGTGGAAGGCTCAAAGAACAGCGTTGCCAGCTTAAGTCCGCGGCACAGTTCCGCATACGCTTTCGGCTGTGCGATAATGTCCTGCGCGGTGGCGATCAGCGCATCGATTTCCGGTACGCTGAGATCGAGGATGTCAATAATGTGTTTCATGTCGTGCTCCTTAGTGGTTGGCGTTGATCCAGCTCTCGTCAGCCGGATCATCACGGAAGCGCAGCAGACGCGCCCGGTCGGAATCGGATATATAGCCGGACTTTGCAGCGACCTCTGTAACGGTGTCGAAGTCGGTCAGGGAGACGTTCTTTACGCCCGCGGCGGCCAGCCGTTCCAGACCGGTTTTCATGCCGTAGGTGAATATTGAAGCGATGCCCAGCACTTCTGCGCCGGCTTCCCGGAGGGCGTTTACCACTTCGATCGCGCTGCCGCCGGTGGAGATCAGGTCTTCAATGACTACGACTTTCTGACCGGGCTCCAGCCGCCCCTCGATGCGGTTCTGCCGTCCGTGGTCTTTCGAACCGGAGCGCACGTAGCCCATGGGCATGTTCAGCAGGTGACCGGTTATGGCGGCATGGGCAATTCCCGCGGTGGACGTGCCCATGAGCACCTCGGTATCGGGATATTGTTCGCGCACGGTCTGCGCGAGGCCGCGCTCCACATGCAGCCGGACTTCGGGGGCGGTGAGAGTGAGACGATTGTCGCAATAGATCGGGCTCTTTATTCCGCTGGCCCAGGTGAATGGATCGTTCGGGCGCAGGAACACCGCGTGGATGTTCAATAAGTCGGCGGCGATCAGTTCCGGCGTTATACGTGAACCGGAAGCATCGTAGGCGACACCGGCGGCGTTGACGGCGGCTTCTGCAGTAATGCCGTTGTCCTCAGCGCCGGCGTGCGTCTCGCTGCCGCAAAACTCCGCGGTTGCCCGCAGGTACGCTGCCACCGGATCGGCTGCCCCGGTGATCGGCCGGCCCATAACGATGTAGTCTGAACCCAGTGCGGCCGCCTGGGCAGGAGTGGTCACGCGCTTCTGATCACCCACGGCGCTCTCCGGAAAACGCACCCCGGGCGTCACTGTGAGGAAACCGGCACCGCAGGCGCGGTGAACATCGGTTGCCTCCAGCGGCGAGCATACCACGCCGTCCAGGCCGGCGGCCTTGACGTTCTGCGCATACTGCATGACCACTGAACCGATCGGATGCGGGATCAGGATCTCGTCTTCCAGCGCGCGCTGGTCCGTAGAAGTGAGCTGCGTCACGCCCAGCAGCAGCGGCCGCGTGCCGTCCGGCCGGGTGAGGCCTTCCAGCGCCGCTTCCATCATCTTGCGCGTGCCAGCGGCGTGCAGGTTGCACATGTCAACGTCGAGCGCGGACAATACCGCCATTGCCTTTTTCACCGTATTCGGGATGTCGTGTAGCTTCAGGTCCAGAAAGATCCGGTGGCCGCGCGCCTTGATCTCCCGCACGATCTGTGGGCCTTCGGCGTAGAACAGTTCCATGCCGATCTTGACGAAGGGCAGCACGCCGCGTTCCCGGAACCGGTCCAGAAACTGCAGCGTGGTCGCTTTATCCGCAAAATCGCAGGCGATTATAACAGCTTTTCCCATATTGTTGATCCTTTCTATTCAGCGCCAGGCTGCGTTTTGGTCGCCCGGCCGCGTTTTAGGTGTTTTACCGTCTCAGCGCGGCGCCGATGATGTCGGTTATGTCGTTGACGCCGAGCTCCGTCAGAGCAGCGGGCAGGTCGCGCACGATCTTCAGCGAAGCGTACGGGTCCACCAGATTGGCCGCGCCGACCTCCACGGCAGTTGCCCCGCACATCATCATTTCCAGCACATCCCGTGCGGATGAGACGCCGCCCATGCCGACCACGGGCACGCGCACCGCCTGCGAGACCTGATAAACCATCCGCAGCGCCACGGGCAGTACCGCCGGGCCCGACAAGCCGCCGGTCGTGTTGGCCAGCACCGGGCGGCGGCGTTTGAGATCGATCCGCATTCCCAGGAGAGTGTTGATCAGACTGATGCCGTCGGCACCGGCTGCTTCGCAGGCGCGGGCGATCTCCGCCACGTCCGTCACATTGGGGGACAATTTCGCCAGCACCGGCTTGCGGGTCACTTTGCGTACCGCGGCAATGACCTCTGCGGCCGCCGCCCCAGAAGTGCCGAAACTCATGCCGCCGCCGTGGACGTTGGGGCAGCTGATATTGACCTCGAACCAGCCGATCTGCGGCTCGTCATCAAGAAGTGACACGGTGGATACGTAATCGTCAACGGAAAAACCGCTGACGTTGGCCATGACCGGTTTGTGAAACACCTGCGCAAGGCGAGGCAGCTCCACTTCTTTGACCGCCCGCGCGCCCGGATTCTGCAGGCCCACGGCATTGAGCATGCCCGCAGGGCATTCTGCGATGCGCGGTGTGGGATTGCCGAAGCGCGGCTCCGCGGTGGTGCCTTTGAAAGAGAACGAGCCCAGCTCGTTTATATCGTACAGCTCGGCGAACTCATAGCCGTAGCCGAAGGTGCCGGAGGCGGGAATGACCGGGTTATCCAGTCGTATGCCGCACAGACAGACGGCGGTGCTGACAGCGCCTGCGCCCGCGTTAATGTCGTTCTCAGGCGTCACCATAGGATCTCCTCCTTCTTCAGCACCGGACCTTCGCGGCAGATGCGCTTGTTGCCGGTGAGCGTGCGGCAGCTGCAGCCCATACAGGCGCCGAAACCGCAGCCCATACGTTCCTCAAAACTCAG
>JAEEGL010229438.1_pt1 | contig 44092 bp, 37 predicted proteins | sample 9134231 | NCBI WGS metagenome assembly JAEEGL01 (sample SAMN16246548, study PRJNA631951) | gut metagenome | biome: gut microbiome; feature: rumen; material: fiber-attached | host: Bos | place: Iran: Karaj | collected 2018-10
AACTCCCGCGCTGACGGAAAAAGAGAAGTATCAGAACAGCATCTTTTTCCCCATCGGTCAGCCGAACGACGCATACGCAAAGTACTTTGTCGGGCAGAGCTATATTGCGCCTGTTTCCGTGACGCAGGTGCCGGTGTTCAACGTTACCTTTGAGCCGGGCTGCAGGAACAACTGGCACATCCATCACGCGAGCAAGGGCGGCGGGCAGATGCTGATCTGTGTCGGCGGGCGCGGATACTATCAGAAATGGGGCAAGGAGCCCGTCGAACTGAGACCCGGCGATTGCGTGAATATCCCGAAGGGGATCAAGCACTGGCACGGCGCGGCGCCCGACAGCTGGTTCAGCCATCTGGCGATCGAAGTGCCCGGCGAAGACGCCAAAGCAGAATGGCTGGAAGCCGTTTCAGATGAAGAATACGCTACGTTAAAGTAAGGAGGAAGAAGTTATGAAAAAAACACTTGCCATGTTGCTCAGCATCTGTCTGCTGACCGTTTGTATTCCTTTGGCCGCTGCTGAGGAAAGCACTGAACCTGCCGGCCACATTCTCGTGGTGTATTTCTCCGCCACCGGCACCACGCGGGGAGTGGCGGAAAAGCTGGCGGAAGGACTTGGAGCGGATATTTACGAGATAGTGCCCGAAGAGCCGTATACGCAAGCCGATCTTAACTGGAACGACCGAAAGAGTCGCACTTCGATCGAAACGGACGATCCTGCATGCCGCCCTGCCATAGCGGGTGAACTGCCGGACCTCACTTCCTACGACACCATACTGATCGGCTACCCGATCTGGTGGGGAGACGTGCCGCGCATTGTTTCTAATTTCGTCGAAAACGTCGACCTGACTGACAAGACCATGGCGGTGTTTTTCACTTCGGGCAGTTCGGGGCTTGGCAACAGCATGAAGCACCTGGAGCAGCAGGCCGGCGCGGGCACCTGGCTGGAGGGCAAGCGGTTCACCGAGCACGCCACCGTTGAAGAACTGACGCAATGGGCGATATCTCTGGGCATCGAGCCCTGAACGGAGAAAACAGCATGCGGGCAAAGCGAGTAAAGCACATAGTAGACATCCTGCTCGGTTTGGGACTGCTGATGCTCATGTCTTATCAGGTGTGGGGAGAAGCCGGTCACGAGTGGGCGGGCATGGCAATGACGGCATTGATGATCCTGCATCAGATACTGAACCGCAAATGGATCGCCGCCCTGTTTAATGGCAGGTATACTCCGCTGCGCATCACGCAGACATTCATAAATGACGCGCTGGTGATCTGCTTCATACTGACAGCCGTCTGCGGAATCAACATGAGCGTTCATGCCGTTCCGTTCCTGTCGGACTTCATGCGCGCCTCACTGGGGCGCAGACTGCACCTGACACTGTCCCACTGGTGCTTTGTGCTGATGGGGCTGCATCTGGGGCTGCATATCCCCGCACTGCTCAAAGGGATCAAAAGCAAGCGGGTCCGGCGGATAGGTCTTTGGGTCTCCATACCGGCTGCCGGCGCCGGACTGTGGCTGTTCCTGCTGAACAGGTATCCGGATTACCTGTTTTACCGGGTGCCTTTTGCATTCATCGACTATGATATAGCCGCGGCCCTTGTACTGCTGGAGGCGCTGCTGATCGCCTTCTTCTGGGTGTTTGTCGGAGCGCAGCTGCCCGGGATCCTAAACCGCAAGACACCCGCGAACAAAAGGCTGACCGCGTTCGTCTGCATCCTGCTGGCGATAGCTATTGGTGTGGGTCTGTTCGTCGCATTTTCGGCGGACAGCGGGGACGACGGGTATGAAGCTGCGGCGCCATGGAGCGCTGCAGGCAGCGATGGATCGGTCCGCGCGTCCGAACCGGAAACGCCTTTTCCGAGCGCAAGCCCGGCGGTCACCGCTTCTGACAGCGAAGCAAAGCAGGTCGACGACGGCTTTGTATGGATAGACGGCGGTTCGTTCCTTATGGGCAGTCCGGAAAGCGAAAACTGGCGCATTGAGGACGAGACTCTTCACAAGGTCACCGTATCCGGCTTTTGGATAAGCCCTTATGAGGTCACACAGGCCGAATATAAACGCCTGACGGGCAGCGATCCCAGCAGTTTCAGCGGCGAAAACCTGCCGGTGGAAAGCGTAAGCTGGCTGGATGCCGTCAGATTCTGCAATGCGATGAGCGCCGATGCGGGGATGACTCCCGCCTATACCGTCAGCGGAGAGACCGTGACCTGGGACCGCGCCGCGGACGGTTACCGCCTGCCCACCGAAGCCGAATGGGAATACGCGTGCAGGGCGGGCACGACAACGCCTTTCAACACCGTTCACTCGACAGGGCCGGATGAAGCCAATTACTACGGCCATTATCCCTACGAGATCGAAGAAAACTACTTTGACGATTCCGTGCTGGAAACCCGCCCGGGCCGCTATCGCCAGACCACCGTTGAGGTCGACTCTTTCGAACCGAACCCGTGGGGGCTGTACAATATGCACGGCAACGTGAATGAGTGGTGCTGGGACCTGTACGGAGAGTACGATACCGAAAACACAGCAGACCCGACCGGCGCCGCGTCGGGCACGCGCCGCGTCTATCGGGGCGGAGGGTGGAACGACTTCGGCAAGAACCTGCGCAGCGCCTACCGCGCGGCGGGAGAACTGGACATGGTCTCTTTCAATCTGGGGATCCGCCCGGTGCGAAGCGCGGCGAACGCGTTAAGCGGCACGGTATCTACCGTAAATGCGGCAGATAAGCCCGAGACCGGAGGCAGAATGCTGATCGCTTACTTCTCCTGGAGCGGGAATACCCGGGGTATCGCCCGGGAGATCCGGCGGCAGACCGGCGCGGATATATTTGAGATCGAGCCGATCCCGGCATATTCGGATAACTATAACACCGTTCTTATGGAGGCGCAGCGGGATCAGCACGATCAGGCCCGCCCGGCGATAAGCGATCCGCCGGAGAGCATCGCCGAGTACGATGTGATACTGCTCGGCTATCCCAACTGGTGGGCATCCATCCCGATGCCGATAGCGACATTCCTGGAATCCTACGATTTCAGCGGAAAAACCATACTGCCCTTCTGTTCGCACGGAGGAGGACGCTTCGGCCAGAGCCTGACGGCGATCGCCAAACTTGCTCCGCAGGCCGTGATCGCGCCGGGGCTGTCCGTGCACTATTCAGGCGGCAGCAAACTGGGGGAGGACATCAGAAACTGGCTGGATCTGAACGGCATACAGACCATTGAATAAAAGCATCATGCCGCAGAGGCGGATGCTAATAAGAAAGATCTAAGCGTATTGGTTGAGTGCGGTCTGGTGTCTTCTGATACATATCATAATCCGGTACACCCCAAACCGCTCGCGCGGCATAAAAAACATTGGACGGCAGTGTTGACTGCCGTCCAATTCTGTCCGGAAACGGGATCACGCTTTGACCGCGCCGGAAGTGATGCCTTCGATATAGAGTCTGGAGCTGAAAGAGAACATGACTACCAGAGGCACTGTGGCCATCACAAAGCCCGCTATCATGGCGCCATAGTCGGTCATGCCGGTCGAGGAACTGTATGTCTGGATCGCCACGCTTATCACCTGCTTGGTATTGGATTCGATCACCAGCAGCGGCCAGATGAAGTCGCCGTACAGGCTTATCATGTTCATGACCACGAGGGTGGCGAGAATGGGTTTTGCCAGCGGCACGGCGATGTAGAAGAAGGCTTTCAGCTCCGTAGCGCCGTCTATACGCGCGGACTCGAACAGGGAAGCTGGCTGCGCGGAAATGAACGTGCGGCACAGATACATGCCCATTACCTGTCCGCCGGAAGCCCAGGGCAGCCACAGGGCGAACCAGCTGTTTTTGAGTCCCAGGCGCTGTATCAGCTTGTAGGAAGGTGTGAGGGTCAGCACGCCGGGCACCATCATAAGCGCCAGCATCATCATGAACAGGAAGTTCTTCATCGGGAATTCCAGACGTGCGAACACATAGCCCGACATCGCGGACAGCACCACTATGAACAGCGTGCCCACGGTTACGGTGATAACGGAGTTCAGCATGTTTCTGAACAGTTGGCTCCATGCGGCGTCATAGTTCTTCCACTGCGGGGGATTGGGGATCGCCCAGAGGTTGGAATAGAACTGAGACTGGCTTTTCAGCGACAGGAACAGCATAAGGAATATGGATATGAAAGCCAGCACCACGAACAGTATGGTCAATGCCGTGATGAATATCTGGAAGGACATAGCCCGCGCCTTGCGCTGCCTGCGCTGCTTTACAACGATGTTCGATATCTGCGCCATATCACCGCGCCCCTTCCTAATTCAGCTCCTGCGTCTTCATGCGCAGGTTGATCATGGATCCTATAAGTATCGCTATGAACATAAGCAGGCCCATGGCACAGGCGTAACCGTACTGGCCGAACTTTGTGGCCGCGTAGTACAGCTCCAGTCCGGGCACGTAAGTCGATGTGCCCGGTCCGCCCTGGGTGAGCAGGTACACGCCTCCGTAATCCTGCACCGTGCCTATGAACGTAGTTATTATAAGCATTTTGAACTGGGGGGATATGAGAGGAAGGTGGATGTGGATAAAGTTCCACCAGGGATTGCTGCCGTCCACCTTCGCCGCTTCGAACAGATCTGCGGGGATATTGATGAGCCCGCCGTAATACACCAGGAAAGCGAAACTGTTGACCCAGGGGAAGCCCATGCATATTATCGCCCAGAGGGCCGTGGAGGGGTCGCCAAGCCATGAACGCTTCCAGCTGCTTAAGCCCACCGTTTCAAGCAGGCTGTTCAGCGCGCCGATGTTGGGATCGTATATGTTTTTCCACATCAGAGTGGATACGACGCCGGGCACGACCATTGGCATGACCAGCAGCAGGCGGAACCAGTACCTGCGCCGGCTGCTCTCGCCTGTGGAAGTGCGCATGGCGAACACCAGCTCGGCAAGCAGCAGCGGCACCGTAAGGAGCTTAAGGAAGGAACATGCCATCATTATCAGCAGGTTCTTCACACCCAGCAGGAAGTAGCCTTCTTTGAATATTTTGATGAAGTTGTCAAAACCGATAAAGTTAATCTCGCGCATCGTCTTGGTGGCGAGGCTCCAGTCGGTAAAGGCGTAATAGAATGCCTGGAATACGTTGTAATAGTTGAATATGAGTATGAGTATCATCGAGGGGGCGAGCATCAGGTAAGCTACCCTGTGGCGGTACATGGACCTGAAAAAGCGCACCGCCAGGCTCCTGCTGCTTGGGAAAGTGGAGATGAGCGCCGCCGCGCACAAAAACGCGAAAACTATGATCAGCACAAGGCTCAGACTGTTAAGCGAGGACATCAGGCCGATATTATCAAGTTTATGAGTGGAAAACTCGAACAATTCGGGAGACAGCGTCACCACATAGCTCACGTCGTCGCCGAAATACACCTGGGAAATGTCGTAGGTCTGCCGGTCCGTAAAGTGGGTCTTGCCTTCGCCGTCCAGTATATATATGTCGCCTTCGCGCGTGCCTGCGGCGATCCAGCGGCCGTCATCGGATACGCCTACCGCCTTGCCTTCGCCCACCAGAGGCACGCTGAAAAGCTGATTCAATTCTGTGTCATATTTTAAAAGGTTGCCCTTTTCGTCTATAGCCACCACTTCGCCGGTGGCAGGGATAACGGCTATAGAGCGTACTTCGGTACGCGCCTTGCCGGAAGCGATGGTGTTGCCGTCCAGGTCGATCTTGGTGAGCCTGCCGCGGCTGTCACCGTAAAAGATGCTTTGATAGTCGGTGTCGAAACGGGCACCCAGCGCTTTCTGCTTGAGCGATACGTTCATCAGTTCGCTGCCCGTATCGATGTCGAGAACGTAGATGGTGTGCTTGCTGGCGCTCACGTTGGCTGACACGAGCAGGCGCCGGCCGGCAATGTCGTAGTCCATGTCGTACACCTTGCCGCCCACGTTGTAGCTTTTTAGCAACTCGCCGCTGTGCGCGTCAAAGATGTACAAGTTTCGGTCCTGAGAACCGATTATGAGCCACTGCTTTTCGGCGTCGTAGCGCATCGCGCCTACGGAGCCGTTTATGGCATATGACCAGAGCATCTCACCGGCTTTGTCAAAAGCCAGCACGGTGTTCTGGTAAGTGCCGAGGTACGTCGTACCGCTGTCCTCGGAAACGAGAATGCGGTTGTTCTGCAGGCTTTTGCCGTACTCGACCATACTGAAAATGTTGGTCTGTTCCTTTGTATACAGCCTGAGCGCCACCGAACAGATCAAAAGCAGGACAAGGGCCGCGGACACGATAAGCATGGCACGGCTGAACCTGCGTTTTTCATTTTGTGAGGTATCGGGCCTGCTCACAACCACATCAGCTCCTTTACTAATGAATGTGCGCTGCGGAGCGGTTTTGCCTTCTCCGCAGCGCACGGGTTAAGCGTTTATGCGATAGGTTTCAGCCGGATCAGTTGCCGGTAGGCTCGTTCTGGGGATTCTCCAGGTCGTTCATGGAGATCTTGGAAGAAGCCATTACGTCGGGAGCATACTTGGTCTGGTTGGCCTGATGCTGCGCGGCCCACTCATCCACGGTGATCTTGCCGTTGAGCAGATCCATGGAGTAGGTGTACCAGGCGCGCAGAGCCTCCTGGTTATCGCCGATACCGCGGGCCAGAGCCTGGCAGAAGCCCTTCTGGCAGTTGCCGATATAGGTGATGTTGGAGAACATGGTGGCCAGTTCGCCTTCAAGCTCGATGCCCTTTACCAGCGGCAGACCGTCGGGAGTTCCGCCGGCTTCGATCAGGGCGCTCAGGAAGGTGGAGTAGCCTTCGGGAGAGGAGTAGAACATCATGAAATCGACGACCATATCGTCGTGGTCGATGTCCTTCTTGATGGCGGACAGGAAGCCGGTAGCGACCTCGATGGTGCGGGCGGGAGCTTCGATGCCTTCGCCTTCCATGCTGGGCATAGCGAAGGTGCCCAGGCCGAACTTCTTCAGGCCTTCAAGGGAGGTGGTGGAGCCGTCGGAGTTGTCCAGCGTTACGGCTTCGCCCTTCTCGATGGTGTCCATGGTGTTGAGGTAGTCGCCGAAGAACCAGGAACCGTCAAGCCAGATAGCGGCTTTGCCCTGATAGAACAGGGTCTTGGCGCCGGTGCCGTCGGTGCCGTAAAAGTTCTCGCCGCCGGCGTACTTCGGGAAGATCTTGGCGAAGTTGGACCATACGGTCTTCATGCCTTCGCTGTCGGCGCGGATGGTGCCGTCCTTCAGGAACGCTTTCCAGAAGCGCACGCCGTTGTTGTTCACGTTGGCGCCGTCATCGTTGTGAGGATCGGTGGGATCGTACACGAACTTGCCGTCGATCTCGGGATCGTAGCAGTAGTCGCCTTCATGGGCACGAACTATCTCGATCTGGCTGCGGGTGGTCTGGTCGGCGTAGCACTGCGCGATCCAGCCCATCTGGTTGGCCCAGAAGGAGTTGAAGGTTCCGGGAACCGCCAGGGGCTGATAGCCGGCCGCTTCAAGCTTCTCGCACACGTCGATGAACTCGTCCCAGGTCTTGGGGGGCTGTACGCCTACTTCGGCAAAGATGTCGGCGTTGTAGAACCACAGCACCTGAACACCGGTAACGGACACGCAGTCCCACATACCGGAGATGACATCCTTGTTCTGCATGTCGAAAGCGATGGCTTCGTTCCATTCGCCGTCGTAGTAAGGATCATCGTCAAAGGCGTAATCGAAGTAGTTGATTACCTTGTCGGTACGGTCGGAACCTGCCAGGTTGCCGTAAACGATGTCCGCCTCGGGCAGAACGTCGTCATAGCTCTGGAACTGGGCTTTTACCCAGTCGGCATAGCCGTCCTGCGGCTTGAGGTCGACGACGACGTTTACGTTGGGATGCTTCTCCATGTAGGCTTTGCCTACCGCGTTCCAGGCGGCTTCCACGCCCTTGGCAGAGTACAGGCTGACGGTGATGGTGCCGGCGAAATCGTCTTCCGCAAAGGCGGAAGTGACGCCGAAGAGCATCATGAGAGCCACTGCCAGGGCCAGGATACGCTTAATGCTGGTCTTCATGAAATGGGTTGCCTCCTTGTTTTATTTGTGGGAATTCTTTCCCTGCATGTAAATATTACAACAAAACAGAATACCGTGTCAAGCAATATTGCCTAATTTTGATAAAAACGTTGCTCATAATCTCTTTACAAAAGCAGGCGGCGGGTATATGATTAGCGTAGCTGCGGTGTCGGCTAAAACGAATACGGGCAGGTGACGCCTCAAATGAATAAGAACGACAGTTTCGGCGCGCTGTACGCGTCGGACGATCTGAATCGGCTGCTGTCGGGAGAGCCCCAGACGGGCAAACTCAGGCCGGACCGGGTGGTGGGCTGCTTCTATTTTCTTACGAGTGGAGCATACAAGACCCCCACGCCCGAACCCTGCAACATATCAAAGGTCATGCTCGAGACCCCGGAGGCGCTTAAAGATCTCGGGCACCCCGCATGGGGCACGGGCTCAATGTACTGGGACGAGCCTTTGTTCGGGTTTTACTTCCAGACGGACAAATGGGTGCTCAGGCGGCACGTCAAGCTGCTGACCCAGGCGGGAGTGGATTTTCTGGTGTTCGATACCACGAACCGCCTGACCTTCTGGCCTCAGGTGAAAGCGCTGTTGGAAGTGCTGGAGGAGTACCGGCTGGAAGGCTGGGACGTGCCGAAGGTGGCGTACTACACCAACACGCGTTCCGGCGAGATCGTGGACGAGATATGGAAAGACCTGTACAAGCCCGGCCTGTTCAGCGAGCTCTGGTTCCGCTGGAAAGGCAAGCCGTTCATAATCGCCGACCCGGAGGAGTGCACCCCCGAACAAAGGGAGTTTTTCACTTTCCGCCTGCCTCAGTGGCCCACCGAAGCCATGAAACGGGGTGGCTGTCCGTGGATAGATTTCGAGCGTCCCCAGAGGGCGTGGAAAAACGAGGAAGGCGCAAACGAGATAGTGCCCGTAAGCGTCGCCCAGCATCCGAACCTCAGTTTCGGCGACGGCGCGTTTTACGGCGATCCCGTTCCGAGGGGGAGGGCGTACCGCAATGCGGGAAACGACAAGACTCCCGAAGCGCTCAAATACGGCTACAATGTGGCTGAGCAGTGGGAAAGAGCGATAGAGCTCGACCCCGAAATGGTGTTTTTTACCGGCTGGAACGAATGGACGGTGGGCCGCATACAGGGCGACGATCCGCGCCCGGTGCTGCTTATAGACCAGGCGGACAGAGAGTATTCCCGGGATGCCGAGCCTGTGAAAGGAGGGTTTTTCGACAATTATTATATGCAGCTGTGCGATTATATCCGCCGGTACAAAGGTTCTCCCGCTATGCCGCCTAAACAGGGCAAGTGTGCCATAGACATAAACGGCCCGTTCAGCCAGTGGGAGCAGCTGCCGGCTTACTGGGCGATGCCTTTCGGCACCCTGCCGCGAAAACACGAGGGGCACGGGGGAAGAATGTACGAGGACAATACGGGCCGCAACGAGTTCGAGTGTCTCAAGGTCGCCCACGACGACGAAAACGTATACTTTTATGCCCGCACCCGGGAAGATATAGTGTTCAACATGTTCACCAAGTGGATGCTGCTGCTCATCCGCGTTGAGGGCAGGCCTTACGCGCCCGCCTGGCACGGCTTCCATTATGTGGTGAACGACATAGTGCTGGACGGGAACACCACCTTCGTGCAGAACTGTCTGGGAGGCTGGCGCTTCGGCAAAAACACCCGCGCGGCTTACCGGAGGGCGGGGCGGGAACTTATGATCCGCCTGCCCAGAAAGTATTTGGGCATCGAGGAAGACGGGTTTACACTTTCGTTCAAGTGGGCGGATCATACGGGCAGCAATGAGACGATAGAGGACTTTTACCTGCACGGGGACAGCGCGCCTTACGGACGCTTTTCCTACATATACAGGGCTGAATGACGGGGAAAGGAAGGCCTGAAAATGAGGATCACGGATATTGAAGCCACTCTCGAAAAAACAATACTTTACGCGGATTTTGAAGGGGACGCATGGGTCAGGGAAAGCGTGCCCACCGTTGCGGAAAAGCCCGGACGTACTCTCGCGGCAACGAAGGCTGAAATAAGGAACGGCACTATCGAGCTGCCGCGCTTCGACGGCGAAAGGGACCGTATCTTTTCACGCTACGATGTGTTTGCGCGCGGAGAACCCGCAGAAGGCGTGCATTACGTTACCGTGACCGCTCCCGGCGTTTCGACGGATGAAAGCGACTATCCGCAGCCCGAAAACATAAAGACTTTGGGGCTGCCGCGGGAAATGATGCTGAAGTACCATGTGGGGCAGGGGCTCATGAACATCAACCTGCTCGCGCTCATGGCTGCGGCTGAGAATGAGGATACGCTGGACTATTCCTTTAACGGCAAGGTATATCATGTGCGCAAAAGCGCGGTGGAAGAGATCGACAGGAACATGCAGGCAGCACCCATCTTAACCATGATACTGCTGAATTCGCCCCGCCTGTTCGGGTCAACACGCGAAAAGGCGCTGCTTGACGCCTGCCTGCATCCCCATTACGACGCGGCGTGCCCCAATGCCTACATAAGCGCCTTTGACATGGCGACCGAGGAGGGGCAGAATTATTACGCGGCGTTCGTGTCGTTCCTGGCCGAAAGGTATACGCGCCCTGACCGGAAGTACGGCCACGCGGCGGGCGCCATCATTTCCAACGAAGTCAACAGCCAGTATGTGTGGGGCAACGCGGGAGAAATGCCGGTGGAAAAGTATACCCGCGAGTACGCCCAGGCGCTGAGACTGGCATGGCTGTGCGGGCAGAGATGGTGCAGACACTTCAGGGTCTACATTTCCCTGGACCAGTTCTGGTGCGGCATGAACTTCGATCCGTCCCAGAAGGAACGCTTTTACAGCGGCCGCCGCATGCTGGAACTGCTGGAGGAATACTGCAGGGAAGACGGAGACTTCCCCTGGAACGTGGCGTACCATCCGTATCCCGAAGACCTGCGCTGGCCCGATTTCTGGCATGACCGTGCGCCCGACTTCACTTTTTCCACTCCCAAGATAACCTTCAAAAATATGGAAGTGCTTGAAGCGTTCCTGTCCCAGGAGGCGTTTTTATACAAGGGCGCGCCCCGCCGCATAATCTTCAGCGAACAGGGCTTCAATTCCCAAAGCGGGCCCCTTCAGTCGCTGACCGAGCGCATGGCGGCGGCAGGATACGTGCTGGCATACATGAAGGCGAGAAACATGAAGACCGTGGACATGTTCACCCACCACGCCACTGTCGACAACCCAAGGGAATTCGGGCTAAACCTGGGCATGTTCCGCTATGACCCGGATGCAAAGTATCACATGGGCGAACCCAAGCCGATATTCGCGTCTTTCGAGGCGATGGAAACGCCCGCGGAGGCCGAGACCGTAAAACAGGCGCGTGAGTTCATAGGACCGGAGCTTTTCGACTTCCTGCTCGACCCGCCGCTGGTCTACGGCGAAAGGGACACCTCCCAAGACGACGCTTTCGGAGCGTAGGAAATGGTTCATAATAGCGTATGTGAGCCGATGCTTCGCCACTGCCGAAAATAATGAAAGTTCGCCGGATGCCTGCGCGGGAAATGCCGTGCAGGCGCATTTGGCGGAAATGAAATGACCGCAAAGCACGATGCCTATCGAAGGGATCACGATGTACGGCTAAACAACTATATTGGATATGATAAAAATGAGCGGAGGTCATGAATAAATGGACAAACGACTGCGCGATGTGCTGGAGGGTCGGGAAGGCAACCATCTGCTGCCTTTTCTGTGGATGCATGACGGACATCATGACGAACTCCCGGAGCTGGTTGGGCAGATATATGACAGCGGCGCCCGCGCTTTCTGTGTGGAATCACGTCCGCACGAGGGCTTTTGCACACAGAGCTGGTGGGACGATATGGATGTGGTGCTCTCTGAGGCAGAAAAGCGCGGTATGAAAGTGTGGATCCTGGACGATAAACACTTTCCTACCGGATATGCCAACGGGCTTGTAACAAAGAAGTATCCCGAACGTCGCAAGTGGCAGCTGGCGGAAGATCATGTGGATGTGGTCGGTCCCGCGGCACAAAGCGCGGTGCTTGTCCGATCGGATGAAGAAAACATACTTATTGGCGTGTTTGCGTACCGGCGAAGGGAAGAAAACGAGACATTGGACGCGGAGCCAACCGATCTTACGGCATCCGTTAAGGGCCGGTATGTCTATTGGGATGTGCCGGAAGGCGTATGGCGCGTGATGGCTCTGTACAAGACCCGCCGCGGTACGACGCAGCGCGACTACATCCATCTGATCGATGCCGATTCGGTAAAAGTGCTCATAGAAGCGGTATATGAGCCGCATTACGAGCATTACAGCCGGTATTTCGGCAATACGATCGCAGGCTTTTTTTCGGACGAACCGAGTCTCGGCAACTGTCAGACGGTAGGCAGCGCCGGCGATGTGAGCATGTATAACCAGCGGCTGGGGCAGCCGGGGCTGGCGCTGCCCTGGACGGATGAACTCCTGGCGCGGCTGAACGAGTCGATCGGTGCTGACGCAAGAGGCCGCCTGGCGGGACTGTGGTACGAACAGGGCGACGGCACGTCGGAGATAAGGCTGGCGTATATGGATGTGCTGACGGCGCTTTGGCGCGAACACTTCAGCTACCAGCTGGGGGAGTGGTGCCGCGCGCACGGCGTGGAATACATCGGGCATATCATTGAGGATATGAATGCCCATGCCCGGCTGGGATGCAGCGGCGGGCATTATTTCCGCTCTCTGGACGGTCAGGACATGGCGGGGATCGACGTGGTACTGCACCAGATCATTCCGGGACTGGCTCATTACCGCCACTCGATGATAGCCGCGACCGGTTCGAGCGATCCCGGGTTTTTCGATTATGTGCTGGCAAGGCTGGCCGCTTCCCTGAGCCATATCCAGCCGAGGATGAAGAACCGCGCCATGTGCGAGATCTTCGGCGCCTACGGCTGGGCGGAAGGCGTTCCCATGATGAAACGCCTGATGGATCATATGCTGGTGCGGGGAGTGAATCAGTTCGTGCCGCATGCGTTCTCGCCGAAGTATCCCGATCCCGACTGTCCGCCTCACTTCAATGCGGGCGGCTGCAATCCGGGATTTGCCGGTTTTGTGAAGCTGATGGAGTATACCAACAAAGCGGCGCATCTGCTGGAAGGCGGAACGGAGGCAGTCAGCGCAGCGATCCTGTATCATGCGGAGGCCGAATGGTCCGGCAGAGATTACATGCTTACTCAGGAACCGGCAAAACGCCTTTATGACGCGCAGATGAACTATGACATACTGCCGATCGACGCGATAATGGAACAGGCGTATGCGGAGAACGGTGTTCTGTGCGTGCGAGAAATGCGATATCCCGCTTTGGTCATACCGTATGCGGAATGTCTGCCGGCAGCTTTTCTTGAGAAGCTGGAGCGCCTTGAGGCACAGGGCGCAAATATCGCCTTTATCGACGGCCGCCCGGAAAGCTGTTCCTGCGGCGAAGTGATACCCCTCGACAAACTCACAGACTACATTCGCAGCATCGGCGGCGCCGACGTGCAGCTTAAAGAACCGTTCCCGCTGCTCAGGCAGGCGCATGTGAAACGTGACGGGTGTGATGTATTCATGGTCGTGAACGAGTCTATGGAGAAGGTGTTTGAAGGCACTCTGCTTTTGCCCGTTAAGGGCGGCGGGGTAAAGATCGATCTGCTGGGCGACGCCTGTTATGCAGTCGAATCCAAAGACGGCAGCCTGCCGCTCAGACTGGAACGCGGGGCATCCGCGATACTGCTTTTCGATGCCGATTCCAGCAAGGATTTCCTGCCGGAGCGTTCACGGACGGATGCGGAGCAGGTGGACGGACCGTGGACTCTCACTCTGAGAGCCGCGCACGGCATGCCCTGCGACAGCACGCCCAGACGCATCGAAGCGCTGTACAATGTGACGGGGCCGCAGGGTGACGATGCTTTCTCCGGCTGGATGAAGTACGACGCGACTTTCGAGACGCAATTGAGCGAGGCTGTGCTGGATCTGGGCGAAGTGGGCGAATGCGCCCGGGTGCGGCTAAACGGAAAGGATCTTGGCATCCGTATCCACGCTCCGTACGTGTTTGATATCTCAAAAGCGTGTGTCAAAGGGAAGAACGAACTGAGCGTAGAGGTGACGAACAGCCTTGTCCATCAGCAGCCGGATATGTGCTCCTATTACCTGCAGATACCGCCTTCCGGTTTGCTTGGACCGGTAAGAATAATCGGGACCAAATAGGGGAAACCTGGTCCGCTGCGCCAGTAGCCGCATAACGCAATAAGCCCGCATTCCGCTGCTTTCGAGCCGGATGCGGGCTTTGCTTAAGAAGAAACCGTATATCCGTCTCGATTTTCTTTACGGATGCGCACCCGACGCGGTTTTATGGTATAATCTGTTCAAGTGTTCAAACGAACTGTTTGAAAGGAGCGCCGTTATGGATCTGGCGAAAGCGATAAAGGAGCTTGCCGTGAACTTTGAAGCGTGTCACAAAACGCTTTCCGCAATGGGTGACGAAACGCGGCAGCATATCATCCTTGAAATGATGCGCATGGATTATCACGGTTCACGCGTGCCCGACATTACGGAAAAGACGAATCTTTCGCGGCCTGCGGTATCCCACCATCTGCAGATACTAAAGGATGCCGGGATCGTGAAAATGCGCAAGGAAGACACCATGACATATTATTACCTGGATCCGGACATGGAGTCCTTCACCCGTTTGAGCGACGCGCTGCTGCAGGCTGTCCGGATCTGCGAAAATCTGCCCGACCGCAGCGGCAGGGAATAACGGTATGATCGAGAAAGAATTGTTCGGCAGCTATTCGATCGATGAAAAGAAGCTGCGGGAATACGGCTTTCAGCCGGACGGCAGCGCTCTTGTCTACGCGCATGAGCTTCCCAAAGAAAACTTCCGGATCGTCATCACCTACGACCGGGCGTTTTCCGGAAAGATAATCGATCTGGCTTTCGGGGAGGAATACGTAAACTTCCGGATGGAAGCCGCCGCGGGCTTCAGTGCCGGGATACGGCAGAAATACGAAGCCTTGCTTCTGGACATTCGGGACAAATGCTGCAAGTACCAGTACTTCCGGACCGGGCAGGCGAGACGGATAAACGAGTACATATATGAAACCTATGACGTGATGCCGGAATTCCTGTGGCCCAATATCTCAAGTTATGCGGCTTTTCGCCGGAAACAGGGCGGAAAGTGGTTTGCCGTGATCGGCAGTGTTCCGCGCTGCAAGGTGGATCCGCTTTCCGCTTCCGCGCAGGATGTTGAGGTGATCAACGTGAAGGCGGGAAAAGCCCAGATAGGCACCCTGCTCGCCCGGGACGGCATTTATCCGGCCTTTCACATGAATAAAAACAGCTGGGTCTCGATCATATTCGATGATATGCTCCCCGATGCCGACATCCGGAGCATGGTCGACGAAAGCTATGAAAGCCTGTAATACGGAGGAAAAAAGATGGGACATTGCAGCTGGGCGTATGTGAATGAGAGAGAAAGACAGTATCACGACTCGGAATGGGGCGTCCCGGTGCATGACGAGCGAAAGATGTTCGAACACCTGACGCTGGAAAACCTGCAGTGCGGGCTCAGCTGGGACCTGATGCTGAAAAAGCGGGAGATATTCCGGAAGTGCTTTGATAACTTTGAATACGACAGGATCGCCGGCTACACGGAAGATGACGTGCGGCGGATCCTCGGCACGGAAGGCATGCTGAGATCGGAACGCAAGATCCGCGCGGTCATCAACAACGCGCGGTGCTATCAGAAGGTCAGACAGGAATTCGGCAGCTTCTGCGATTATCTGTGGGCATATTCGGACGGCAAAACCATCGTTTACGAAGGCCATGCCGAAGGGCGCGTACCGGTCAGCAACGGCCTGTCCGACAGGATAAGCAAGGATCTGAAAAAGCGCGGCTTCAAGTTCATCGGTACTGTCACGGTCTATTCTCACCTGCAGGCTTGCGGGATGATCAATGATCACGATTCAGAGTGCCCCTGCTTTCATAGGATCAACGATCGGCACCCTATCATCCGTTTGAAACCTGAAAACGAAGCCTGCCTGATGACGCTCAGGAACATGCCCGAACAATAAACGCTTAATTTATCGGAGGAATTACATATATGCCGTTCGAACAGACATTCCATCCCCAATTCCGGGATGCCGATGCAGACGGGCTGATCGGGCTGAAAGGCGCCATGCATTATTTCCAGGATATCCATACCTGGTTCATGCACAGCATCCATAAGGGCAATGACGAAATACCGGAGAAATACGGTTCCGCATGGGTCTATACCCGCTGCCTTGTATCGCTTTCGCGGAAGATAGATTATAACGATCAGATCACGCTTAAGGCATGGATGGAACCTTACCGGCAGCCCGTGCTGGTCAACATAGAAATGCTTCTTTATCAGCACGGCGAAGTTGCCGCTATGGGAAAGATCGAAAACTGCGTATTCAGCCTTGAACGCCAGCGCCCCCAGCGGCTGAGCGCCATTGAATTTCCTGATGGTATCCCGGAAGACATACCAAACAGCATTCCGGATTTTATCCGGCTGGACAAGACTGCGGAAAACATGACGGAAAGATATGTCCGCACGGTACGTTATTCGGATATCGACAAAAGCAGCCATATGAACAATCTGCGCTATATCGATATGTTCCGGGATGCATATGATAAAGAATTCTGGAATCGGTTCGGCGCAAGGCGGATGGAGATATGCTTCCTGTCGCAGTCCCGGGAAGGAGAAACGCTTTCCGTTCGCAGCCGCAGGGAAGATAACGCCGTATATATGGCTGCGGTGCACGCGGACGGGCGGCTTGCCGCCGTCTGCCTGTTCTCAAAATGACTTTCCCGCAGGAACGGTGTAAGTATAAGACTTTATGACAACAGCCGGCCGGGGATCGTGCCCCGGCCGGCTTTCCTGCGCATTGTGTTTTATTTTTTCATCAGCGGCGCGCCTGCGTTCCATGCTTTGCCGACCTGCTCGCCGGACACGTAATATCCGTGTTTGAACTGGTCGAAGATCAGCGCGTTCAGCTTGTTGGGATCGACCTTGTCCTTTTCGTCCAGTACAGCTTCTTCGGCGGCGACATTGACGATCCTGCCGACGATGGCATACATGTTTTCGGTATTGATGACTTCAGCCAGCTCGCACTCCATCACGACGGGGAATTCGTCTATGACAGGCGCGTTCACGTATTCGCTCTTCACGGCGTGATAACCCGTGCGCTCGAACTTGTCGTCCATCTTGTTGCCGGAAGCGATACCGAAGAAGTCGGCAACATCCATATGGGCCTTATCGGCCAGCGCGACGGTGAAAGCCTTCGTCTTGAGCAGGTTCTGAGTCGTCTTGTGATCCTCATCGATGAACAGCGCGATCTTATCCATGGCGCAGATCATGCCCCAGGCGGCATTCATGACATTGACTTTTCCGGTCTCGTCATACGCGGCCACCATTAGAACAGGCATCGGATACACAGCCTGCACCACACCCAGGTTTTTCTTCATGAAACTTCCTCCCAAATACTGATTGCCTTTTAAGCGTATTTATGATATCATATGCCTGAAGAGAAAACAAGTACAAACATTTATGTAAGGTACTTACCCGGAGGTAAGCGTGGAAACGAAACGGATCGAAGAGGCTGATTTTACGGCCACCGGATACAGCTATACGCTGTCTTTGATCGCGGGAAAGTATAAGCCCATCATCCTGTACTGCCTGATGGAGTATGAGCCTGTGCGTTTCAATGAAATGCAGCGTTACCTTGGCAAAGTCGCGGACAAGACCCTTAGTCAGCACCTGAAGGAACTGGAACGCGACGGACTGATACACCGCGAGATGTATCCCGAGATACCGCCCAAAGTGGAATATACACTGACCGAACGCGGACATTCCCTTATGAAGGTGCTTGATCAGCTGTGCACCTGGGGAAACGAAAACCGGCTCTGAGCAGCAAGCAGCGATCAGGATTTAGTTCGGGCATGGTTCTTTGGCAAATATGAGTCGGCGCGGGAGAAATGAGAGCGGCAGGCAGCGCAAGGGTATTGCCCGAGCCGCCCGGATGACCGTATGATCATAGACAGAAACACAGGAGCATCGGCGCTTCTGTGCTTTTTATTCGGCGGCCGGCGCGGCCGCTCTGTTTTCATCAAAGCGGGGCGAAAAAGGAAGGGAACGGGGGAAACGATACGGGCCGCACGTTCCGCCTAAACCATGGGTTCCCTGTCGAGAATGTCAGTGGTGATGGCAAGAAAATCCGAGGTGTGCGGGTATTCCAGCATTTCGGGATGCCAGCTTATCGCCCGGCGGACGGTCTCGGCGGAAATGGAGATGGCGGCAAGCATGCAGCCGCTCTCACGGATGCGGGATATGTTCTCTTCGCTGAAATCGGCGGTGTAGGCAAAGCAGCGTCTTGCGAATTCGGGGACAGAGGAGAGCTTTTCGGCGGTATAATTTGCCGGGGTGTCTATGAAGCGGGCGCCAGGGTCGATGCTTAGGATGCTGTTGATCGCGGCGGCTCCCGAGGCATTGGTCGCGTAGACGCACCGGCCGCGCATCCCGAAAGCGCGCACCATGCGCGCGACGGTCTTAGCAAAGGCGGCGCCGTTCTTGAGGTCGATGTTGATCAGCATGCCCGTGCGGTAGCAAAGGGACAGCGCCTGCTTCAGGGTTGGCATATACTGGATGCCGTAGGCGTCTTTGCGATCTCATATTCCACGGGGCTGCCTGAGGCGTCAAAGCCCCGGACTACGGGATCGTGACAGACCATCATGACCCCGTCGGACGAACCCCTGGCATCGGTCTCAATCATATCCGCGCCTCGAAGGGCAGCCAGATAAAACGCGGACAGCGTGTTGGGCCGCATGCTGCCCTGCACGAAGCCCTGATGCGCGCTGGTAAGATACGTGTGTCCGATCTTATGCTCGAGACAGTATTTCATGATCGCCCATTCTGCCTTTCAATGATATCGGGTGTGCTGCCGGGAGACGTGCATATCGGCTCAGCGGACCTGGCCGTCGCCACGCACGATGTATTTGTAAGTGTTGAGTTCCTGAAGACCCATGGGACCGCGGGCGTGGAGTTTCTGGGTGGAAATGCCCATCTCGCAGCCCAGCCCGAATTCTCCGCCGTCCGTAAAGCGGGTGGAGACGTTTACGTAGACCGCGGCAGAGTCCACCAGCCGGGTGAAACGCTCGGCTGCGGAAGCATCCCGGGTGATGATGGCGTCGCTGTGCCCGGTGGAGTGCCGTGAAATGTGTTCTATGGCTTCATCCACGCCGCCCACGACCCTGACTGCCAGGATGTAATCGAGGAATTCGGTGTCAAAGTCATTTTCACCCGCCGGGGTGCCGGGGATAATTGCGGCGGCTTCAGGGCCGAGCCGGAGTTCCACGGGCGTAAGGCCGTTTTTTGCGCGGTCTTCGCACAGGCGCCGGCGCAGGGCGGGCAGGAAGTCGGAAGCGATCGAGCGGTCCACCAGCAGGACTTCTTCCGCGTTGCAGACGGAGGGACGGCTGGTCTTGGCGTTTTCTATGATGTTCAGGGCTTTTGCCTGATCGGCGGAGGCGTCGACAAATATGTGGCAGATGCCGGTGCCGGTCTCGATGCAGGGGACCGTGGCGTTCTGGGTGCAGCTGCGGATGAGCCCCGCGCCGCCGCGGGGGATGAGCAGGTCGATGAGCCCGGAAGCGGTCATAAGCTCCCGCGCGCTGGCGCGGTCCGTATCCTCGACGAACCCGACCACTTCCGGCGGAAGGCCCGCGTCCGCCAGACCCAGATGGATGGCGTCCATTATGGCGGCATTGGAACGGAAAGCCTCCTTGCCGCCGCGCAGCACCGCGGCGTTGCCGGACTTGAGCGCCAGGACCGCGGCGTCGGAGGTGACGTTCGGGCGGCTCTCATAGATGATGGCGATGACGCCCAGAGGCACGGAAGTTTTTTCGATGATTATCCCGTTTGGCCGCTCCACGCGCGCCAGTACCTTTCCGACCGGGTCGTTCAGTGCGATCACTTCGTGGATGCCCTTTGCCATCCCGGATATGCGCGCGGGATTCAGGGTCAAACGGTCGATCATGACGGGACCCAGACGGTCGCGGGATGCCTCTATGTCCTCGCTATTGGCGCGCAGGATATTGTCCTGTTCGCTGACAAGGCGCAAGGCGATCTTCTCCAGGGCGAGGTTCTTCTGTTCGGGAGAAGCAGCCGCAAGGACGGGCGCAGCGGCTTTTGCGGCGCGGATTATGTCGATGGTCTGTTTCATATCTGCCCCCTGCCGATAAATCTCGTTCCAACGGGCTTGCCTTCGATCACTCCGTAAAGCATGCCGGGATGTTCGCCGTTCATTATGATCATGTCCGTGCCTGCCTTCATGCAAACGGAGGCCGCGTTCAGCTTGGTAGCCATGCCGCCGGTGGCGAGGGATGATCCCTTCCCGCTGGCGAAAGAGAGGATGTCATCGGTCAACTCCCGCACGACGGGAATGAGCTCCGCGTCGGGGAATTGGCGCGGATCGGCGGAATACAGACCGTCCACGTCCGACAGGATCACCAGCAGGTCCGCGTGAATGCTCTCTGCGACCAGGGCGCCGAGCGTATCGTTGTCGCCAACGGATACTTCCTCGGTGGCGACGGTGTCGTTCTCGTTGATGATAGGAAGCGCATCGAGTTCCAGCAGGCGGAAGATGGTGTTGGTGAAATTCGTGCGCCGTTTTTCGTCCCTTAGATCCTCGCCTGTCAGCAGGATCTGGGCGACTACGTGGCTGTATTCCGAAAAGAGCCGGTCATAGAAATACATGAGCTCGCACTGTCCGATGGCTGCCATGGCCTGCTTGGAAGGCATGTCGTCCGGGCGTTTTTGCAGGTTCATCTTGCCGACTCCCATGCCGATCGCGCCCGAGGACACGATAACGAGTTCGTGTCCGGCGTTCCGTATATCGCTGAGCACCTTGCACAGCTCTTCCACGTGGCGGATGTTGATCCGCCCGGTGGAATGAGTCAGCGTCGAAGTGCCGACTTTTACAACTATGCGCATTACGTATCACTCCTTTGGCGAAGCGTATGTGTTTATATGTATATAATATCACGGTTGCGCGGCAATTTCAAACCCAAGTTTGCGGTCCCGTGAAACCGAAGCCGCCCAAAGCCGTCCGGCTGCCGCTTGTAATAGGATCGGCGCGTCTTTGCGCACTTGACAGGCGGTTTATAATGAACGCGAAGAAGCGGGACACAACAGGGCGGCGGGTTTTCGCATATGCCTTGGGCGCCCGCGAAGGAGGCGGACAGATCATGAAGAAAGTTTTTCTGCTCGGCGATTCCATCAGGATGGGTTATGACGACTTTGTGCGCGACCTGCTCAAGGGCACGGCTGACGTGTTTTACTCAGAGGACAATGGCAGGTTCGCGGGTTACACGTATGTCTACATTCCCCAATGGAAGAAGCTCGCGGGCGATCCGAACGATGTGGCTGTAGTGCACTGGAACAGCGGTCACTGGGACTGTGCGCATTTTTACGGCGACAGCGAGCCGTACAGCACGGTGGAAGAATACACCGTGTGGCTGAGACGCGTGCATGACTGCATACGCAGGAATTTTCCGGCCGCGCAGGTGATCTTTGCCACGTCCACCGGTATCGCGCCGGGGCGCTATGAGCAGATGAGCAGTCCGCGCAGCGACGATGAGATCGCCGCCTACAACAAAGCCGCCGTGCAGGTTATGGCCGAACTCAACGCGCCAGTAAACGATCTGGCATCGCTTGCCGCGGGTTTTCCGCTCGAATACTACGCCGACGAAGTGCATTTCACCGAAACGGGTTCACGCCTGCTGGCCGGTAAGGTGGCCGAGAAGATACGCGAATATCTGTGATGCTGTTGAATCGCAAAGGTCCGGAATAAACACGCATGAATGATAATCGGAGAGCATGGGCGCAGGCGGCTGAGCGCCTGAGAGCTGCGGCCGTATCACAGGGTTTTGCCGGGGAACTGGCCGATCTGATGGCTAGACAGCTTGGAAGCCCCAAAGCCATAGACCGCATGACAGCATACATACGCCAGGCGCATCCCCGCTCCGAAGAGATGCTGGTGGACGAGATGCTGGCGATCTGCGCGGAGATAGACGCGTGGCGCCGGAAAAAAGAAGGCCTGGAAGCGCAGGCGAGCTATACGTCCATGCGCTATTTCGGCGGGCTGGGCGAGGACGACACGGAAGAATAAATGCGGTATCTCATATCTGCGGACGAATGACTGTACCTATCCGCACAGGAAAACCGCGGGGCTAAACAGATCCCCGCGGTTTTATGATGCCTTCTTTCGGGCATAATGCGTACCGGTCCCGCTAATCAACGAACCAGTACAAAAGGCCGTCTTCCATTGCCCGGCAGGCGCGGTCTATTATGACATATACGTTAGGATCGTAGCTCGTAATGATATTGCCGTAAGCTTTGCCGTATCGCGCCCTCGCTTCGGCGCTGAGCTCGCTGTCCGTAAACGGTGCAGTGCCGATCCGGTAACCGACTTCGTTATTGCGCAGGTCCATTTTCGTGTTTTCCGGGTATTTTTCCATCATGCCGAACTCATGCGCGTCGCCGAACTGCCGTGCCAGATCCGGCCCGATGCTGTACGCCATCAGCGCGTTCCACAGGCAATGCCTGAAGGCGTTTTCGCGCGTGTTTTCGGTTTTCCAGCTTGCTCCGAACAGCCCTTCGGTGACCGCGTTTGCGGTATCCCTTGCCCAGGCGACCCGGACGGCGGCCAGGGGATGCGCTTTGACCAGTTCTTTCTCCTTTTCGTTCAGTTCGCCCGGAGCGAACTCGTCGATGAGGCTGTCGACGACTTCGTCCATCAACACGGACAGGATGCTGTCAAGTGCGGGATATGCGCTTTCGGCACAGGCCGCATTTGCCGTATGCGGGATCGGCCGCGCGACGCAACGCGCGCCCGGAGTAGCCTGCGGTCTTAAAGTCATTCCGCTCAGATGTATCGATACGATAAGCACGATAAGCAGGATCTTCTTCATAAATGGTTTTGTTCCTGTCCTGTATATTACGTTTTCGTTTTTGCGGACCGGGGCGCCTGAAAATGCTGCGGCAGATATGCTTTGACGCTGCGCTACACGCTTATATCCGGACGTTCAAGCACGTCGCGCCTGAGTATGCGCCAGTCCTGATCGCAGTCCCAGGCCAGCTCCGCGTACAGCGCCGCGGGGAGGGGGATCTCCTTTTCAAACAGTCCGTCTTCTACGAGGGCATACACTGCAGTGCCTGACCGACCTGCATACAGGCGCATGATGTCCCGGCAGATCTCGCCGTGATCCAGCCATTCTCCCGATATATAGCGCCATATCTTCTTTACGGACGGCAGGCGGGATTCGATCGCCGCCTGTCCGGCACAACCCAGCATTTCAGGGCCTGTTTGATGTTTGAACAGCGGCCAGTTGAGCTGTGTCATGCCTTTGAATACCGCTCCGGCAGCCGCACCAGGTCTGAGAGCAAGGAGCTTTTCGGTAAACTCTTTTGCGGCTTCGGTGTCCGAGACGGTCCCGGCGCACGAATGATAGGGGAATCCGCCGCAGTTTTCCCATATGATCTCCACGCGGGGATCGACCCTGGCTATGACGTCAAGATGGTTTTTTACCGAATCCGCGTGCAGGCCGAACTGCAGCCTGAGCCCCGGGTGCTTTTCCAGCAGCCTTGAAGCCGTACAGTTCACAAAGCCCACCGCCGCCTCGGCGATGAGCACGCCGTCCAGCGTCTCGCGGGACGTTTCGGTAAAGCTCTGGAAGTAAATGCCGTCCCCGCCTATGGGCGCGTATTCCCTTTCGTAGGTCTCGACGATGCGCTGCGAGGCTTCCTCGGACGTGTCCAGACGCATCGTGGTATCCCAGCCCCAGGCGTATCCCCATATGACCCGGATGCCCAGCGTGTGGGCGTAGGAAACGATCTCACGCCCGTTCAGAGGCGCGAAATCGTTCCAGAAGATCACCTCGTTTAGCCTCAGCCGCGCCATGTTTTCGAGATATCCGCGCCAGTCGTATACCGCAAGACCCCATGTCCACAGGCCGCGGTGCAGTATGCGTGGCGCGCCGGCGTATTGAGCGGGCGGGAGAAAATCGTCCGAAAACAATTTGCGGTAGTAATACGGATTCGCTACCGTGCCGGAGATGGCAGCCCGGGGCAGGTACCGGTGGCAGAAGTCCATAACGCCGTAACCGAGCGAAACGGGGCTGTCGCCTTCTATAAAGACGTGCTGCATCCCGCTCGCGGGCGTTTCGACCTTTATTCGGTACCCGTTTTCGGGAACGCCGTCCTTTCTTACCGACAGATGCACGGTGCTTAAGCTGCCGTCTTCTGCTCCTATGCGTGGCTCGCGGCGGGCATGCCCGCATATCACGCGTGCCAGTTCGCTTAGCGCGAAGCTTATCTCGCCGCCGGAGACCCCGTGAAGCCGAATCTGCCAGTCGTTCATAAATGATCACCTGCTTTGTATCGCTCTTTGCCGGGCAGCCCGTAAACGCGCCGAATCTACCCGCGGGTCTCGGCTTTCCAAGTGCCCTTCTCCATGTCGACCTCTATCCGGGTGCCGTCGGAGTAAAGACAGGCCTGCTTCATGCCGTCCGCGCTTAAAAACTCGTGGCGCAGCATCTCCTCGTAAAACAGTTTTTCGGACACTGAGCAGGCGGTTTCCACCTGTCCTATGACGGTCTCGTCCGCGTCTATTGGGCAGTAAACGGGGTTCCCGTTCAGTATCGCGTAAAGATAGGTGCTCTGCCTTTCGGGCAGGCCGCTGCCGCCCTTTTCGCCGGGAAGCCCGATCCAGGGGATCAGCACGCAGTCGTGATACACCAGGTTGAACAGCGGGATGGGCTTTGCAAGCGAGGGATCGCCCACTTCGTTACTGATGAACGGCGAGTGGTGGCACAGCACCTGGGAGGGCAGTATGCAGTCCAGGGTCTCTTCCGAAGAGGGAATGATCCCGCGGGCGGTAAGTATGTCCAGGCACTCCCTGCGATACATCACGCTTTGTTCGCGGCTCATATAATGCCGGGGATTGAAGCACTCGTCCAGCTCCGCCAGAGAAAACACGTCAAGATACGAGCTGTCAGGCTTGATGCCCATCCGTTCGAGCAGGTTGTAATTCTGCCTTACATATCCCACGGCTTTCTGGGCGCACAGATACGCGTAATTCCCGCCGTACCAGATGTGGTTGTGGGAATGGGAACCGTCCAGGTTCTGCCGCGCTTCGTCGAATGTGAAAAACGCGGTATCGTAGTAATAATCCCGGTACTGGTCGTGTATTCCGAACAGGTAGCTGCATTCCCGTACCGCGTCCATCAGCTTTTTCATGCCCTCGGCGCCGCCCGACCGCGGGCTGGGAGGCAGCGGGGAGGGATGCAGGTTGTCGTATCCGCGGAAACCCCAGCCGTCAAAGTGGGTGTAGGCCTTTTTGAGCCCCTTTTGCTTAAGCTGCCTGATCTGCTCCGCCCTTTGGTCGAACGTGACCCAGGAGTCGTTGTATTCGGGCTCGTCCGGCCTGTAATAGCGGGAGTCGGGCGAAATGTGCCTGTCGAGGCTCGTGTGGATCACGGGACAGCCGGGCAGCCGGCCCACCAGGGGATTCAGTGCCTGTTTCGCTTTAAGGGTGACGAGCCGGCCCTTGTCCTTCAAGTACGCGCGGTAGCGTTTCGCGATGTCGTTGTAATCGCCTTTGAAAAAACTGTATATCATGCGCCTTTGGTACCTGAGCGTGCCCAGGGACGTGCGCCATATGGGGCTGACCTTGCCGTCCGCGTAATCGTAAGAGGCGTCCCAGGGCGTGTCGTACACCGCCAGGAACGCGCCGCCGGACACGTTCACGCAGCCGAACATGGGCATGTACGCAGTGCGCTCGAATATCTTGCTTTTTTCCGCTTTGAACCCGCTTTCAAAAGGGATCAGTTCGCCCTGGGAGCGGGGCAGGACCGTGTACCCGCCCGAAGTCTGCCACGGGGAGGGGAAATACAGGTATTCGATCTCGCCGGGCTTGTCGCCTTCCGCCCATATCTCGAACGTGAGCTCGCCCGTGGTCTTTTCGGCGCTTATACGGGTATGCAGCTTCATTTCGCTGCCCGGGACAGAAGTATAGTCGGCGTATATGTCGTCACTCACCGCCGCTTCTCTCGCGCTTGCGGCATCCGGCCTGGAAAGCGCAGCGCTGCGCCCGTCCGAAAAGACGACGCAGGGTTCAAGTTTCATGTCCCAGGCGCCGGAAGCGTTCGAGTAAGCGACCGTACCGCTGTCGTAATCCACGTTAAGAGTGTAAGCTTCTCTTTTTACACCAAATTCCATATGCGATCCTCCCGAAAACCGTTCATGCGCGGCTTGCATATAATCGTCCGGATACATTATATCGCCTGGCCCGCGTTTATGCAATGCTGCCTAATCAGGTCGTACGTCCGTTTCGCTGGATGTGCAAACCCGTTAATGGCGGCAGGAGTTTGCGGCGCGCGCGGTGAATTATATTTAGACAGGCTCATAAAAAAGGAGAATGCGGTATGGAAACTATTCCTGTAAGCCTTATTGTGGACGATCCAGCACCCAGGGTGTTTGTGTATTACGAGCACGCCGATACCCGCTTTACCGCCGACGGGCGGCCTCTTGAGACGGAGGTGCCCAATAGCTTTCTGCTCGAATTCGTCTCCGTAATGGAACGCTACGGTCTCAAAGGCAAGTTTTCGGTAGTGCCCATGCCCGGAGGGAGGGGCGACATCGTGCATGGGATCGGCGGCTTTGAAAAGGCAGAGATCGACGAATGGCTCTCGGTCGTCAGAGAAAAGGTGCAGAAAAACTTTTCCGTCTGCCCGGAGATGCTGACCCACGCAAAAGCCGTGGACTTGGAAAACGGCGGTTATTATGACGTGAACGAAAATGTCTGGGCGCGCACCCAGAACGCCCGGACGCTGACGCCGTATATCGCCAAAGCGTTTTCCCTGCTTAAGGAAGCGGGTCTGAGGGCGACGGGCGTTACGTCGCCGTGGGATTTCGGCATAGAGATCGAGGAAGAATACGTGCGGGCGATATCCCTCGCTTACCGGCAGGTATACGGCGGCACAGACTGCTGGTACTTCCTGCGCTCGCTTAGGAATACGCCCGGCGCAAAGCCGTGGCTGGCGCTCAATGAAGACGGACGCAGGGTAGTATCGTTTCCCGCAACGACGTCGGACCACTTCTGGCAGTGCATGGACACGACGGACACATCCGAAGAGTACATTTCCCGTGTGGCGGACGAAGTGATCACTTCGGACGGGACAGGCGGCGAAATGATCCGCGTGATCGAGAACGGAGGCTGGCCGATACTGCTAACACACTGGCAGTCGCTGTTTTCAAACGGGCTGGGCACGGGCCTAAAGGCGCTTGGCGAGGTGGCGCGCAGGATAGAGGACCGTCTGTCTTCGCGCGTCAGTTGGATGTCCGCGGAGGAGATAATGAAACTGGTGCTGTCCGAATAGGATTTGGGACGTTTCCGCATCCTTATATTGCCCGCACGCGGGAAATATGCTACAATTGTGCGGGAAACAGCGAAAAGCCAAATGAAGGCATATGGGCGGCAGTTAGCTGCCGGACAACTAGGATGCTTCCCGACGGGAACGCAGGGGGCGGCATCACGGCAAGCCTTAGACCGCTTCGGGCAGAGCGAAGGGCAGACCAAACCGGGCACACGTTTTACCACACATTCCGAGGTTACGATATGGAGAACAACATTCGCGCGAAAAGGCGCGCCCGCAGCCGTTTTCCGGACGGGTTCCGCATACTCAAGGGGGCCAGGGAATACGTAACGTACCCCGAAGACGCCTCGGTGCGGATATGGTATTCGGAAACGCCGGGGCAGTTTGAAAACCATTACCATTCCGCGGTCGAGATCATAATGCCCATAAAGGGCGAAGTAAACTACACGGTCTCGGAATTCAGCTATATGGTCCAGGCGGACGAGGTGCTCATAGTTCCGCCCAACTGGGAGCACAGCCTTTTCATGGACGAAGGCAGCGCCAGGTATCTGCTGCTGTTTGAGCCCGACAGCATATTCAACCTGCGGGACATGCAGCAGATAGACGGCATGCTGAAGATCCCCATATACATTTCCGGCGATCCCGAAGCGCAGCAGACCATCAGGGCTCTGCTGATGCAGGTGATAAACTGCTACGAGAAACGGGACTTTTTGTGGAACTCCCTGTGTTACAGCATGCTCACGCAGATGTACGTCAAACTTGGACTGCTGAACAGCGCCCACGGCTCGCCCAGGGGGAATCCGTACCTGGGTCATACGGACCCGGAGATGATCGACAGCGCGCGCCAGTACGTGGACCAGCACTACATGAGGGACATCAATCTTGACGACGTGAGCGCGTTCGTGGGTTTTACGAAATGCTATTTCTCCAGGGTGTTCAAACGCCAGATCGGGATGGGATTTTCGGATTACCTGCGCCGGAAGCGGGTTAGTATGGCTTCCGAGCTGCTGATCCATTCCGGTCAGTCCATAAGCAAGATCGCGGCCAACGCGGGTTTCGGGAGCGTGGCGACTTTCAACCGCGTGTTCCGTGAAGAGAAAAACTGCACGCCTACCGAATACCGAAGGATATACGGCACATGTGACAGATAAGCGGGATGCTTATACAAAACGCAAGGACGCGGAGACAATCCGCGTCCTTGTTTTGCAAGTGATACATATGCGCGAACAGGGGATGGGACAGAAAGCTGCAAGGCGGGTCAGTCTGCCGGCAAAGCGCCGGAGGATCACTTTTCCCGCTTGCACATGAGCGGCACGGGGGAGAAGCCTTCGGGCCTGTCGTACAATTGGCATTCGCAGTCGCCCAGGTGCTTGACCCTAAATCCGTTGGCCTTGTATTCCTCGTAATTAAACGCGTTGAGCTCGTCGATGGCTATCTGATGGAACTTGTCGAAGTCCGGCCACCATTCCCAGCCGCTTCCGAAATCGTTGTACAGATACGCGTCGGCACACTGCTTGCCGAGCTCTGGAGTTACATAGAACGCGCCCATTGCCAGCACGTTGACGCCGTTGCCAGTGATCGCCCTGAAAGCCGCGGGCACGGATTCGACGACGCCGGCGTGCACGCCCGGGCACTTGCTCGCGGCGATGTGGATGCCCATGCCCGTGCCGCAGAATATCATGGCGCGCTCAAATTCCTTTTCTGCGATCATGGCGCCCACGCGCAGCCCGATCCGGTGGAACATCAGTTCCGTATCCTTCGGATCGGAATCGGCTTTGACGCCTATGTCCGTGATCGTCCAGCCCTTGTTTTCAAGGTACTCCTTGATCGCCTCCTTGAGAGGGTAGCCGGCGAAGTCCGCCGCCATGAGCAGCTGCTTGTCCTTGATCAGTTTCATAATTGTATATCCTCCTCGATCCGTTTTGTTCGGGATTGACTGTTTGATCATGCCTCCGATACGGGTATGCCGCGGGGCGCCCGGTCGGGGCAGTGGGGCGGTTTTTACGGTATCAGCTGCTTAAAACGCAGGGTGCCGTCAGGGTTTTGAAACGCCTCGGCGGCGCACAGGCTGCCCGCGTAGCCGCCTTCACCGACAAAACCCATGAAAACGCGGCGGTCCGTTCCGGGCAGCACTGCGGATTTGGGCACGGCGCCGCAGGGTATTTTGTTGTCCTCGGGACACGTCCAGGGGCCGAAGGGCGATTTGGAGAACAAATAGCGGGAGACGGAAGCTATTCCGAATACAAGAAAATAATACCCGCCGGCATGGAACCAGTCCGCGCACTCGGGCACTTTGTTCCACTCGGGCGAATCGTGGGTGCACCAGTCGTTCCAGCGCATTATGCAGCCGGCGTCGCGCCACCCCGTTATGGCCATCTCGTCATTTACCAGATGCGCAAGGCAGCCGCTGCCGTCGGACAGCAGTCTTGTGGTGACGAGCATATGATACTGCCTGCCGCAGACAAACAGCATCGGGTCGCGGGCGGCTCCGGGGTCATAGCCTTCGGGAATGGTGAAGAAATCACCATTCTTTTCGAAATGGACCAGATCGTCCGATACCGCGCAGGTCAGCCGCGAGGGGGAGCGGTCGGCCATCCTTACCGCATACCAGGCGTACCACAGGTCACCGCAGCGTATGACCGAACCCGTGCATATGGAGCCTTCCCACTGCCGGGTTATGGGTACGACCATCGGGTATTCCTTCCAAAGCCTGAAGTCTTTGGTGGCGACGTGTGCCCATTGGTGCGCGCCCAGATGCCACTTGCTGGTGTGGTGATGCCTGTCGTACAGATAAAACAGATGATACAGCCCGTCGCCGCCGGATTCGTCGGAATAGGGCATGCAGTCTCCGATGTTTACGCACGGACGGCGAATTTCGGCAGTCGTTATGCAGGACCTCGGAGACGGCGGCCGGTCGAGTTCGTCCTTAGTTTCAAGCGGCGCGATGACGACCGGGATATCCCCCGTCTGGACGCAGATGTCGGAGAGCAGACAGTTTCCGCAGGGCCACTCCTCGTCCGCAAGCTCTCCGTTGACATAAAGCCCGATGCGGTGCGGATATACGTACAGCCTGACTGCGTCGTCCGGCTCCGCTTCCGCAGCAAGGCGCAGCGGCTCCGGAGAGAAGCTGTAAAACAGCTCGACCGAGACCCTGCCGTCAAAGCCGACGATGCATGCTGCGGCGCCTGAATTGGTTATGACCGCTTGGCCTTCCCGAGCGGTAAAGCTTAATACCATGCCTTCCATATTTCCTGCCGTTTCCGAATTTGCTTCGCGGGTCCGCGCGGGACCGTTGTCAAGAGTTTAATGGAGCTAAAAGTCCTGCCGGTTCGGCGGTTTGCGTGTTTTCGATTTGGTAAGGTCGTAGCTCATGGCCAAAATCGCTTCGATCTCGTCCCTTTGGGCAGTGCCGTCCAGCAGCACGGTGAGCCACTTGTCCTTGTTCATGTGATATGCGGGGAGGAATCCGGGCTTTGAGCGCAGGGAGCCGATAAGTATGGGATCGCATTTTACATTCAGAATATCCACCCGTCCGCCGTTCCTTATCCCGAGCGTGCGGCAGGGGACGTTCATCGTGAGCGCGAACCACTTTCTGTTATCGATATGCCTGAAAACGCAGCTGACATCGTCCATGGGAAACGGATGCTCCGGCCAAACGCTGTATGTATCGAAAATATGATCTTTAAGCTCCTGCAGTGTCATGCGAATCTCCCGTAAATATCGATTCAAAGTATGCCATATGAACCGGACAAAGTCAAGGCATGAACGATTTAAAGCCGGGATCTGGCGAACAATGCGGGCGGTCAGCAGGGAATACAGACGCTTCCGCTGTTTTTTATACCGCCAAACTCCGCTGCGCGCGGCATTGACAAAACCGCCCGTTTCTGATAAAACTGTATCGGGAAAACGAAAGTGCGCGAGGACGATAAAGGGGGACTGAATATGCTTGAGGAACTTTTGCGGGACAGGAACGTGATGCCTGTATGGGACGGGACCGCCGGAGACTGGGAAAGCCGCAGGCGGGCGATCGTTCAGCTGCTTTGCCGGGAAGAATACGGTTTCATGCCGAAAGAACACGATGAACTCACCTGGGAAGAGTCGGCGCCGTCGTCTTTTTGCGCCGGGCGGGCCGAACAGAGAAAAGTGACGCTTACGGCGCGTTTCGGAGAGGACCGGTTCTCCTTCCCGATATATACCACGATACCGAAAAAAGGCGGGAAACTGCCGTTTTTCGTGTTTATCAATTTCAGCGACGCCATACCGGACAAGTACCTGCCCGTGGAGGAGATCTGCGACCGCGGTTACGCGGTGGTCTCTTTCTGCTATAACGACGTGACAAGGGATATGGCAAGGGAAAAACTGGAAAGCGATCCCTTGATGGATATTCTGTATAAAGGGGTCGAAAAGCAGCCCTGCCACGCCGGAAAGATCCGCGTCTGGGCCTGGGCGGCCTCAAGGGCGCTGGATTACGCCCTCACGCTGGAAAAGCTGGACCCTCAGGGAGCCTGCGTGGCGGGGCATTCCAGACTCGGCAAAACGTCGCTGGTGGCAGGAATGCTGGATGAGCGCTTCAGGTTCACCTATTCCAACGATTCCGGCTGCAGCGGCGCCGCCGTTTCAAGGGGAAAAGTCGGCGAATCCATCGAAAGGATCACCAAGGTGTTCCCGTTCTGGTTCTGCGAAAACTACCGCAAGTACGCGGGTAAAGAGTACGACGCGCCGTTTGACCAGCATTTTCTGGTGGCGTCCCTCGCTCCCAGATACGCCTACGTCGCCAGCGCGGAAGAAGATACCTGGGCAGACCCCGACAGCGAATATCTGTCCTGCTATGCGGCGGGAAAAGTCTATGCAGGGCTCGGTCTGCCGGGCTTCGTGTGCGAGGACCGGCTTCCAAAGGCGGTCGAGGTCTGCCATGAAGGCTCGATCGGTTACCATCTGAGGACGGGCGAACACTACCTGAGCAGGGAAGACTGGAACCGCTGCATGGACTTTATCGATAAGCATCTTGCATTAAACAGGTAGCGTTTCACAAAATCGCGAGCAATACTGCCGTAAAGCGAGGCTAAATATGACCATCGATCTTAAGACCACACCTTTCAGCTTCAAAGGTTCATACCTTGTCATATCCGAAGTCGGGAAAAACTGGTGCGGCTGCATAAACGAGCCGGGGCTGTATCTGAGGACCGTGCATGGTTCCGCTTCCATGCCGCTGATCGCTCGGATAAGCATAGAGAGCAAAGGCGAAAGCGCGGATTATGTGCCGGAACTTAAGGGCGCGGCGCTGGCGCTTAAGTGCGGAAAGGGAAAAGTCGAATTCTGCTTTGACGATCCCGGGACACTGCTGGTGCGGGGCGGCGCCGGGCTGGAGGTCACGCTCGATTTCATGTCCGACCGGGGCGCATTCAATTACATCTACCGTTTTTCAAGGGATGGCCGCGACTTTGAGATGGCCAACTGCTTCAAGAACAACTGCCGCTGCCTGATGCACATTCAGAAGGGGACGGCTGCGCTCGACCAAGTCTGGAAGGAGAAAGGCGCCGTGCGCACGCGTCTGACGCTCTCGGGCAGGGACGGCTTTATGCTGGTGCTTAAGGAGATCACGACGGAGTGGGACGGCCGGTGGAAGGAGTTCGACTTTAGGGAAAGCGCGTCACGCGCCGCGGAAAACCTTGCCGCCTTTGCCGGGCGCATGCCGTCCTGCCCTGCCAAATACAAAAAAACAGCCGAAAAGGCCGCATATCTCTTGTGGGCCAGCATCGTAAATAAAAACGGCCTGCTCTCGCGGGACGCGATGATGATGTCCAAGAACTGGATGAAAAACGTGTGGAGCTGGGATCACTGCTTTAACGCCATCGCGCTGTCGTACGGCGCGCCGCAGCTGGCGTGGGACCAGTTTATGCTGGTGTTCGACCGGCAGGACCCCACCGGCCTTCTTCCGGACAGCATCAACGACGCCAACATGGTGTGGAATTTCTGCAAACCGCCCATCCACGGCTGGGCGCTGCGCTGGATGATGAAAAACATGACGCTTTCGGACGCGCAGCTCAAGGAGGCCTACGCGCGGCTGAGCAAATGGACCAAGTGGTGGCTCGAATACAGGGACTACGACGGGGACGGTCTGTGCGAGTACAACCACGGCAACGATTCCGGCTGGGACAATTCCACGGCATTTTCGGTAGTCCCGCCCATAGCCACGCCGGAACTGCAGGCGTTCCTGGTCATACAGATGGATGTGCTGGCGGATCTGGCCGGCAGACTCGGAAAAGAGAAGGCCCGGGCAAAGTGGCTTAAAAGGTCGGACGGCCTTCTGGACAGGATGCTCAAAAATCTGTTTATCGACGGGCTTCCCACGGCGGTACGAAGCGGGAGCCGCGAGATCGTTCCCAACCGGAGCCTTCTGCCGTATGTGTGCATAGTGCTCGGGGAGAGGCTTCCCGAAGACAAACGCAGGCGCATGATCGAAGTGCTCTCGGGCAACACTTTCCGGGGCGAACACGGCTTCTCCACCGAGGCGTTCAAAAGCCCGGATTACTTAAGCGACGGATACTGGCGCGGCCCCATATGGGCGCCGAGCACGATGCTGATCACGGACGGGCTTTTCCGCTGCGGTGAGACGGAGCTCGCGCGTGATACGGCGCGGCGCTTCGCGGATATGGTGAGCACATCGGGTTTTGCGGAGAACTTCGACGCCGTTACGGGCGCGGGACTGAGGGACCGCGCATATACCTGGACGGCAAGCGCGTTTCTGGCCATGACGAACGAATATCTGCTGAAAAACAGCTGATAAACACAGCAAAACGGGGGAAGGGAAGGCATGGATAAAACAGGGAACGACTTTAGGTCGGTGATCATGATCATTTCGTCCATGCTCATTTTCGGAACGATAGGCGTTTTCCGCAGAGCAGTTCCCCTTCCTTCCGCTTTTCTGGCCTTCTCACGGGGGATAACGGGCGGTCTGTTTATACTGGCTTTCATCAAACTGAAACGAAAAAAAGCCGCGGACAGACTGCCTTTTCGCACCAAAGCGCTGCTGGCGCTTTCGGGAGCGCTGATGGGCATCAACTGGATACTGCTGTTTGAGGCGTATAACTACACGACGGTCGCAGTCGCCACGCTGTGCTATTACATGCAGCCCACCATAGTGGTGCTGCTTTCGCCCGTGATATTCAGGGAAAAGCTTACGGCAAAACGCGCGGTCTGCGCGTTTATCGCGATAGCGGGCATGGTGCTGGTGTCGGGCGTGACAGGGGGCGGGGAACTGCCCGCGACGAACGCGAAGGGCATCATTCTGGGGCTTGGAGCCGCGGTGTTTTATTCCGCGGTCGTAATAATGAACAAGCGGATAAGCAGCGTGGATGCTTATCTTAAGACCGTCATACAGCTTTTGTCCGCGGGGCTTGTGATGGTGCCGTATCTGCTTGTCGCGGGCGGTATAAGCGGTGAAGGCTTTACGACAAACTCCGTATTGCTGCTTCTGGTCATGGGGATACTGCATACGGGGATCGCATATGTGCTGTATTTCGGGAGCATAGACGGGCTGAAAGCCCAGTCTGTCGCCATATTAAGCTATATCGACCCGGTGTCCGCGCTGCTGTTTTCGGCACTGTTCCTGAAAGAAGCGCTGCGCGCTGCTGGGATACTGGGCGCGGTCATGATAATCGGTTCTGCGGTCATAAGCGAGATCCAAACAGATAAAACCAAATCTTAACAGACCGGACGCTGCCATCCCCCTGTAAGGAACGTATAAAAGTATGTCACCGGCAGGAGACCGGGACGGAAAAAACGGAATTGAAATCAGAAACAGATAAAAGGAGAAACAACAATGAAGAAGATAATCTGCGTCGTTTTAGCGGTCATGCTGATCGCCTCTCTTGCCATCGCGGAAGGCCTTATGGTGGGCGGCTGGACTCATTCCCAGTTCCCCGAGATCACCGAAGAAAACAAAGCCCTGTTCGACAAGGGCATGGAGAAGCTGCTGGGTGTGGATTATGAGCCCGTAGCGTACCTCGGTTCCCAGATCGTGGCCGGCACGAACCACTGCTTCCTGGCTCAGGCGACGGTGGTAGCGCCCGACGCGCAGCCCGCCTACAAGCTGGTCTACCTGTACGAGAACCTGGAAGGCGAAGTTGAAGTGCTCAGCATCGTGGATTTCGACTTCGGCGCGCTGTGCGAGTATTGATCCGAAAGACGGCATACCGCTCCGGAATGATCAAATGACGGACAAAAGAGACTCATCCGAGCCTCTTTTGTTTTTGCATATCCTTCATAAAACACGCCGGACATGCCGACATTTCGACATCAAAAGGCAGGATGTATATTGAATCGCGCGGGGCGGATGTGGTAAAATAAAGCGTGGAGCCGCGCGCGGCTTCAAGGCAAAATACGATGATGCAGAGCGTAAGCAGATAAAATGGAAAACCGTTTTCGCTTTTTGATACCCGTAATACTGGAAAACATGACGAGCGTGGCGACGACCCTGATCTATTCCGCCATAACCGGCGCGGTGAGCAGGTCGTCGCTGGCTGCGGTGGGCGTAGGCAACCAGGCGATAAACCTCATCTGCGCTTTTTTCGCCATAGTCACTTCGGGCTGTGCGGTCATAACCGCGGCAGACGTGGGGCGGCGGGATGTGATGAGCGCGTCGCGTACGGTCGAGCACACCATCTCTGTGTCGCTGATCTCTTCGGTGATCGTTTCCGGGCTGCTTTTGCTGTTTTCGGGATTCACCATGAAGCTGCTGATGCCGGGAGCGGAAGAGGATTTCCTTGCCGAGGGCACTCTGTATTACAGGACGCTGCTGCTCGGCTTGCCGCCCATGGTGCTGTTCAACGCCATGAACTCCGTGCTCCGCGCCAAGGGGGATTCGCGTTACGCGCTTTTCGCGACCGTGGTCAGCAATGCCGTGCTGCTGCTTCTGGTCTACGTTTTCGTGGTCCGCAGGGGCATGCGCGTGAAAGGCGTCGCCCTGGCTTTCGTGTGCTGCAGGTGCTGCGCCGCGCTGACGTCGCTTGCCGCCGTGCTGCGCAGCCGGGAAGGTTTCTGCGTGAAGCTCTCGCGGGTCTTCATGTTTGATAAAGCCGTGCTTAAAAGGGTGCTGCGTGTGGGCGCGCCGGTAAGCTTGAGCAGCATAGCGGTGCAGATAGGCTATGTTTCCATAAATTCGCTGCTGGTCAGCCTCGGTACCCTCGAGGCGGGCGTCGCAAACGTGCTTAACGCCATACAGCAGTTCACCTGTATCGGCCACGCCATTACCAGCTACAGCGCCACCACGATAGTGGGTCAGGAGTGCGGCGCGGGCGACGTAGAAAAAGCGAGGAAAAGCACCCTTTTCATCTTTTGGATCTCGCTGGGCGTCACTTTACTGCTGTGCCTGCCCGCAGTTTGTTTTCCGCGCTTCAGTGCGGGGCTGTTCTCGGCGGATGAGCAGATCGTTTCCTCGGCGGCGGCGCTGCTGTGGATGGTGATCCCGTACAGTATCCTTGGTCAGGCGATAAATGCCCTGGAGCCGGCCGTGATGGCGAGCGGCGACACAAGCTACGCAATGAAGTCCACGGTGACCGGCGTATGGCTGATCCGCCTTCCGCTGTCGCTGCTGTTCTGCATGGTGCTGGGATGGGGCGTAAGGGGCGTTTACGCTGCCAATATCGCGTCGTTCGTGTTCAGGACCACCATGCTCTATATCCGCACCGTCAGTCCGCGCTTCGCGGCGAAAAGGATATGACGGTGCCCTGTTCTTAATTGCTTGAGGCGGACGATAAGTTTGCAAACACCAGAGAGAGCCGGACCGACAAAAACCGATCTGCTGCGCATAAAAAGAGAGGAGCGAATACTCCTCTCTTTTTTTTGTATTTCCGATGATCGTTCCCACATTCGGGATCATAAGATGCGGATGAAATATGTACCTGTGATATTACGCTGATACGGCTGAAACTGCCTTGATAATGCTTTGAGCCCTTTCCGTAAGCAGACGGAAATCTCCGGACAGGAGAGCTTTCCTGTCAACTAAGTTTCCGCCAATGCCGAGAGCGGCAACACCGGCGGATAAAAAGGCGGCAGCGTTGTCTTTGTTTATACCGCCCACGGCGATTAGCGGGATATGGCGGAGGGGACCTTTGACGGCTTTGATGTAGTCCACACCCAAGACCGAAGCAGGGAATACTTTAACGAAATCTGCGCCCGCGTCGTACGCCCTGACGATCTCGGTCGGTGTCATCGCGCCGGGGATGGAAACAAGCCCGAGCTTTTTTGTCTCCTCTATGACCCGAGTATTCGTATCGGGAGAGATAATAAACGCTGCGCCGGCATCTGCGGCCATATGCACTTCATCTGTCGTCAAAACGGTGCCCGTGCCGACGATTATATCGTTTCCTAACGCGGATGATAGCTTTTCAATCGACAGCTGGGTCTCTTTGATCCCGTAATGGGAATCGTGGACGAATGTGACCTCAAAAAGCTTTATGCCACCGCGCGAGATCGCCTGCGCTGTATCGACGATCCTGTCGGCAGGGATGCCCCTTGATATGGCTATGACTCTGTTTTGATAAATCTTATCTCTGATCATGGTGTCACGCATTCGCTACTACATATTCGACCCATGTGGCTATCGTCTGGTTATCGAAACTGAACTCGACTTTCATGCGATGTTTTCTGCGCTCGACCTTGAGGATGCGGGCGTTCGTTCCCAGCTCGCTGTCGGGAGTCAGCGACAGGATGCCGTCGGTTTCATTGACTGCGGTCTTGCCCAAGACGCCGTTGTTCTTAAGCAGCATCATCGCGAAAGCGAGGTCGTTGCCCCAAAGTTTGTATCCGCTTTTTTCATCGCCAAGGAGCTTGAGCACGTTGGGGATGCGCCGGCGTATGGTCGCGTCAACATCCTCGTTCGTGAATATGAAAACGTATCCCGGCAGCAGCTTGTGCACGACGTCGACCATTTTCCCGGCTTTGAACGTATGCTGTATCTGCTTGGGACAAAAGGATACGCCGCCGTACAGCCTGCTTGCCATCATTGCTATGTCGTCGGAATACTGGCTTCGGCAGAAAAGGCAGTAGACGTTCAGGGTATCGTTTTCTTTTTCCGTAATCAGGTTTTCAGTCATATATATGCTTAATTATGAGATGAAGATCGAGATCCATTACCTATCGCTCAGTCCGTCCAGAAGTGGAGCTTGGCCTGCTTCGCTATCTGCGCCCTGAGGAGCTCGCCGTAGCCTTCGGATCTCTCGAAATACGTGCTGCCGATCTGCCAGAGGCTGAACGCGGCGAAGTTGCTGAGTATCGTCCAGGAAACGCCTTCATCGTCGGTAGGGGAGAAGTTGATCCAGAGCGATACCAGCACGATGCTGATGATGACCAGTGCCATTACGCGGATATAGCGCTGTTCAAGATAACTGTTTATGCGCCGCTCCTCGTCTTCGTAATGCATCTGGAAGACTTCGTGCATGGTGGTCTTAAGCCCTTCGGAGCTTTCGCGAGGACAATGGACGGTGATCTCAAGAGGCTTTGATTCCTTTGACGTTTCCAGAAAACGGTCGACGACGTATGATATATCCTGGCTGAGCTCCAGCTTGGGACCGATCTCTATGGCGTTGAACCACTGATGGATATCCGGAAGCTTTAGATCCAGCATGGAAGAGCGCGTGCTGCTGATGCGCTGCCAGTTGCGCTCGCTTCTTTCCAGCTGAAGCGCGGTGTATACCGTCATTGCCATTAAGATCACCGTCGCGTTTATAAGGCTGTCGATACGGTTCGTCGCTTTGCCGCTTGAGGTGATAAGGATGGAGGGAACGGCGATCATGAAAAGGACGATCTGGATCCTGACGAGCAGCTTGGACTGCTCCCTGTGATAAAACAGGTAATATGCCGACAGACCTATCAGAAGACCTATACCGTCTTTCAGGCAGATGCCCAGCGGGGTCAGCACCTGCCTTCTCAATGTGATGGTGGATGAAAGCAGATACTTGTAGAGCGTAAGCTCAAGGATCACGTCAAGTATGGAAACGCCTATAAGGAGCAGCCCTAGCCTGCGCAGGTTTTTCTGATAAATACTCATATAATAATATACCGTTCATAAAGGATGATCCCCTGACGCTTTCGACAGCAAGGGAAGCGAAGTTCGTGAACGGCGCTTTTCTCCTCTCGGTTTTTCAGCATCGGACAAAAAGATAAATACATAAAGATTATACCATAAAGTGATATGTAAGTAAACCGATTTTATGTGAATAACCTCATGTGGAACGTCCAAATGTGGGCTGACGGCAGAATGACTGCGCTGACGGGTTTTCACTGGTTTTATTGCAATATCAAGGCCTTCATGCTATTATTGATAAAGATGATCTACAGGCACACGGTGCGGGTCGGGTTGGCTGTACTTTATGTAAGGTCCTCAAGGCGCATAGCCGACCTAGGCAGGTACTGCCGTGTAAAAACAAACGGGAGACTGACAAAATGCAAGCTGCAAGTAATGATACGGACACGATCTGTCCTGTCGGTGTTAAACGAAATTTCGATTCCGTCGATATTGCCAAGTTCATCGGCAGTGTCCTGATCTTTGCCATGCACTGCGCTGCCTTCGGCGATTATAAAAAAGCGCAGTCGGTATTGGAGATAACGGCGCGCTGGGGCGTCCCGTTCTTCTTTATAAGCTCTTCATACTTTCTGTTTCGGAAAAGTACTGGCGAAAGCATTGAAAGAAAGACTTTACTGCATTATCTGCACAGGATAGGCATGCTGTACCTGTGCTGGTTTATTTTCAACCTGCCGTCAATTTACATACGGCTCTGTGAGAATGATATAACCTCTGTAAGCACCTGGCTGATTTTTATAAAGAATGCGGTGATATCATCGACGTATATGGGGTCGTGGTTTCTTGTAAGCTGCATGTTCAGTGCATGCCTGGTTTATTGGCTCGGCAAGCGTTTTCGCACCGAAAACATATTAGCCTTCACATTGCCTCTGTACTTCGTTTGTGTTTTTTCTTCCGCATATAAAGGAGTTTTGCCGGAACAGACAGCCAAGATCCCGGCATTTCTCTGCTTTCCCATAAACATCTTCAGCGGATGCTTCTATTTTGCTCTCGGAAAGTATGTATCCGAGAATGGATCCAAACTCAAGAAATACTGCGCGAAAACAACAGCCCTGCTACTGTTTATTATATTGTATCTGCTGTTTATAACCGAAATTATAGTTACAAAGCATCTGAACATACTGGATTCGACCGATGCGGCGTTTTCAACGGCAGCGCTGTCATTTGCTCTGTTCCTGTTTTGTCTGCAATCAAATATCAGGATAAAAAACGGTGTGCTGCTCAGGAAACTGAGCGTAATGATCTATTGCTGCCAGGGGAACGTATTGATCTTCAACAGATTTTGTAAAAGAATGCTTGGCGGACATTCGCTGATCGCTTTTATGATCTCCTGCATCGTTGTTGCTGCTATTTCCATCTTGGTATTTGCTGTTCAGAAAAGAAGAAAGTGGAAATGGCTTGATTACCTGACTTGATTGGTATTCCATAATCCGGATACAGATGTTCTGCCCTGACCGGCATGCTTTGCTCTCGGAGATAATGAAGCATGGCGGCAAGGGCAGGATTGGTAAAATTAACAAAAGATTAAATCTGATATAATTTTGACATGCGGCATTGTCACTGCGTAAAAAAAAATGGTATAATACTTCCACAATGGGTAGAATATGCTGTACCGACTGCGGGACGCCGACAGAAGGAGGAAAAATAATGACATATCGTTTGGGGAAAGGTATTATAGCATTAGCCGTTATGATAGCCGTGCTTTGCATGCTCCCGTTCGCTTTGGGTGAAAACTACAGCGCGGACACCATGCGCCTGCTGCGATATGACGGGAACGTGGAGATCTTCGACATAACGGGCAGCCCGCGCTTCGTAATGGAAAACGTACGTTTTGCCAGCGGGGAAATCATGCGCACGGGCGAGGCGTCCACCGCCTCGGTAAGCCTTGACGCCACAAAGATAGTGTCCCTCGACCAGAACAGTTCGGTGAAGTTCGAAAAACAGGACAACCATATCGAGCTTACGCTGACCGAAGGCACGCTGTTTTTGGACGTGAGCGAGAAGCTGGACGAAAACGAGAGCCTGGACATCACGACGTCGACCATGACCGTGGGCATCCGCGGCACCATAGTCGTCGTGTCAGCCATGCCCGCGGACCGGGCGGTCAATATGTACGGCCTGGAAAACCAGACGGCAAAAGCGCCGGACGAACAGGTCACTGTGTTCGGAGTGCTTGAAGGCAGGGCGTCCCTGACTTACAAGGACGGACAGAGAGCCACGGTCAGTGCGGGCCAGATCGCGGTAGTGGGCGAGAAACCCGAGTTGAGTGATATCGCTGAAATGACCATGGAAAACATAACGCCGTTTATCGCAGAGCAGTTTGAAAACGACAACACCGCCAGCCGAGTCATTAACGCCTGCCCCCAGCTGTTCGATGAATACTCTTTCCCGGCAGACGGAGACTGGGAATACACCGGCAAGGTCATGATAATAGCCCAGAGCGCCAGTAAGCTCTACGACGGAACTCCCTTGACGAGAACAGGCGACATACTGGTATATAATCTGCCCGACATATTCGATATATCCGCATATGCCAGCGGCGCTATCACCAACGCCGGCACGGCGGAAAACCCCATCGGGTCATATGCCATATACAACAAAGCCGGGGAGAACGTTACCGGGCATTTCAACACCATAGAGACCGTATCCGGGCAGCTGGTCGTAGATCCCGCGCCCATGACCATATGGACGGGCAGCGCCACCAAGAGCTACGACGGCGAGCCCCTGGTGTGCGAAGAGGCGGGCTTTGACCTGGTCTCCGGAAAGACCCAGGAGGAGCCCTGGCGCAATACCTCCCTTGTGCTGTCCGAGGCGAGCGGGGAGACCCTGTACGGCCTGGCCGGCGAGCTGCTTGTACATGGTACGAACCCCATTACGGGCGAGACCAGCCAGATCGCGCTGGGCGCGGGCGAAAAGCTGACCGTACGCTTAAGCGACGAGAGCAATGCGGACAGCATAACCTTCAGCGTGGAAAAGGTCACCGAAGACGACATCCCGGAGGAAGTGCTGCGCTTGTACGCGGACAACCGGGAACTGCTTTCCCAGGCCTGTGACGACGCGGGCTGGGACCAGGACAAGGTGCTGGAGCGGATCGGGCAGCTGTCTGGGAAAACCGGGCCCACCATAGTCAAGGACGGCCTGACCGTGAGCATAAGCTATGCAGGCGGCCTTATGCGCGAGCTCACCAACGCGCGCATCAATATCGACTCTGACATCACCGACTATAACGGGAGGGCACTGAACGGCGAAGAAGCCCGCTTTACCGAAGTTCGGATAGACGATTCCGTAAAGGTGACCGCTACCGGCAGCCAGACCGAAGTGGGCGAGAGCGACAACACTTACGAGATCGACTGGGGCACCGAAGACCTGAACAACTTCATAATCAAAGAGGATCTGGGCAAGCTTAGGGTGCTTGAGCCCATGAGCGGCGTCACCGTGACCGCGGCTTCCGCCAGCAAGGTCTATGACGGCACGCCGCTTACTGCGGAAGGTGTTGAGATCACGGGGCTTGCCGACGGATTTACCGTCATAGCGACGGTGGAGGGCGAACTGATCGACGCGGGCACCGCCGCAAGTTCCGTAACGGCTTATCAGGTGCTGGACGCGGACGGCGAGGACGTGACGGAGTTTTATCCGGACATCACCGTTGAAAGCGGTACGCTCACCGTGGAGCCCGCTCCGCTCACCGTCACTACCGGTTCGGACAAAAAGGTATACGACGGCAAGAACCTGACGAATTACTGGGCTTCGATCTCGGGCCTTGTTGCAGACGAGAGCGCCGATGTATCCGCGACAGGCAGCATAACCAACGCGGGCACAGCGAACAACAACTACTATATCAACTGGAACAACGCGTCGAAAGACAACTATAAGGTATACGCAAATTACGGCAAGCTCACCGTCGAAGCGCTCAAGCTCAGCATCGACGTTGACGGATACGCATATGAGACCTATGGCGGCGGGATGACCATACCTGCGCCCGTGATCACGTACCAGAACGGCACTCATGCGGGCGAGACGGTCACGGGCACGCGGGTGCGCGCTGCGGAGATCGAATACCGTTTCCAGCTGTTCACCGGCGACAGCGTCAGCGTGGTGTTTACCCGGACCGAGAACGATGACCATATGCCTGAAGTCAAAACGAGCGTGACCACGTCGGGCAATAAGTCCAACTTCGCTTTATCGGGCAACGCGATGGAAGGCTTCCCGCTGGAGGTCGAGCCTGCGGTGCTTACCATCACCACGGGTTCCGCAAGCAAGGTGTATGACGGGACCGCGCTCACCTCTGACCAGGTGACCGTTGAAGGTCTGCAGAACGGAGACAGCATCACGGTAACGGCTACCGGCAGCATAACCGACGCGGGCGAAACGGAAAACACTTACACCATCGACTGGGGCGAGGTAAACCCGGGATTCTATGACATAGAGGAAAACCTGGGCACTCTGACGGTTGAAAAGCTGGGCATAAGCTACGACTTTGGCGGCAAGACGATCGTATTCCCGGGCAAAGATGAGACTGTTCTTCACAT
>JAEEGL012938430.1_pt1 | contig 44092 bp, 33 predicted proteins | sample 9134231 | NCBI WGS metagenome assembly JAEEGL01 (sample SAMN16246548, study PRJNA631951) | gut metagenome | biome: gut microbiome; feature: rumen; material: fiber-attached | host: Bos | place: Iran: Karaj | collected 2018-10
AAAGGCTTTTTGTTTGTTATCCAAGCAGCGTCATAAACAGCATCATCAAAAGTGTGATGGTCACCATAGATACAATGGTACTTACGGTGATGGCACCGGAAAGAATTGTGGTATCCTCTCCCATTTTTTCTGACTGGATCAGCGGCAGATTTCCGATCGGCATGGCCGCCATCAGGCAAAAGCCCAGGATCGTGATCTCATCACAGCCAATGGCTCTGAGTACAAAAAACATGGCGATGGGCAAAAGCACCATACGAACGGCGATATACCCCCAGATTCTGATCTGCCGAAATCCCGATTGGATCTTCGATCTGGCAATGGATACGCCAAGCAGTGCCATGGACAAAAAAACGGTTGCATTGCCGATATAGGTAATGCTGCTTGTGATGATCTGCGGCGGAGTATAATCAAACCAGCAGATCACAAGGCTGAGCACCGCCATGATCGTTCCCGGACTAAACAGGTTGGAAAGCTTCAGCTTTTCCTTCCCGTGGCTCAATACCGTGATCCCGTGGGTATAAAACAAAAGTGCATACATCACATTACAAACGATCACATACAAGATTGCCTTATCCGGCAAAATAGCCCTTGCTACCGGAATTCCGATAAATCCCACATTGGTATAGACCGTCATCAGGTTATAGAATCTGCGCTCTTCTTTTTTCGCACGCAGCAAAAGCGGAAGCACAAACCCAAAACCTGCCAAAAACAGATAGAATACTGCACCCAGAAGGATGGCTTCCAAAAGATCCCTGTGGGTGGCCGTAAAGTTTCCGGAAAAGATCGAACCCATGATCAACGCCGGATTGCAGACATCCACTACGATGGCCGACAACTTCGGCGAGACTGAGTTGTCCACTATCTTTTTATGATACAAAAACATTCCGATCGCAACCAGGATCACGATCACACCCATCTGCTGCACGATAACTACGGTACTCATTTGACTGACATTTTCTCTCCTGTTGATTATTCCTGCCTATTTTACATGCTGGCCCGGTAAATAGCAAGCATGGCTTCTTCATCAAGCACCTTGGCAGAACCTTTTTCTCCTCCGACGCCCACGGCACACTTCTTTGCCATGAGTGCAAGCTCTTCTTCGGTAGGCTCTACTCCAAGTTCACGCAGGTTGGTAGGCATGTTGATGCTACGGTAAAAGTCCTCCATTGCCTCAATACCGCGAAGGGCAATTTCCTCATCGCTGCCCTGATCCGATACTTCCATAACATTCAAAGCAAACTTCTTAAAACGAGGCAGGCAATCCTTGTAAACATATCTTGCCCAGCTGCCCCAGATTGCCGCAAGACCTGCACCATGGGCTACATCATAAAGACCGCCCAGCTCATGCTCCAGTTTGTGAGTCATCCAGTCGCCGCCGTCATTGCCGCATCCCGTCAGACCGTTATGTGCAAGGCTACCGGCCCACATCACTTCTGCTCTGGCATCATAATCTTTGGGGTTATCCCGCAGGATCACTGCGTTTTTCTTCACGGTGCGAAGCAGTCCCTCTGCAAGGGCATCCGTAATCTCCATATTGCCGCCGTTGGTGAAGTACCGCTCCATGGTATGCATCATAATATCCGTACAGCCGCAAGCCGTCTGGTAATCCGGCAACGTCATAGTCAGCTCCGGATTCATGATGGCAAATTTGCAACGGCCATAGTCGCTGCTGTATCCTCGTTTTACAAGCCCCTCTTCCTTGGTGATGACGGAAGAATCACTCATCTCACTTCCCGTAGCTGCAATGGTTAAGATCACGCCAAGAGGAAGGCACCCCTCAGCAGTTCTCTTATAGTCATAGAAATCCCAAACATCCCCGCCGTTTGCTACGCCGTAGCCAATGGCCTTTGCGGAATCCAGGGCGGATCCGCCGCCTACTGCAAGAAGAAAATCTACATTCTCTTTTTTGCAAAGCTCAATGCCTTCATACACCAGTCCAAGATGGGGATTCGGTACTGCTCCGCCCAGCGTCACATACTTGATGCCTGCAGCATCCAAAGTGTCCGTTACACGCTGAAGCAGCCCGGAACGCACAACGCTTCCCGAGCCGTAGTGGATCAAAACCTTAGTGCCGCCAAACTCATTAATCAGCTCGGCAACACGGCTTTCCGTATTCTTTCCGAAAATCACCTTTGTAGGGGTATAATACTTAAAATCAAACATAGTGCGCTCCTTTCCGATCATGGGTTTACCATCTGTCTTCCGGCAAATTCTATCACCGATGACTGCTGATTACTTCTCAAAAATTGTTGTGTTATCACAACTTTTTGTCCATTATACAGCATTTTGGAAAAGAGCACACTATGTTATTTTCTGGCCTTCTTGGCGATGATGTTTCCACCCTCCTGGATCAGCATAACCATGATCACCAGGATGGTAACGGTTGTCCAAAGAACCTCCTTCTGATAGCGGTAATAACCATACTGCAGGGCGATGGCACCAAGCCCGCCTCCGCCGATGACGCCTGCCATTGCAGAATACCCAAGAACGGTAGCGATATTGATGGCGCCTCCCAAAAGAAGGGAAGGCGTAGCCTCCGGCAAAATGAAATGCAGGATGATATACAGGGGCGACGCTCCCATGGAGTTTGCCGCCTCAATGATACCGGGGGAAACCTCACTTAAGGAAGATTCCACCATTCTTGCCACGATGGGAATGGCACCCACCGTAAGGGGAACAATGGAAGCCGTTGTCCCGATGGAAGATCCTGTCACAAATCTGGTAAAGGGGATCAAAAGCACCAGCAGGATCAGGAAGGGAAGCGACCTGCAGATATTGACCAGAAGTCCCAAAACAAAATTCACCGGTTTGTTTTCCAGTATCCTATCCTTTGCCGTTGCATACAGAAGGATCCCTATGGGCAGTCCTCCCACATAGGCCAGGATAGATGCAAAAAAAGTCATCTCAAAGGTTTCCAGGATGCCCATTTTAATCGCATCGATGATGTAATTGCTCACGGTTTTTCCACCTCCTGTACGCTGATTCCTCCTTTTCTGAAAAAGGAAATGATCTGCTCCTGATCTTCTTTTTTATCAGGCAGCTCCACAACCATCTGTCCGTAGCCGATCCCACCCACACTTTTGGTATTGGCGCTGAGAATATTCACCTTTTTTCCGGTCTGCTCCACCAGCTGGGCAATAAAGGGCGTATTGGCGGAAAGGCCGTCAAATACCAACCGGATCAGCCGGGACTGCTTGCCGGAGGGATCAAAGGGGTTGCTGGGAAATACCAGTTTTCTGGCTGCTTCCGATTTCGGATTCTGAAAGATCTCCTTGACAGATCCCGCCTCTGCCAGCTCACCGTTATCGATGATCGCCACCTTATCGCAAATCTTCTCCACCACACTCATCTCATGGGTGATGATCACAATGGTAAGCTTTCTGGTCCGGTTGATCTCGGAAAGCAGATCCAGGATCTCCCCTGTCATTTTCGGATCCAAAGCGCTTGTGGCTTCGTCGCAAAGCAGGACCTTCGGGTCTGCAGCAAGTGCCCTGGCTATGGCCACTCTCTGGCGCTGGCCGCCGGACAGTCTTGCGGGATACTCATTCTGTTTTTCCTCAAGTCCCACAATCCTGAGCATTTCAAGGGCCTTTTCCTTTCTTTGCGCTCCGGGGATCCCGGCGATCCGAAGGGGCTGCATCACATTGGAAAGCACCGTCCTTTGTCCTACGAGATTAAAGCTTTGAAAGATCATGGCGATCTGCTGTCTCACCCTTCTGATCTCTCTCGGCTTCAGAGTTGCCAGATCCTGTCCGAAAAATTCGACCTTTCCGCCGGATACCTCCTCCAGGCGGTTCAGGGTCCTGACCAGTGTAGATTTTCCGGCGCCGCTCATTCCTATGATACCGAATACTTCTCCTTCCTCTATGGTAAGACTCACATTCCTGAGTGCTTCAAATTCTTTCCCATCATTTTTGTACGTCTTGGAAACCTGCTCCAGACGAAACACCTCTGCCATATCGTTTCTCCTGCATTCCTGTATAGTTTGTTGCAAGGTTCAGCCTTCGGCCCCTTCACCGTCAAACAAACCCTTGCTTAAATATCTGTCACCCCGATCCGGGAAAACAACTACGATATTCCCGCTCTCGATCTCATTTGCAAGCCGCAGGGACGCCGCAAGTGCAGCACCTGATGAAGAGCCTGCCAGAATCCCCTCCTTTTTCGCAAGCAGCCTGGATGCCTCAAAGGCCTCGTCATCCGTTACCTTGATGGCCTTGTCCATAAGGGAAATATCCATGGTGTCTGCAATAAAATCATTACCGATCCCTTCAATGTCATAGTCCGCATGCTCACCACCTCCGATGATAGAACCTACGGGATCTGCCAGCACGCCGGTGATCTTGGGATTTTGCTCCTTCAGATATTTTACGATCCCGGTAAAAGTGCCTCCGCTGCCGGCGCCGGCCACCAGATAGTCGATCTTTCCATCCATCTGTCTGTAGATCTCCGGTCCCGTTGTTTCATAGTGCGCCCGTGGATTGGCGGGATTGTGAAACTGCTCCATGGAAACGGCCCCCGGAATCTGTTGTAAGATCTCCTTAGCTTTCCTTTCCGCCCCCAGCATGCCATCTTCCCTGCTGGTATGTATGATCTCGGCGCCCAAAGCCTTCATGATCTTCTGCTTTTCAATGGAAAATTTCGTCGGTACCGCAAAGATCACCCTGTAGCCTCTGTTCAGTGCTGCAATGGCAATGCCGATCCCGGTATTTCCCGCAGTTGCCTCCACGATGGTTCCTCCCGGTTTTAATACTCCTCTTTCCTCGGCATCCCGGACCATATACAGTCCCGTTCTGTCCTTCATACTGCCTGCAGGATTCATCAGTTCCAGTTTTGCATAAATCCCGACGCTGTCTTTTACACCCAGATGATTCAGTTTCAGGATCGGAGTTGATCCTATCATCTCCTGAACGCTTTCATAAACCTCCATTTTTCGTATCCTCCCTTAATCTACTGCATTCTCGATCGCCTGCTTCAGATCAGCGATGAGATCCTCTGCATCCTCGATCCCTACGGAAAAGCGGATCAGTTCATCCACGATCCCCACCTCTTTCCGGATGTCTGCAGGAATTGCCGCGTGTGTCATACTCGCAGGATGACAGACAAGGGACTCCACTCCGCCAAGGCTTTCCGCCAAAGTGATCAGCTTCAGATTCTTGAAGAATTTCCGATAATCATAGGATTCTTTCAGCACAAAAGAGATCATTGCGCCGGGGCCGTCGGCCTGTTTTTTCTGTACTTCATATCCGGGATCCGCTGTAAGGCCCGGATAGTAAACCTTGCTGACATAGCCGCTGTCAAGCAGCCATTGTGCAATCTTCTGTGCGTTTTCAACGTGACGGTCCATCCGAACGCCAAGGGTCTTGATCCCCCGGATCACCAAAAAACTGTCCCAGGGTGCCAGCACGCCGCCGATGGCATTTTGCAGATAGTAAAGACGTTCTGCGATCTTATCATCATTCAACGCCACAAAGCCGGAAATGGTATCGCTGTGACCGCCCAGATATTTGGTGCCGCTGTGAAGCACGATATCCGCTCCCAGTGTCAGCGGCCTTTGCAGATAGGGTGTCAAAAAGGTATTGTCCACGATCACAAGCTTGCCGTGTTTATGTGCGATCTCTGATACGGCGGCAATGTCCGTTACCGTCAAAAGCGGATTGGCGGGCGTTTCGATATAAACCGCCTTCACATCCTCATCAATGGCTGCTTCCACCTTTGCAAGATCCGATGTATCAACGATCGTATATGTAATTCCGAAGCCGTTGAAAACATTGTCCAGGATCCGGAATGTACCTCCGTAAATGTTATCCGATACCACCAGCTTATCGCCGGATTTAAAAAGGGATAAGACCGTATTGATGGCGGCCAGTCCGGAAGCAAAGGCCAGTCCGTATTTTCCCACTTCCAGATCTGCGATCAGTTTTTCCAAAGCGGCCCTTGTGGGATTTCCGGTTCTGGAATACTCCCAGCCCCTGTTTTCACCAAGCCCGTCCTGCTTGTAAGTAGAGGTCTGATAAACGGGAACGCTGACAGCACCTGTCGTTTCATCTCCATCAATGCCACCATGTATCAACAGTGAATTCAGTTTCAATTGTTCTTTTGCACTCATATTCTTTTCCTCCAGACATCATTTCTATGACAGTTTTGAATCGTGCTGACCGGACTCGAACCGGTAACTTCAGCGTATGAGGCCTATGCCATTCCTGCGGCTACAGCACTATTGTTTGCGACCACCGGTACAAATGAAATACCCGTCGCTCATTTTTTTACTTGATCGCTTCCCTCCATGTTGCGGGCTTGAACTCATCCTTCAAAGGAAGAAGTCTCTTGTCCACATCCACGCCCAGTACGGAGTTGAAGTTGTTGGTTGCCTGCATCTGTGCGCCGAATCCTACGATGATGATGATTTCTTCATCGGAATAGAACTTGCGAAGACCATTCAACAGTTCGTCTGAAACTTTAGTGGGATCCTTTACGATCTGCTGTCCCAGTTGCTGCAGCAGTGCTTCGTTTTCAGAGGTCTCGAAGCTGTTCGGATCCAGTCCCAATTCCTTCAGGTCGCTGATGAAAAACAGGGAGCACAGCTGACAGCCGTTGGTGGTGGAAACGGAATGCGCATAGATGGTTGCCGCACGCTGTCCTACTACATTAACCAGACTCCCCCAGGAATCATACCAGCCCATAAAAGCCTTGTAGGTACCATAGTCCTGCAGCATTACCAGCTTCATATTCGTGATCTTGCCGGCTGCCTCCAGCTCCTCGTAAGCCTTTCTTGCCTCGCCTGTCAGTTCCTCGGGTTGTTTCAGTTTTACTCTTGCCATGATTTGTTACTCCTTTCGTTGTATAGGTTTTATGATTCTAAAAAGTTTTACAATGCCAGTTTCAGTATGTTTACGATTGTGATCGCATCCAACGGCTCATAGTGTCCGACGCTTCCGTTTCTGGTAGCACGCTTTGCCATGACTTCAAAGTCCTTCTCATCGATGCCCAGCTCACTCAGCGTAGTCTTAAGACCCAGTTTTTTGAAAAATGCCTTCAGCTTTTCGGAAAGGATCAGTGCTCTTTCTTTCTCGGAATAGTCATAAGCGTCCGCTCCGAAAACCCTGCTGGCCAGAAGGGCCAGTCTCCATGGTTTTCTCTCTGCCATGTACTTTGTCCAGGCCACCGTAACCACTGCCATCCCCTCACCGTGGGTGATGTTATACTGAGCTGACAGCTCATGTTCGATCCTGTGGGATCCCCAGTCTGCCGATCTTCCCGCATCCAGGAAATTGTTATGTGCCACGCTGGCCAGCCACTGGATCTCCCCTCTTGCATTCACATCCTTGGGATCCTGCAGCAGTCTGTCTGCATTTACAAGCAATGCCCGGATGGCTCCTTCGATCAGATAATCCGTGGTATCGGAGTGTTTCTCATCTGAGAAGTACCTCTCCAGAAGATGGGACAGCACGTCCGCGATCCCAACAAAGGTCTGATAGGCCGGAAGATTTACCGTAAACTTCGGATTCATAATGGCAAATTTCGGAATGATCCTATCATCCTCAAATCCGAGTTTCCATTCTCCGCTGGAAAGGATAGCGGCATTGGAGGTTTCCGATCCGCTGGAAGCCGTTGTGGCGATCACGCCGATGGGAAGTACCTCCTTTGGTGATACACCTTTTTCAAAAAACTCCCACACATCTCCTTCATAGGGGATTCCCAGGGCCACGGCCTTCGCCGTGTCGATGGAACTTCCGCCGCCTACAGCAAGAACGAAATCCACCTGATCCTGTTTCCCCTGCTCTACCAATTCTCTTACCAGCTCAATGCTCGGGTTCGGTACTACATTCCCGTTTTCGGAAAAACGGATACCCAGCTCCTTTGTCGCCTCCTCGATCACGGAGTAGATCCCAAGCGTCTTGATGAACTCTCCACTGTAAACCAGTAAAAGCGACTTTACCTGATACGTTTCCAACAATCCTTTCAATTTCTTCTCACTGTCTTCTCCGAACACGATCTTCGCCGGATTATAGTACTCAAACCCAATCATTTTTTCTGCCTCCTTAGTTCAGCGGAACAACTGCTCCGTCATAGGTTGATTCAATAAACTTACTGATCTCTTCTCCCTGCAGAACCTCTACCAGTGTCTTCAGCGCCTCATCATTTGCCTTGTCCGGCGAGGTTGCGATAATGTTGCCGTAGGTTGTTGCTGCAAGACCGTCATTTGCTTCCACAGCCAGAGCCTGGCTTACATGAAGTCCGCCCTCAATGGCATAGTTTCCGTTAATGACCGCAACCTCTACGTCGGGAAGTGCTGCCACCAGCTGTTCGGGAGCAAGCTCCTTGAACTGGATGTTCTTGGGATTGTCAACGATATCCTCAACCGTTGCATTGATGCCTGCATCCTCCTTTAAGGTCAGAAGTCCTTCCTGTGCCAGAAGAAGCAGCGCTCTAGCTTCATTCGTTACGTTGTTGGGAACTGCTACGACCGCTCCGTCCGGAAGCTCGGAAAGGTTCGTGGTCTTTCCTGCATAGACACCGAAGGGTTCATAGTGGATGGCGCCGATGGATACCAGATCCGAGCCGTTTTCCTGATTGAACTGCTCCAGATACGGTACATGCTGGAAGTAGTTTGCATCCAGGCTTCCCTCAATAACGCCGGTATTCGGTGTGATGGAATCCTCCAGCTTTACGATCTCCAGGGTGATTCCTTTTTCTGCCAGAAGCGGCTTGGCCTGCTCTAAGATCTCGGAATGGGGTGTGATGTTTGCGCCTACCTTGATCACCGTTCCCTGGTCTTTTGTCTCTGCCGCCTTGGTCTGTGTTGTTGCAGAGGATGCACTCTGCGATGCGCCTCCGCATGCCGTTAAGGATAAGGAAAGTGTGATTGCAACTGCTGCTCCTACGATACTTTTGATCTGCTTTTTCATAATGTTATCTCCTCTTTTCTATACTTTTTTATGTTGTTATATTTTTCATCTATGACTTTTGCCGTCTGCCTTACTCATCCGTTTTTTTGCAAAGAAAAACCCGGTGAGCACTTTTCTCTCCCGGGGCATTTGGCAGGCTTTTTAAGATGCATGTTTCATCGCATCTGATTTGGACACACAGAATAAACCTGGGTCCCTGCTCTTTTACCAGCCCGGGAGCTAAGCATTCGTCTGCAACATATACACATTGTAGTTCGTCTGATCGCTCTTGCTTTCATTGTGTTTGCCTCCTTGTTTTGATGTACCTATCATACCATTGATATACCGGTTTGAAAATTCGATTGCTTTTATCGTTAGCGATAACTAACTTTTATCACGACATATAAATCATGCTTCGCCTATCACTTCCTCGATCCACTCTCCCACGATCCTGGTCAGCTTCATCCGCTGTCCCACAAAGCTGTGATTGCTCTTTATGGACCGATAGGTTATATGTCCGCCTGCCTCCCTGAGTTTTTCAGACAGGGGACGCAGCATCTTATCCGGCGGTGCAACTGTGTCAAGGGATGCTTCAACAAGCAGAACATTGCGCTTTGCTAGTGCCTCATAATGATACAAAATGCTGAGCTTATGCTGGTTATTCAAAGCATTTTCATACACCTCGCTGGCGGAACTCATCTTCAGGCACTGCCCCTCTGTCTCGATCATCAGAAACAGATCCTTCTCCATCTTATACCGAAAGGCTGTCGCAATATCATAGGCTGCCATGGCCGCAACACCCCTGATAAAGGATAACTCCTTCGCCGCATTGAGCACCGTCTGTCCGCCCATACTGTGTCCAACCAGAAAGATGTTGTCCGTATCGATCGCATACTGCTCTGTGATCGCGGCATTATGCGCCCACTTGGTTACGGCGATGATGTCATCCTTCAGATTCGTAAACAGGTATTCACCGTCACTTCCCCAGGCTCCTCTGTGATTCATATGGATCACAACGCAGCCCATTCTCATGAGAGCCAGCTCCAGGTCGTTATTCGTGGTATAACCGGGAAAACCGTGCGTCATGATGACGGTAGGATAGGGGCCCGGAATCCTTTTATCCGGCTGCAAAAGATATCCGTAGATATGGCAACCGCCACTGACGATATTCAGTTCAAAGATTTCCGGAAACAGATCCTGCTCATCGGATTCAAATTCCACAAATGCATTTGCCGCTTTCATTTTTCTCCTCCACATTTCCAAAACAGACAGAATCCCGGCAAATGAGACCGGGATCCTTTCTATATGGCATATTTGATGGTTTCCTTATCTGATGGCTGCAAATCCATTCTCCAGATCTGCAATGATGTCGTCCACATGCTCTGTTCCGATGGAAAGACGAATGGTGTTCTTCCTGATACCGGTATCGAGAAGGTCTTCCTCGGAAAGCTGGGAATGCGTCGTGGATGCCGGATGGATCACAAGGCTCTTCACATCTGCTACGTTTGCAAGCAGGGAGAAGATCTTCAGATTGTCAATGAACTTCCATGCTTCCTGCTCGCCACCCTTGATATCGAAGGTAAAAATGGAGGCTCCGCCGTTGGGGAAGTATTTCTTGTAAAGCTCGTGGTCCGGATGATCCTCGATCTGGGGATGATTTACTTTTTCCACCTGAGGATGCTTGGAAAGATACTCTACGATCTTTTTCGTATTCTCCGCATGTCTTTCCACTCTCAGGGAAAGGGTCTCAACGCCCTGCAAAAGCAAAAATGCATTGAAGGGTGAGATCGCTGCGCCGGTGTCGCGGAGCAGGATGGTGCGGATATAGGTTACGAAGGCTGCGGGACCAAGTGCATCATAGAATGCCAGGCCGTGATAGCTGGGGTTGGGCTCTGTGATGTTCGGATATTTCCCGCTGGCCTTGAAATCAAACTTACCGGACTCTACGATGATACCGCCAAGGGTGGTTCCGTGACCGCCGAGGAACTTGGTAGCGGAGTGTACCACAATGTCTGCGCCATGCTCAAAAGGTCTGATCAGGTAAGGCGTTCCGAAGGTGTTATCCACAACTACCGGAAGTCCGTGCTTATGAGCGATCTCGGAAATCGCATCAATATCGGGAATATCACTGTTGGGATTTCCAAGCGTCTCGAGATAGATGGCCTTGGTGTTATCCTGAATGGCCGCCTCCAGCTGCTCCAGATTGTGCGCATCCACGAAGGTGGTATCGATTCCGTACAGGGGAAGGGTATTGGAAAGCAGGTTAAAGCTTCCGCCGTAGATGGTCTTCTGTGCTACAATGTGCTCACCCTTGGTTGCCAGTGCCTGAATGGTGTAATCAATGGCTGCTGCTCCGGATGCAACCGCAAGTGCTGCACTGCCACCCTCCAATGCTGCAACTCTTTGCTCTAAAACGCCCTGAGTCGAGTTGGTGATCCTTCCGTAAACGTTGCCGCCTGCCGCAAGACTGAAACGGTCTGCTGCATCCTTGCTGTTATGAAATACATAGGAGGTGGTCTGGTAAATGGGAACCGCTCTGGAATCGGTTGCGGGATCCGCCTGCTCCTGTCCAACGTGCAACTGTAATGTCTCAAATCTATAATCGCTCATGATAAATTCTCCTTTTCTGTTATGTTTATGTTTTCTTTTTTGTATGATTATGATCACCTGCTGTTTGTGATCCGGGTTGTCAGTGTTTTTGTCTTGGTGTCTTTTTACATACACATCTGCATGCTTTGACACATTCGGATGTCCTGACACATTCGCATCTCATAATACAATTTTACGATCCTGGTACTGTCCATCTTTTGTACCTCCCTCTCTTGATGTGCCCATCATATCATCTGGCGCCCATCTTGAAAATTACGGGGATTCTATCGTCGGTGATAAACGCTGCTTATCGCAAAAATGATATAAAAAAGGGAACGGTGTTTCCGTTCCCTAGTCTTTCTTATGTCCGCAGGAGGAACAAAACTTCCCTTCGTTCTCCTGCCCGCATTCCGGACAAATCCATGCCCCCTCGCTGCTACTGCCTTCCTCCCCGGGCTGGGCCTCATCCTCGTTATAATACTGATTGTAGGCTTCAGCCAGAACACTTCTGATAGAAAGGATGGTCTCCATTCCGTCCCCCGGCATTTCATCCGAGGTAACACGCACCATATTCCCTTTTCCATCCGGGAACTTCAAAACAAAGTACGCTCCCTCTAATCCATCACCATCCGTCCAGTCTGCAATGCCCTGACTTCTTACAATATACATACAGCTGTCCCAGGTCTGCTCCGGTACCAGGCAGCAGGACATCTTTTCGTCCCGGTCATCTTCTTGGCGATATCTGGCAAGGATCATTCCTTGCCCTTCTTCCCGCTCATACAACACATACTCGTCGTGACCGTCTCCTCCATCCGTTGCAACGGTTTTCTCATAGAAATCAAATTCCATATTGTTCGGATTGATCTCATCTTCCAGATTGGCCGGAGCTTCAGGAAGGTGGGCATCCGGATCATATTCCATACTGTTTCTGGAGGAGACAGAAAGGGTTACATCGTGATCCGGCATGGTAAATTCAAACACATACCCGTGGGCATTATCAAAGCTTTGCTTCAGCTCCACATCCGGATCACAGGAAAACCGGTAATCCGTATCCGTTGCGACCATATCATAATATACGGTCACCCGTTCTCCCGGAGCGTAAGACTTCTTTGGGGATTCAAAGCCATAACCGTCAAACACCAGCTTGTACTTTTGCTGCCCGCATCCCAAAAGACCCATGACCATCATCACTCCTATCAGAATCTGTAACACCCTTCTCATCCGCTTTTCCTTCCGCAATGTAATCACTTCTGTGATAGCCATTCCTGATACACCGCCTCTGTTTCCCCGGCAGTGGCGCCGCTGACATAGTAGTTGGTTCCGTCAGTGGTTACAATATGAATATACACCTTTTCCTGTGGTGCAAGAAAGACCTTGCAGCCGTTTTTTTCATTCACGATAAAATTGCCCTTCAAAAGGGTATCCATACCCACACCGCTGGTTCGCATCATTTGCAGCTCATGCACATCCTCGCCCCATTCAACGCTTTCAACGGCATCCGCCGGGATCACATATTCATCCCTCAGCTGATGGCAGATGAGACTGCCGTTTTCTATGCGAAGTAAGATGGGCGTTGCTTCCACAAGCCCCACCCAGATGATGGATGCAAAGGCAAAAAGAAGCAGAAGCAGCGAGATGATACCGATGCCCTTTCCAACGGGGTGTCCGATATTCATGGTAGCGCCTATGCCGGCCCGCTTTTCCACCATGATCCGACGATCCCTGGGATTGCAGTAAAACACTCCGCCGATCCAGTATGCATCATCATCCTGAACCAGCTGCATTTCCTTGTGATAACGCTCCTCGATTCTTTGTCCGGTCCTGACGAAAATCACAAGTTCAACCATCATCAGCACCAAATAAAGCAGCATACCTACAACCACAAGCAGATTGGAATACCGGATCAAAATTGCAATCAGAGAAACCAGCAGATATGCATCATTCACCCAAAGAAAAGCTGCAAACAGATTGGCCTGATTTTTCTTTTTGGCTCTGTTATAGTTGGCGTTGATATCGCTGTCCGTAGAGATCACATCATTTTTCAAACGGTCCATGAAAAAACCGCAGATTGTGATCAGTATCCCGGTAAGAAGCATACAGCCCGCAAAGATGGTTGCGAAAAATCCACCGCTTGTATGGGAAGCAAATCGCAGCACTCCCAGATCCGACAACAGGGTGATGAGAAAAAGGAGCACTCCCACCAGATTCGGAACCAGCATGGCAGTTTTACTCATGGCATGCACATTTCCGGCAGTCTTCAGATCCACATAGCTGATCCCCTTCTCCAGGGTAAGTCCCAGGCTTTTTTTCACCGTCATCATTTCCCTATGACCGAGGACATAGGGTATCATAATGAGAAAAATAGTAAGATAGATAAAGCACATCCAGGTAAAGGTCTGTAAAAACATGCCCCGCAAAAACAACAGGATGCAGGAGATCACCGTACAACCAAAAGAGATCATAAGGGCCTGTTTACGATGCTTTGCCGTGATCCTTTCCACGTCTTCCCGAACGCCCTCCTGCAGAAACTCCTTTCGCATATTTATGCCCAGGATCTGCTTACGCTCCATCCACTTTTTCGGATACAGATAAAAATATAAGATCCAAACTGTGGGAACGATACAGATAAACATCGTCCCTCCGAACATCATACTGCTCATAGTCAACCTCCATATCACTTTTCCGATCCATAGTATTCAGACACCAGTTCCAGAATCTCCTGCTTCGGCACCCCGGAAAGTCTCGCTTCGGAGACGATCCTTTTCAGCTCAGTTTTATTCATATCACTGATGCTGCCCTGCTTGGCGATCTCGCTTCTGACCCTGGCACCGTTCTTTCGATCCGTCATGATATAGCCTTCTGTTTTCAAAAGCTGGTAGGCTTTGCTCACGGTCATGGTGTTGATCCCCATTTCCATGGCAAGGGCGCGGACCGTAGGGAGCTGCTCCCCTGATGACAGGGATCCGTCAGAGATTCCCATAACGATCTGGTTTCGTATCTGCTGATAGATCGGGACATCCGATAATTCATCGATCCGTATGATCATGGTGTTTCCTCCGAATTTAGCAATGCTTTTTTGCTCCGATTTTCATATCGGGCTTTATAACTACCTAAATGGATGATTGTTTCTGTACATTCATATTATCATGTTTTGGCATTTTATATATTTTCTTTTTTATATTTCAGTCAGGTATTTCAGATCTTTGCTCCGGCATCGGAACTGATGATGTTTTCTTCTGTTTTGGCGAATGCCGGTTGCGTCCCCTTATCCTTCATCATGATATAGATCGCCAGAGCCGCCATGGGCAGTCCGGAGAGAATGCCCACCAGACTAGGGCCTAAAATCATGCGGTCTGCGTATTCCGGTTTCACGATGTAGGCGTAGATGGTCCAGGCATCAATGGAGCCGTGGATCAGTGCCGGCATCCAGATGGTCCCTGATTTTTCATAGACATGGTCTGTCAGGATGCCGTAGAAAACTGTGAAAATCGGGAAGACGAACAATCCGAGCACGGGTGCGCCGAAATAGTCGTTTCCGTATTCAAAGCCTGCAAAGAGCATGAGGGGCCAGTGCCACACGCCCCAGAGGATGCCGCCGATCACCCGGCCGGTGTTTTTTCCGAAACGCTCCTTCAGATAGGGATAAAGGGCGCCTCTCCAGCCGATCTCTTCGCCGATGGCAGTCAGGATATTGAAGATCGGTGCTACGGTCAGTGACATGATGATGGTTATGATCACATAGGTCTCCAGGGTAAGGCCCTGTGCCTGCAATTGTGCCATGCCGGCTTCCCCCGCCGCTGCCCGCAGGGACTCAAGACTCGTATCCAGGTGCGTAGGAAAGATAATAAAGTAGAGCAGTGCGCCCGCCAGGGAAAGCAGTGCCGGAACCCAGATGGAAAAAGCGATCCATTTCAGGTTCTTTTTGATCTGCGGGCGGAACCCCATTTTCTTAAAAGAGATCCTTGCGATCAGGACGCCCAGCAGGGGCATGTACATACCTCCCATGACAATGCTACTGAAAATTGCTTTTCCCTGGGCAGTACCCTGATTTGCAAAAACCGAAGCGATGGTCTCCATGATCCAGCCGCCGGCAAAGGCGATGATCAAAAATATAGTGATCTGTCTTTTACTGATAGTCCTTTCCATAATGCTACCTCCTTGTTATCTAAAAAGGCTTGTATGTTTTGTATTACTCGTCTTAATACAATAAATACACCAAGTTGAAAACAATGTCAATACTTTTTCATAAAAAAACGGGATTGCTGATTCGCAATCCCGTAAGATCTCGTATCTTGATATGTTGTTATTGTCTTTTTGGCTCTTAAACCTGCACATCAATGGATGGTCCTGCTGCACTATCAAATCCGGTAACTTCAGATCCAGCGGAAATCCGGGGCATGGACAAGGACGATAAATCACCGGAAAAGCTCCCCATCATATTCCCTGTCATTCCCGGGGTTTGGGAGAACTGTGCCTGCAGCTGCTGATGCCTGATCATATCCTTCAAATAATCCATATCTGCATTTACAAGGGCCTTGTTTTCGGAGGCTCTGTGTTTTCGCTTAAGATCTTCTAGTTCTTCCCGGCTCATATGAGGATCCATAACCTCCATGGTCTCAAACAGCTCCATGGTTTCTTCCAGCTTTTGCAGCTCCTCTTCTCCAAACTCTGCGATCAGCTGATTGAGCTCTGTCAGCATCTTTTCCGTATTCTCTGATTTCCGTTCAGCCGCTTCCTTTTCCGCCTCATAGATCATCTCGCTGCGCTCTTCGAAAATCTCGTCTTCCTTTTTGGAAGCTGCTTCCTCTCCGGCAGTCACCAACGCATTCTTCACGCCGGTAGCGGTTTCTTCCATCTGCTCTAACTTCTCATCCCGCTTTTGAGTTGTAACGATGAGCTCCTCCAGTTCCAGATGATTCTTTTTCTTTCTGGCTGCCATTTCCATTCGCTTTGCATGGGTCAGTGCCAGCTGAAGTTCCTCGGCATCCCCTTTTCCGGAAGCCACATCCCGCTTGATCTCCATTACCTTACGCTTTGCGGACAGCACCGCCCGCCCGGCGCTTTGAGAGGTCTTCGCCTGCCGGATCTTGGTGGCTACCTCCTTATAGTTATAACTGACATGCTCCTTGTCCTTTTCTTCCTCCTCGCGCTCCCCGGTTTCTGACAGATCCATAAAACCGTTTATCCGATCCTCCGAGGTTGCCGCAAAAGGATTGGTATCCTGTTTTGCAGTCTCCTGCAGACCACGCAAAAGCTGTCTCATCTTCTGCGTCTGTTTTGTTTTCTCAGATTCCGCCTGACTGAGCAGATCGGAAACCGCATTTGTAAAGGGCGCATTTTTACCGGAAAGCCTTACATTGGAAGGCTGCTGGGAAGGATTGACGGCGGTGTTTTGCATGCCGTAAGAAAAACCCGGATAGCCCGAGCCAAATTGTATCGATGTCATATTTCTACCTCCCTGTAGATCCCTGCCAAAATCCGTTTCAGCAAAAAAGTGAGATAATAAGATTTATCTCACTTTTTATATCGACACTATGCAGGCATTTGTTAACTGCCGATTTGGAATTTTATTATTTCACTCAACAACTTCTAACCGCACGTTTCGGATATGGATGGTTGCTGCGGAGTTTTGATTGCCCATGTTAAACTCAACACGGCCGTTGTCATCGCTCTCATCTGCCTCTCGCATTACCAGCTCATCCACGGGCTTTTCTACATTTTCATGATACTATACCACAAATTTCCCGGCTTCACCATCAAAGATATACTCTACGCCCATGGCGCTTAGTTCTTTTCTCATGGCTTTTACCTTTTCCTCCGGGAACCTTCTCCCTATGCAATCAGTCAGCATTTTGACCTTGATACCTGCTTTTACGGCACCTTTGGCTGTTGCCCCCACACATCCGCATTCATCAAGTCCGCAAAGAACCATTTCCTGATAGTTTGCTTTTTTCACCTGTTCACGAAATGCTTTGGCTGTAAATGTATCCGATCGATTTTTCTCAAAAAGTAAGTCAGATACGAGATCAAGTCCGTCGTAAAGCTCTGCGCCTTCCGTTCCCCGGATGGAAAAACCAACACCCCACATCCATTTGGGTAACACATGCTTAATGTAGATGATGTCGTATCCCTTTTCCCGGTAGGATGCAATAGCCTGATTCACCTTGTCAACCAGATCCTTGGTATCATAGGAGAACATCTTTTTTCTCTGACTCCACAGATAGTCATTTTGCATATCAATTACCAAAAGTGCTTTCTCGGCCATTTTACTTTTCCTTTCGTGATCCCTCCAAAAACATCTGCTTCATTTTAATACCCCCTCCTTAGGTTTTTACAATATTACTGCAGCTCAAAACTGTAGCTCGTATCATAATTGCTATCAAAGCATACATCCAGAGAAAGCTTATCCAGATTGTAAATGGCCGACCAGCGGGAATACCCCAACTGGTTCAACATACTCAAAAGATTCATTGCTTCCTGCACCGTATATGTTGGGTGATCCTTAAGCTGATTCTGCATTGTCAGATATCTGTGATCGTAATCAAACTTCAGCGTATCTTCTACTCCATATAAAATAAAATTCGCCACCGCATTTCCGTCAACAACCTGCATCTGTCCATCGATCCACTCTACGATCACAGACTTTCCGGTATTGTCACCAATAAACAGATGATAAGAATGACGCGGATTGGGAGAATACATATCATAATCTGACAGAAAAGAGATCGCCTCATCTACATTCGCACATTTATCCAAAAGCACTCTTGGGCAAGCATACAGAAGCAGGTCTCCCTTGGGACTATCATTGACTACAATCGGATCATTCAGCGCCAGGATAACCGAAACTACAATAATTATTAAAGCTAAACCTACTATAATTGGTATGACTCTTTTTTTCATTTGCTTCCCCTTCCTTTTCATCATACCAATGTATCATAGCAAACTTTCCGCGATGCTTCCCCCTATGAAATCAACAGTATCCCCCTACAAATCTCAATGGTTTTCGATGGTTTTACAATCATTGAATCCGGCGAATTGCTTTAGCATTTTTTCGAGAGCCTTTGTCAGTTTCTTTGTCTGTCGGACATCGGGTTCCCACCAGATACCTTTCACGCAAAGGATGCCCTTTTTACGATCTGCAGCAGTATCAATTCTTCCTACAAATCGATCCCCAAATACAATCGGCAGCGTATAATATCCGTATTTTCTCTTTACTGCAGGTGTATAGATCTCCCAAGAATATTGGAAATCAAATACTGACTGTATCAATGATTTATCCCACATCATGGGATCAAGAGGGGCTATGAATGACATACGTGGTTTTGTATTTGCCTTACCATTTATGATGTCCCTCATCAAGCCTTCATCTTCAGCACGATAATAGAAGGCCGTTTTTATCCCTTCCACCATCATCGAAAGGATTTTCCCTTCTTTCTCCAGCCGTGCCAGAATTTTCTTTCTTGTCTCAGCGTTTAAATAGATCCCCAGAAACGCTGTACTATTCTTATCCCATAAAAGCCCTACTGCTCCGATTCTTCGAAGGACTCGCCAGCAAAGAAAATCTTCCTCATCTTTACAGGGATTTTCAGCCTCAAGTATAGAGGATGCTATATACTTGTGTGCCAAATCGTAGTATTTTCTGCTTCCCTGTTTATGATGAATAACCAGGTCACCATCCGTGTACATCTGCTCCAGGATGGATCTGGCGGCAGGTGACGGTTTTTGCCAGTTGCCACTCCAATGCATGGATGAATGCCAGAATATCTCTCCTTCTATGGGAAGTGAACTGCTACATACCGGACCATTCTTGCTGATATATTCAGTGGCTTGCATCCTTAGCTTTTCTATTCCCTCAAATGTTTCTCCTAATTCACGACTTCGTTTTCTGTAAGCAGAAAAATAAGGCCAATCCTCTGTCGGCCAAATTGATAGTTCTTTATCCGCATAATCAACCAGCAGTCTGTCTTTATAAAGCAGCTCCTGAAGATACTTCTTTTTAAACCCTTTTACTCTGGACTGCAAAGTAAGCTCGGCATTTTTCCCGCATACATCAACGGGATCAAACTGAATGCATCCCGCCTGCCTGATATAACTCAGCGCTCCCTCCTTGCCCACAAAACGGTAATCCCCTATGAGTCCTTGCTTTGATAGGATAAACTGTCTGGCTTGTTGCTTCGTAATTGTCATCATAGCTCCCCAAAACTGTACTTTATTCACCGGGTATTTGATACGTAATATTCCTCCTGCGTGTCAAGGCAAATCGCAGCTAAGCGACCACCGGGAAGATAACAACCACAATCTATGGCTATATGATTATTCTGCCTATAGATGTATCCCGGTCTGGGATTTCCCTCAATAAATGCTGTGGGTGTATGTCCGGTGATCACATATTTATCCGGAAAATACTGTATGTCATATTCCGCTCTATCCCACACCAGTTCCTTTAAAGAATAATCCTCAATATCTTTTCCCGGATAGTAACCACCCAATCCGGCGTGAACCAGAAGATACTCTTTATTCCCAACAAAGAGTTCCTCATAAACTTCGAACTCCCTCAAAAATTCGATTACATCCATCTGCTCTTCTCTGCCCAACGTTCTGAATTCATCTATGGTTGTTTGTCCACCGTTGTGCTGTGTCCACACAAGCATTCCGTCCAGCATTTCCGCATCCAGCTTCTTTATGCTTTCAGCCGTAACTTCCTGCATCATAAACTTCAAACTTTCTAAAGCCATCAATTCATGGTTTCCCACCACGCAAATAGCATTCGGCATTTTCATAAGCTGCCTTAAAGTTTTGATAGGATTTGGGCCTCTGTCCAGTACATCTCCCAGCACATATAAGGTATCTGAATCCTGAAGCGAAATCTTCTCCAGCATATTCATGAACATTTCATATTCACCGTGGATATCCGAGATCACATAGGATGCCATTCTAATCCCCCATTTCTGAACACATAACTGCAATGATCACATCAGATCGATCTGACTTTCAAGGATCTTGGCAAAGCGCTCAAGACCTGCCTTATCCTCCTTTGTAAATCTGTCCTTTATAGGACTGTCTATATCCAATACACCAAACACTTCTCCCTTTTTATGCAGGGGGATCACTATCTCTGATTCTGATTGGCTGTCACATGCAATATGCCCCGGGAACTTGTGCACATCCGGTACAACAAGAACCTGGTCCTTCTCCCAGGCGCTCCCGCAAACACCTTTCCCTTTTGCGATATGAATGCATGCGCTTTTTCCCTGGAAAGGTCCAAGCACCAGCCTGCTATCTTTGATCAGATAAAACCCTGCCCAGTTCAACTCGGGTAACATCTCAAAAAGCAGTGCGGACGCATTTGAAAGAACCGGGATATAAAAGCTGTCCTCTTTTATAAATTCCTGCAGTTGACTGCAAAGCAGATCATAATCTATACTCATTCTTTTTTCCCTTCTGCTAACTATTTCGCTGATTATTTGCAGGTCACGCCAGCGGCAACAGCAGCGTCACCGTAAATCCCGCCTCGCTGGACAGGATGAGCTGTCCTTTCATCTTCTTCATCAGTTCTGATGAAATATACAACCCCAAACCGCTGCCTTCTTTATCGGCGGCCCGTTTTTTACCTCGATAAAACTTATTCGTCAAAAGCGGTAGTTCTTCCTCCGGGGCGCCTTCCCCATGATCACGGATGGTCATCTCCAAGTAATGATCCTTGAATCCGTAAGTTACATCAATCTGTGTATCCGCATATTTATAGGAGTTGCCAATGATATTTCCGATGACCTGGGAAAGTCGGTTTTGATCAATGAGAAGAATGCATTCCGGTACCTTTCCCGCAGCCACCTTCTTTTTCGTATCATGCTCTTCCACCAGCCGGCTTATAACATCTGAGGTCACTTCCGCAACATGGACGTTCAGTTCCCCCAGATCATCCAGGGCAGAGGATAACAGGTCGGACAACAGCACATTCATCTCGTCCGTCTTATGCCGGATATTTTCAATCTTACCCCGCACGTAGGCATCTTCCACTTTCACTTCCAGCAATTCACAGATCACACGGATCCCGGTCACCGGGGACTGTAAGTCATGGCTGAGGGATGCCACCAGTTCTTTTTCCTTCATCTTCAAAGCGATCTCCCGGTTCTTGGAATCCCTAAGCTGCTCCCGCATAATATCAAAGCTTTCGGTAAAGAGTCCGAACATGTTATTCTGTTCAATGAGCAGGGGTTCGTCGAGATTTCCCTGGGCGATCTGCGTTGCAAATTCCTGCAGCCGCCGAAACGGCCGGATCACATTCTTATTGATATACCACAAAAATGACAGGTAAGAAGCTATGATCAGCATCATGATCAATCCCGTGATCCAGAAGATTCTGCGCATCACATGCGCATAGTCAGCCTTTGCCGGCTGCGGTATCATCAACGTTCCTAAAAAGTTGTCTCCGTCTGCCACCGGCATACAAAGCATATCTTTACTTGCCGCGTCATATACAGAACGGATGCCCGCAAAGGTTTTCTCATCCGACTGATACAGGACCTGTCCATCTGCTGAAAGAAACAGCATGTTTTCGCCTGGAAACTCATCGCCAAGCGCCTTCGGATCATCTATATGCTCCTTCGCCGTCTGCACCAGGTCATTGAGCATAACCGCATCCACAGACCGGTTTCGATAAGAAAATGCCGTAATGCCAAGTATGATCAATGCAAAGATCAGGACCAGCGTTTCGGCAATCACAAATTTGGAAAATGTTTGTTTCATTCGATCATATATCCCACGCCCCAAACTGTCTGAATGATCTTGGGGTTCTTCGGGTCCTTTTCGATTTTTTCCCGCAAACGTCTTGCATGGACAGCCAGCGTACCTTCTCCGATATACTCATCTTCCCACACACTGGTGAGAAGCTCGTCCTTTGTTACCACCCGGCCCTTGTTTTTTGCCAGGTAAAGCAGCATCTTATATTCCATTACCTTCAAAGGAATGGTCTCTTCTTTGTAAAACAGTTTATGCACGTCGGTATCAAGGATCAGATCCTCTGCTACCACAATCTGTCCGCCTTCCTGCTGCGGTGCGGAGGCAGCCTGCTGCGATACCGCCTTTGCCGCCTCTGCAGCCTTTTCATAGCGGGCAAGCATAGCCTTTACTTTTGCCAACAAAATATTCAGAGAAAAAGGCTTGCTGATATAATCGTCGCCACCGATGGACAGTGCCATGAGCACGTTGTCATCGCTTTTTCTCGCACTGATGAAGAAGATCGGCATATCATAATCTTCCCGAACTTTCTTGCAAAGTTCAAAGCCGGATTTTTCCCCGAGATTGATATCCAGCAGGATCAGGGAAACTTCGTTTTCTTCTAAAAAAGTGATGGCCTCATCATAGTTTGTCACATAGGCTGTGGGCACCTCAAATACATTGAAGTACTCTGCCGTATTTTCCGCTATGGTGATATCATCATCTACGATCAGGACCTTTGTATCCATGGTACTTCTCCAATCATTTTCTGTCCAAAAAGACTATATTTCAAAAAAACTACATTAAAACTACATTCAGAGAGACTACAATCAGGGCGGGTAAAAACCACGCCCTGATCGTTACTCTTTCCGTTAAGCTTCCGAAATCACTTCACCTTATAAGTCTTCTTCACGGTCTTGAATTTCTTCTTGGTAACCTTCACTGTGATCTTGGTTCCTTTCGTCAGCTTATAACCCAGTTTCAGCGTATAAGTCTTTCCTTTTGCCTTTGCTTTCTTGTACGCTTTCTTGCCAACCTTGATCTTCACTGTGGCATCTTTGACATTCAGTTCGACTGTGATCTTTTTGGCATTTTTCTTGGCTGTTACCTTCTTGATGGTCATCTCAGACGATTCCGTCTCCTGCGATCCGGTATTGCCATTGTCGGTGTTCTTCGACGGATCTGCCTGCTGACCGGAGGCCGGATCTTTCGCCGGATCGGTCTGCTGACCCGAAGCTGGATCGGTCTGCTGATTTGCTGCCGGATCGGTCTGCTGACCTGTGGCAGGATCAGAACTTTCCTTCTTGCCAAGTGCCGGAATATCCTCTGTGGATGTTGCACCACACACAGTACATGTAAAGGTCTTAATACCTTTTTCAGTTTCCGTAGGATCCTTTGTCACCTTTCCTTCATCCCACAGATGGCCTTTTTTCGGATCAACCTTCTGCTCCTTGATCACTGTGTTACATACAGAGCAGTGACTTCCTGCAGTCAGACCATCCTCAGTGCAGGTCGCCGGTACAGCTTCATCCGTCACTTCCGTATGGTCCTTCAGAGGAACAACTTTCTGCGCCTTGAATACCGTATGACACCTGGAGCAATGACTGCCTTCTGTCAGACCGGTCTTTGTACAGGTAGATTCCACAGCCTCATCTGTCACAGGATCATGCCCTAAAGAATGCTCCGTTATCGTCTGCGCATATTTGATCTCATTTGTACATGCAGCATCGGAGAATATCTTGCCGCAACCCCTACAGATGCGGTATTCTATATGACCTTCCTCCTCGCAGGTTGCTTCCTGTGCCCGGAAAACTGTTACATTCTTGTGATCACAAGGCGATCTCGTGATCTTGATCACGATAGTCGTTGTCTCATACTCATCCTTATCGTTACCGGTATAAACAGCTTTCGCTTCTACTTCCTCGCCACGTTTCAACTCCTTGTCCCGGTCATTTTCATCCCAGGCCCAGTTTTCCGGAAGCTCTACATCGCTTACCTTTGTCGTGTTTTCGCTCACGGTAACCGTTGTTGCCGGCTGGCTGGCTATCTCGATGGGGCGAAGTTCAATCTTGCTGTCTCCTGCCACGATAAAACTGCCATCCTCATTTCTTCCGATCTCCACATCATTGACATACCAGATATAGTGCTGATAGGTGCTTGTCCCCAGGTTAACTGTAGCCCCCTTCGGTACCTTGTAACCGTTCTTCAATGTCTGGGTCACTTCATCCTGATTTTCATCCTGATAAGTGTATGTTGCAGTAATTCCGTCACCAAACTCAATCTCGCAGGATTTTGCCTTAAATACCGGATAGAGGATGACATCATCTTCCGGAATGGTTAATGTCAACGAAGCGTCATATGTATAATAGGACTTCCTTCCCTCTTTCCTGATCCAGTAATCCGGCTCTACATCATCATCAGCCAGCGCCGCAAAGGAAAGCTGTGTACCGACCGGATACTCCTCTCCGCTCACAAAGCCATCGGGAGTTGTGTAGCGGCCGTTCTTACTTAAAGAAGGATCGATGGTGACTTTGCTTGTATTTGCGGTATAACAAGCCTTGATGGTCGTCGCAGCCGGCTCGTTATACATCATCAGTGTCCGATCTCCCACGGTTTTTGTCGTACCGTCCGCAGTGATCTCCCAATGATCCAGCTTATAACCCGGGATCGGTTCCGCGGTCAGTTTCAATTCCGTATTGGTTCCGTAATAGAGCGTTTCGTCTGTCAGCCCCTGCCTCTTTTCAGGCTTGGAAAGGGTGATGGTTCCCACCTTTTTGCCATCACATTCCGCAGATATGATCCGGACTTCATACATCTTCGGACGGATATTGATCTCCGAAGAATACAGGGTAATATCATAGTACTTATGTTTCATACTGGGTTTCAGCGTCAAGACTCCATGATAACGTCCCACATCAGTATTGTTGTTTAATGTGACCTCACTTGTCTTATTCTCATTCCAGAATGTCAGGTTCACGAAATCACTAATGGTATCACTGCCTACCATCCTGCTGCCCTGCAAAAAGACTGCCCTGGGAAGAAACTCACCTTCTACTTCCCCTTTCTGCAGCGTATTGGTTGACAATCCGATCTCAACAGGACGCTTAATTACCGTATAGTTATATAAGAAAGTCTTGCTTTCGCCATCAATTGTGACATCAATTGTTCTGTCGTTGTAGTTTCCCGGGGCATTGGTGATCGTAAACTTATTTACCGCTGTCTCGATCTTCTCTTCAATGGTTTTTCCGGTATCATCCTTGGTATATCGGTAAAATTCGATGCACATTTCATCGCCGTAATTAAACGTATTGGTGACGATGCCGTCACTGTTTTTCAGCACAGGATAGATCGTCTGATTTCCGATCACAAGATACTGGACGTCACTTGTAAAGGAGCCGAATATATCATCTCCTTCATAATATGCGGTAATCCTGTAACGACCGTTACTCAGCGTCGGAGTTTCGCCGCTGTCAGACAGCCTCGAAGATGCCGTAAGCCCCTCATCCTGCCTAAGCGGTGCATAGCAGATCTTCTGGGTCGAGTCATTCTCGATCACATACTTGATCCTGCCGGTCGGCACCTCCATACAGCCGGCTGCCTCCGGTCTCAGTTTTACAATAACCTCAGGTTTATTATTGTTGCTTGTAACTTCTATGTCATCAACAGCAACTGAACGCATCTGATAGTTGACTGTGATGACATCCGTATAGGTCCTTACAGAGGTCTGTCTGAGCAGCTGCTGATCATAAGCCAGTGCATCGATCCGGCACCGATACTCGCCATTGACTTCCACATTGGCATCTTCAATTGTATAGGAAGATTTTCTTTCGCCCTTTATATCCGTCCAGCCCTGCTTTTTATCATATTTCTGCCACTGGTAGGAAAGCTGCAAAAATTCCTTACTGTTATTGACATTGATCCTGATATCATAGGTTCTGTCAGGGAATACCGTAAGCATATTGTTGGTAACGCCCCTGACCGTGATATCCGGATATTCGACATCGGACCTTGTGTATGCCTGGATCCGCTCACTCGGCATGGATAAAGAGGGCGGATTAAACCTGTCTCTTTTTGCCTCAACAAAGTATTCATATTCTATGCCGGGCAAAAGCGTAACCTTGCTTCCGTCCGCATTGGTACCGTCGTCGGTATAGGAATAGGTGTAGCTTCCATCATCATTTTGCACGCCGCTGTTGCCCGGAACCGATGCGGCAAGGATCTCAGACACCGCTCCGTCAACCGTGGTAACTCTGTATACATTGAAACTCTCAATCCCTGCGTCTTCGTAATCCCACTCAAGCGCAATGCTGTCTGTGGAAGAATCGAAATAGTTCTGGCGCAGTCCCTCCGGTACGACCGGCGGTGCCATCACATCCCTGACCATATAATCAACAACAGGGAATTTAACTGTATCGCCTTTTTTATTGGTGTAGGAACCTTCATGGGCGAACATCTTCCAGGACATTCCGTAACCATACTCTTCCGCTTCCTGCGGCATATTCTGCATAGTTGCGGTATAGGTATTTCCCGAAGTTGAGATCATCGCATAGCCTGCTTCAACGCCGGCTCCTGCGGATACGCCAACCGTCACGCCGCCCGCACCTGCGCCTGAGGAAACTGACATTTCAATCGCAGATGAGAAACTGGTTTCATCCTCCTCGCTCATCTCAATGGACTGCGTCTGGGTAATACCGCCGCCCGTGCTGGTAAAATCAACCCCAAGCCAGTTGCCCTTAAATTCTTTGACATTTTTATAACCGGCTGTACTTGAGGGATAAGTCTCAGGATACCCCAAGGTGTGCTTTAATACCTCTCCGCCAATAACAGGAAGTTCGCTGTAGTTCTTTGCAATGGCATTATACTTATCCAGTTCGATGGTGGAAGTACAAGGTGTTTTGGGGAAGTACAGATACTTTTTGTATTTGGTTGTCTTTCCGGTGTCCTTATTGTAAACCGTGGTATCATATTCGTAGACTTCCATTGGAATGGAGTAGAATACAACCGCATCCGCGCCGGAGCTGGTACTGTATTCCGTGGAATAACTGATCTCGCTGGCCTTTTCGAATTCTGTGGTAAAACTGGCATTCCATGCGACTTCTCCCTCGACCTGGGCCACGTTACCAAGTCCTAAGATACTGATCTCCTGTTCTACCCTGGTAAAGGCACCCGCTGAAATGGTAGCCGATGCAGAAGCGCTCTGTCCGCTTCCGCTGCTCTTACCGTAAGAGGTTGTTGACTCCGCATAATTTCCCGTCAGTTCGTCATTTGCCAGCAGGTCCTTAAAATACGGCGGGGAGGAAAGTACTGCCAGTACCTCCGGATCCGTGTAAGTGAAAGAATGTCTGCCGGTATAGGACATATATGTAGTATCATCATCCGTATTAACAATCGCATACACAGGTACAGAAGTTGAATTCACATCACTTACCAGATCCGGGCGCATCATAGGTCCCTTTGCTCCCGGCGTAGTCGCCATCAATAAATGCCCTGCTTCCAGACTATATGATGTACTTTCATTCTCAAGTATCTTGTAACTACCGTATTTCTTACCCACCATAGCCTTACAAAAGACCGTCTCAATACCATCACCATTCAGATCTGCAACCTGAAAATCGTAGGGAAAGAACCCCTCTGTGCTGTTGACCGAGGTATTTATATCAGCTGCATTTTTCGTTAATGCTACGACATTGCCAAAAGATGCATCGCCGCCCAAATGGGGGTTGATCTCTTGTGTACGATAGGAAAGCATATTATTCTGCGGTGAAAAAGAAAAATTATATGAATATTGATTAACGGTACTGCTGCTATCCTTCGCTTTCCAATATGGACACCAAAAATGATGATTTGCATAATATAATTCCAGCGGCATCCGCATATACAAGACTGAGCCAGTCTTCACGTTGTAATTCTCGAACCGCAAAAACTCCGGATTGAAGCTGCTTGAATCCCTGGCTGTACCGTCTCGTTTTATGAAACAATAATTACCTTGATCGTCCGCATCCCATTGATAGACATTCAGAAAACTTTTATGTATGCTATAATAGTCGTAAGTACTCAAATAGGCCAGATAGGTCTCCGAAACCCCTTCTTTTTCTTCCTGAAAAATCACCACAGAAGGATCTTTGACAGACCCCGACGAATAATTCTGCTCTTCACAAGAGATCGTTTGGCCCTTCTTCGAATTCAGCATATTCACCCGATTGCCGAACAAAACCGTAACCTTATCATTACAGCCGATGGCCAGATCATCGATCCCATCCGCATCCAAATCTCCCACAGCCAGTGATACAAAATTATCACCGTCCGTTTGCATGGTTTGTTTCATCTCCCAGTTGTTCATATCATAGATATTGTCGCCATTCGGGGCTGTCTTCAATCCGTAGATCTCAACCCTTGCAGCATTCACACTACTCGAATACGGATTATAGACAGCAATCTCATCGATCCCGTTTCCGTCAAAATCTCCTGTCACGATACTCATATAGGCGATCGCCTGCAGTTGATGGATCGTTTTTGCCGGAACCTTTTTATAATTACCAAAAGTATCACGCTCGGATATCCTCGCATTTTCCTGAAAATTACTCATTTCTTCCGAAAGCCTGAAACCGAGCGTTATAGGATGATCTGAAGACTTTGTGGAATCTGCCGCATCACTTACGCTCAGCTTCAGTTTTATTTTTCCGACATCGTCGCTCTCTGCGTCGTAATCGAAACTGCTGTCATCCAGACTTACCATGGCAAACTGTCTTTTTTTCCCTTCCAGATTACCATCAAAGTTTCCGCCGGCAGTTTTATTGATAAAGTTACTCTGAAACTGCGCGCCGTTCTCAGCATCGGAGGTTGTTCCCTCTACATTGACTGTATTTGTTATCGTATCGTTAAATTTTCGTGTTGTAAACGTAGAACCATTCCGGTAAGCAATGACTCCATCATTCTCAGTTCCGTCGAGATCAGTTCCTGTGACGGAACGTTGATTGCCGATGATCGCGCTTCCGGCCTGTCCCATGGCGGCGGCAAATACCTCATCCGCCATATTGGCGATCACAGTCTTTGTCCCATAGGGATTATTTTCCGTATCATCTTCATCAAACCCTTCCGGCTGTGCATCCGAATTAATGCCGATTGCTTTGAGCGCATTAATGGAAGTACTCTCTGCGGCCTTCACCTCCAAAGGCGGTGTAAGCGCAAGGATTTCCGACGCTGCAAGCGCTGCAGCCATGATGCCGCATAGTAAACGTGATCTTTTCGCTTTCCCTTTTTTCATTTCCTTCTCCTTGTTCATAATATACTTTACTTCGGTTCTTTATTTATATATAAAAAGCATACCATCATAACTGACGGTCATGATCCGTCAGAAATGATCGTATGCTCCATCATTTTTGTTGTGAAAGATTGTATTCCGTCATACATGGGAGCCAAATCCTTTTTCGCAGATAGCCGATACTCCTCTCATTTTCCCTAATGAAAACAATATATCACAGAATATCAAATCCTTCCAGTAAAAATATTGGCCGGGCATCATTATTTTGCGGACTGCTCCACCCTCACACTGTTTCCCGTCTCTCCCATAAAGACCATCATTCCCGTTTCCGGAAGTGGAACCTTGTCTCCATATCCCGTCATATGACTGGAGTATTTCAGATTCATATTTTGATCATACACACAGACCGCTGCCCCCTCAGGAATATCCAGGCGAAGGGTCACATCCTCTGCACCGTCGATCTTGTACCAGCTTGCCTCATCTGTCGTCAGGTCCACCTTTGAGATGTCCTTCGTCCATGTCGGAATGCTTTCCCCCGATATATACCTGTATCCGATCTCATCCATACACAGATATTCTTTTCCCTCCACGGTTTCCATGCGCAGATTGGAAAGGTCCCTGGAAGAAGTGCTCGGCAAGACCATATCATAACCGGCGTGGTTTTCATCCTGCATGATGCATCCATTCACATAGCCCTTAGCCTCTTCATTGGTATGCAGTGACATGCTCACATTTTCGATGAGATAGAATTCATCCGACGCTGAGCCGCTTACGCAGTAGTAGCGAATGCCGTCCCGGGCATCCCAGGCACTTTGCACTTCTTTCTTAACCCGTAGCTGAGGCGTTTTGTAAAGGACACATCCCATATGCGGCTCGGTTACATAGACCTGTCCGTCCTTTTCCTCAAAGGTAAGTGCCTGCACAGGCGTCACCGGAATGGCCTTTCCCGAAGCCACATCACCATTCATCTTCACAAAACTGCCATCCTTTGTCATCTGATATTGCTCTTCCACATCCGTATCGGCAGTCAGGGTTGTAAGCAGCATGTATTTTTGCTCCGGGAAGGAGATGCGCATGGTCTTTTCCATATTGCAATACACACCTTCATAAGCAAGATATTCCCCAGGGATCTGATCTGTCAGTTGCGGCTTTTCCTCCTCTGGGTGAACGACATTAATGCCCTGATCGGAAAGTGCGATATCCATAAGTTTCAGGGCCACATCCTCATCCAGTCCGCTGTCACCGCCGCTGGATAAAACTGCTACGCTGACTTTTTCATCCGGCGCAACCACCAGGCTTCCATGCTGGAAGAAGGTATCCCCTCCCTTGGAAAGCACGGTGACGCCTGCCGCATCATAGTCCTTCTTTCCCACGCTGTCCCAGCCAAGTCCGAAATTCTCTACGCTGTCTCCTGCCTGATTGTTCTTAGCCATTTCCTTTTTGGAAGCTTCGGACAGCAGCATATCATTCCCTGTAAAAAATGCGGTCCCGAAAGTACAGACATCCGCTGCATCTGACATGATTCCGCCTGCGCCGATAAGCTGCGGACATTCATGGGCCAGCCTGATGTTTCCGCTTCCGTAGATGGCCGCCTGGCCACTGAAATCTGTGTTCCACACAGTTCCCGTATGTTCCAGGGAAAGAGGCCCCACGATGTTTTCCGTCAGATATTCTGTAAAGGACTTTCCGCTGACCCGTTCTGTCAGGATCTCCAGCAGGGTAAAACCATCATTGCAATAGCAGTTGAAGGATCCCGGTTCCGCTTTCAGAGACTGGGTTTCCAGGTGTTTTAAAAAGCCGTCATGATACGCGCTTCCTGCCTCGTCAAGAAGAAAACTGCCCGCGTACTTTGACCCCATCAAACCGGAGGTATGGTTCATCAGCATGCGCACTGTGATGTCTTTATACCTTTCATCCACCATCTTAAAATCCGGAATATACTCTGTCACCGGAGCATCCAGATCCACCAGTCCTTTATCTGCCAGCTGCATCACTGCCGTCACCGGATAAACCTTGCTGACAGAACCGATGTTGAGAAAGCGTGAGTGCATTCCTGCATCCGAATTGCTGCCTTCCGTCGTATTCTCTTGCGCCATGCTTTCTTCTGCTTTGCAGATTACTAAATCATTTCCGCTGTTCAAAATACTGCAAATGGAATACGCAATGGCACCTCCGAGTACGAATACTGAACATATCTTTGCGATCTTCTTCGTTTTCATATCATTCTCCTGAATTAAAACTCTTTACTCCGTGATCAACTCATATACCGAGATCTTCTTGATCTTCCTTGCACTGATATAGGCACAGGTAAAACAGAAGGCCAGGATGATCAAATCCATTCCGAAAAGGCCGGCTGCCGACAGCGTGACCTTGCACACATAGACATTTACAACCTGCAAAAGCAGGATCGCCAGCACAGTTCCGATGGCTACAGCTACCACTGCTACCGGAATGATCCGGAAAGCCATCTGGAACATCAGCTCTTTTGAGGTATAGCCCATACCCTTCATGATACCCAGCTGTCTGTACTGCTTGCGGATGGTAGATGCCATGAGGATGGCAAGCATCAGCATCACGGTAATGGCGGAAATCACCATGAGGATCACGGAGATTCCTGCAAAGGATACACAGAGCATGTTACCGATTTCCTTGTTTTCTTTTTCTACAAAGGTCAGGTTTTTGATCATCATGGCCGAAGTGCTGCCGGTGATGATCTCATCTCCCACCCGGATAGCATACTCCATGTAGCTGACGCCCTGCTCCGTCATGGCCTTTGCCATTTCGTTATTCGCTGCGCTGCGGATCTGTTCTTCTAAGGTATCCCCCGTCACTTCGCCGTCCTTATACTCCGCGATCTCTTTTCCATACCGCTCCCGCAACAGATCTGCAAAAGCATCCTGATCCACATCTTCCTTCAGATACAGATCAAAGGCATAGGATTTGTAGGCCGGATCGATCCGGTGAAATCCATCGGTTGTCAGATAGGCTGTGAGGGGATCCACGCCGCAGTTTACGGTTCCGGTGAGAATATACTCTCTTTTCACCTTTCCGTATTCCACGGTAATGGTATCTCCAAGCTGTGCGCCCACCTGCTTCTCGGATTGGACCGTCAAAGCTGCTTCATTTTCGTGTTCCGGCAGGCGTCCTTCGGTCAAAAGAATGGTGCTTGTTTTATCGTAAGATTCATATACTTCCAGCCCCATGGACGAATCATTTCCGTTTACCTTGACTCCGAGACCTACTGCCGGCTGCAGCACCTGCTCTACCTCCGGCATGCCTTCCAGTTCTTTTGCAAAGGCTTCAGGCTCTATATCCCCGGTGGCTTCGATCCGGATATCACAAAGCTCATGGCCGCAGATACTGCCGAGGATCCGATCGGCGCTGCTGAAAAAACTGCCCAGCATAAAGCCCATAAGCACCATAACCGTACAGGCGGCAATGCAGACTGTCAGCCCAATCTGGTTTTTTGCTCCCTGCAAAAATTCTTTCATGGCAAGGCGGATATGGATACTGCCCTTTGTCTTTTCCAGCGGGACAAAGGTCTTCTTGAAATGATGCGTCTCTATCCCTTTGCGGAAAGCCTGCACCGGAGGATACTTTTTCACGGAAAGGGCTCTGGTCATGGCGGTGAGTCCTACAAAAAGAAGGATGATCAAAATGCAGATAATAATGGGCGCAATCGGTGCCGGGACAGATCCGCCGTAGTTGACCGAACTTGCCGCATTCCCCAGCAAACCTCCTGCCAAGGCCACGGACGGAAAAATTGCAAGGACCGCGCTCACCAGTGCGATCAAAACATACTCTGCGATATAGGAGCAGGCGATCTCTCCGGATGTATATCCCATGGCTTCCAGCACGCCGATGGATACGATCTGTTCCTTGATGTCGCTGACGATCCGAAAGCGGATCATGATCATCACGGCGATGACGATGACACCTGCCATGATGGCGATGATCATACTTAAAAGCGCCATGTTTGTTTCATTCATGGACAGTGAATCTTCGTAGGACATCGTGCTCACTGCCGAAGTCAGGTCATTAACAGCCATCTCATCCGCAGAGGCCTTAAACTCTTTTAAAAGAGCGTTGTTGTCCGTACCGGGAACCGTATTGATCCCGATCATTTCGTAGCGCTGTTTCATGTAGTTTTCAAGGTTGGCAAAATCCTCCTCTGAAACCACTGCCTTGGTGCCGAAAACCCAGAGACCGGATTCGTAGAAGCCTGCCACGGTAAAAGTGAACTCCTTATTTTCCCTGATGAAAGTGATCTCATCGCCCTCGGAAATCTCGAGCTTTTCTCTATTGGTAACATCCAGATAGATGGGGTGCTCCAGGGACTGAAAATCGGCGTTTTTTACAAAATTCTCCATCCGTCTTTCACCGCTTTCCGGTACAAAACTGATGTCGAAGAGCATGTTATCACCGGTATCCTGATAGTTCTTTACATTGATGATATCCGTCACCATGCCCGTATGGTCGAAGGATTCCACCCGCTCATCTTCTTCGAGGAAGCTTAAATATTTATCTGAATAATACTCCTGATTAAAATAGATAAAATTCTGAAAACATCCGCTCCCTTCCACCATGGCCGGCGTGATCTTTTTGATGCCGAGCATGGAGGAAACCGACGATGCAAGAAGCGTGATGCAAAGCAGGGTCAGGATCACCAGAAGGACGGATTCTTTTTTATGCTTTTTGATATTGGCAAAGGATAATCTGATAATCTTTTTCATTTCGTTTACCATCCCATCTCGTCTAAGAATTCCTGCAATGACTGCCTTCTTTTCTTCAGATCATCATTTTCATAATCCGCCATCCTGTGCTCTCCCACAATGCCGCCATCCCGAAGGTAGATCACCCGGGTTCCCCGAAGGGCCGTCTTTAAATCATGGGTTACCATCACGATACTCTGTCCGTTTTTGTGAAGCTGGGTAAACACATCCAGCACATCCTGTCCCGAAGAAGAATTCAATGCTCCCGTAGGCTCATCCGCGAACAGGATTTGAGGCTCATTCACCACCGCCCGAACGATGCCCACACGCTGGCATTCACCGCCGGAGAGCTGGTTCGGATATTTTTTCCAAAGGGGTTCATCAATCCCTACTTTTTTCAGAAGTTCCTTCACCCTTGCCACAAGCTCGGGAGAATTCTTTTTTGCCACCAGTGCACCGGTCAAAACGTTATCCAGCACATTCATATTCTCCAGCAGATAGATGCTCTGGAATACAAAGCCGCAATGGTTTCTTCTGAAAAGTGCCAGCTTGTCATTATTGTAGTTCGAGATGTCTTCCTCCCCAAAGAAGACCTTGCCAAGGGAGGGCTTATCCATGCCGGAAAGAGCATACAAAAGGGTAGATTTACCGGATCCCGAAGATCCCATAATGACCGTAAAATCTCCTTCCATGATCTCCAGATCCAGGTTCTTGATCACGTGCTGCTGCAGACCTTCATTTGAAAATGTCTTGCATAACTTTTCTGTCCTTAAGATTGGTTTCATATTCATTCTCCTTCAATTTATCAGAAGTGTTTTGTTTCATTCTTCATATCGGAATCATGATCTTCCGATCTTTGTTGATACCACTATACTAGACTTTCGTCCGGACTTCTTTACAAAAGCATTATTAATTTCTTTCCAAATTCTTACAGAAAAAAAGCCGCCAATAAATTGACGGCTTTACTCCATAGTATTATGATCTCATAGATCAGACGGAGAATGATTCATTTCGTGATATACTTTTTAAGTTATATTCATCCCTTCAATTTCTTACAAATTTCCGCATAAGAGGAGATGAAATCCTCATAATCACTCTGGATAAAATCCAGATTCTGATCCTTTGCTGCAAACTCATGCTCCTTGGCTCTCTTGCTAAGCTCGGTCAGTCCCAAAGTTGCCATATTGCTTTTAATGGAATGGGCATCGATCCTGTAAGCATCCGCATCCTTATGGGCAACGCTTTGTTTCATCCTCTCGCAGCGATCCTCACACTCGGATACAATATCGGAAAGGATTTCCTCCAGCATTTCCTCGCTGCCGCCGCAGTGGCGCATGGCTGTATCATAATCAAGGCCCTGAATGGATGTCAGTTTCTCCTTTAGAGAAGAAGCCTGCTGCTTTTCTGCATCCGACGCTCCCTCTCCCGCAACCGGGAACTCTAAAATCTCAAGATTCTCTTCGTCTTCTGCTCCGCTTTCCGCTTCCAGCACCTTATCCGCAGGCAACAGGTTTTTCACGGTCTGCTCCAGGACGCCGGAATCCAGGGGCTTTGTCAGATAATCCACAAATCCCTCCTGTAAATACATCTGCCGACTTCCTGCCACGGCATTTGCCGTCAAAACCACAGCCCTGGTCTCTTTATTCAAAGAATCTGCATCCTCACGGATCATATGCAGTGTTTCAATTCCATCGGGAGCAGGCATCATATGATCCAAAAGGATCAGGTCATACTGCTTTTGCCTGCAAAGCTCCAGGGCACGTTTTCCGTTGTTGCAAAGATCCGGTTTGATCCCGGTGCGCTTCAGGAAAAGTTTTACGATGGTAAGATTGGACTGGTTATCATCCACGGCCAAAATCCTGGCATCCGGAGCTGTAAAGAGACTCCCCGCAGGCGCTGTATCTGCCACGATCTCTTTTTCCATGAAATCGGCTTCAAGAGGTTTTTTGCTGTCATAGCGAAGGGGCAGCTTCACCCAGAACTCGGAGCCCACGCCATACTCGCTCTCTACACCCAGGGTTCCGTTCATGGAATCTACAATACTCTTGACGATGGCAAGGCCCAGACCCGTACCCTCGATGTTAGCGTTGGAAGATACATCTGCTCTGGAGAAGGCTTCAAAGAGATGGGGCTGCTCCTCCTTGGAAATCCCCTTTCCGGTATCTTTGACCACAAGCTTTAGCATAAATCCGTCTTCTGTATAGCTTCCGCCCAGGATCAGTGTAACGCTTCCCTGATCCGTATATTTTATGGCGTTATTGATAAGGTTAATGAGAATCTGACGGATCCTGAATTCATCGCTGATGACGGCATCCGGAATTTCATCCTGCAGCTGGGTTTTCAGCTCCAGTCCCTTTTCATTTGCCCGTTCCAAAACCAGAGAGATCACATCCCGAAGCATTTCAGACATGAGAAATCTGGTCTCATTGATCTCCAGTTTTCCTGCCTCGATCTTGGAAAAATCAAGGACATCATTCACCAGCATCAAAAGCATCTTTCCGGAGGTTTTAATACTTCTGGAATATTCTCCGATGACCTTGTCACTGTTTTCTCTCAGGATCATCTCATTCATTCCCAGAATGGCGTTAATGGGGGTGCGGATCTCGTGAGACATGCTGGCAAGAAACCGGGTCTTAGCCTCTGAGATATCGATGGCGTGCTGTTTTTCCAGATTGATCTTCCTAAGATCATCCACCTGCTGGATTACCACGAATACCAGCATCACGCCCAGTCCGATGACGATAAAGATGGAGCTGAAGCTGGGATCCACTAAAAGCAGGATGGAAAGCTCAATCACACCGCAGATCAGAAATCCCAGAAATCCGAAGAAGGTATAACGATAGGTATCGATGTTTTTCTTGATGGCATCATAGATCAGGATCAGAATGGTAGATGCTGCCATGACAACCAGAATGGTATTAACAGGAACCCGGTCCTCATAGAAATATCGGATCCCGCATAAATGCAGAATAGGCCATACCACGGCATTGAGCCCTGTTGTGATCATGATCACGGTCATCAGCTTTCGATAGCGGCTTTCCTGCACAGCATTCAAATAGACGGCAAGGGAAACGGGGATCAGCAGACAGAAGAAGTAGCTCAAAAGTCCGTTGATTCGTTCCATGCCCAGAATATATGGAAACAGCGGGGATTCCGAAATGATCCATGCTGCGATGATAAAGATTCCCACCGAGCCGTACATCATGTCAATCTCCAGCTTGTATAAAAACCGAAGCACTACGCTGACGATAAACGCCACAATGGCAAAGATCAGTACCACAAAGGTCAAAAAGAAGGTCAGGCTGTCTCTTTTCATCTGGTAACTGAAGGCACCATAACGGGTGGTAATAAAGATATCGGAGACGATCTCCTCATCCTTTTCGGAGGCCTTCACCAGGATCTTAATGGGTGCTCCCGCATCAGACTTTTTCAGAGGCACCACCAGGTAAAATTGCTTGATGGCTCCCACCAGAATCCGAAAGTCCTCTTTTTCCACATACTCCTTGCGAAGTTCTCCATCAATATAGACAGATAGGTCCTTACGGGTACTGATGTAAAGACTTTCCGTTTCTCCGATGCCCTCCGGCAGGGTTGATTCTATGGTATAGTCCGTGGTGTAAGCCGATACATCGGAATAGGTACGCCCAACAAGGGCACTGCTTCCGTCACTGCCTGTCACCGTCCAATTCTCAATATATCGAAACGGTTCTTTGATGTTCGCATCTTTTTCATCAATAAAACCAAAAAGACCGAATACACTCAGACTGAAGATCAGAAGCAGCGCAATGATCACTTTTACAATATTGATACTGATTTCCAAAAGCCCCGGCTTTTTTTGCTGATTCATAAATAGCACCTTGTTCTTTCATCATTCGGGCTGAGTTCCAAACTGTCACGCCCATGATGCTATTTTATCAAAAATCCCTAAAACTGTGTAGTTCTTTTATTTACTTTCTTGTATTCCTTTGCCCATTTGGAAATCTGCTTTTTCATGGCATAATTCCGGGTATTTTCCGCTCCCAGACTCTGATACAGTTCATATCGCTCTCTGGATAGTTCTCCGCTTGCAATCGCTGCCTTGATGGCGCAGCCGGGCTCCGTTTCGTGTCGGCAGTTGCTGAATCTGCATCTTGCTTCCAGCTCTGTAATATCCGAAAAAGTAGCGTCAATGCCGTCTTCCGTATTTGCCATTCCCACCTCGCGCATACCCGGGGTGTCAATAATGGCAACGCCGTCCTTTAGCATAATGAGCTGCCTGTGGGTTGTGGTGTGCCGTCCCTTGGAATCATCCTCACGGATGGCCGAGGTTTTCATGGTCTCCTCTCCTGTCAGGGCATTGATGAGGGTGGATTTTCCGGCGCCGGAGGATCCCATAAGGCAGATGGTAGTCCCCGGCTTGGCGTATTCGCGAAGTTCCTCCAACCCGATGCCATAAAGTGCGGAAATAGCGTGAACTCTCACCTGATCCGAAACAGTTTCCACTTCCGTGATAAACCTTCCTACGTTATTGCAAAGATCGGACTTTGTCAGGATCACCACGGGAATGCTGCCTCCCTGCAGGGCAATGCTTGCGTATCTGGCTATGCGGTTATAGTTATAATCATCATTTAATGAGGTGACGATAAAGCAGTAGTCCGCATTGGCCACCATATACTGCATGACCCCTGTTTTGGCCTGATCCGGTCTTTGTAAAAAACTGGTTCGCTCGCACACGGACAGGATGATACTTTCCCCGCTTCGGTTGTAGCGAAATGTCACATAATCTCCTACCACAGGGAGCTTGTCTGCACTTTCCTCATAAAAGCTTCCTTTGAGTCTGGCCGGAATTTCCTGCTCCCAAAACCGGATCTTAAAGCTGTTTTTACTGACTTCGCAGATCCTTCCCAGCTTCTCCACATGAAGCCACTGACAGGAAAGCTTCAGAGGCTTATAGTAGGGAAACTGCTCTGTGTAGGCCAATACCTTTTCCTCATCTTCGCATTCCTCAAATACCGGTGCTTCATAAAAGGCGCCGTGAACCTGCTCAAATTCATCACTCAAAGGATAGGCCATAAAAGCATCGGAATTTCCGAAGGCGGGATGGGTGATGCCAAAGTGATCGCAGGTTACAAATCCGTGTTTGGGATAATACTCCGGCTCCCCGCAGATGACGATACCGGGATAGCCTGCTTCTTTTGCCAAAGGCAGGGTAGCCTCCAACAGCTTTTTGCCGATTCCCATACTAAAACAGGTGGGCTCAACTGCCAGGGGTCCGAAGGTTAGTAACTCATGCTCTTTTCCATTCTCTACCACCTTAGCCTTGGAATAAAAGATGGCACCTACGATCCGCCCATCCAGCTCTGCAACTCTGCTAAGCTTTGGCAAGTACTCCTTTGCACTTCGCAGACAATGTACCAGATAGTGCTCATTGCACCCCGGTCCGTGGAGGTTCCAAAATGCGCGAAGTGTCATGTGTTCTGTTGCATAATAATCTTCTTTTGTTTCTTCTCTGATAATAATCGTATTCAATGTTTTGATCTCCATTTCTTTTTAGGTTTTATAGGTTCTGTTTCCTGTATCGTATGGAGACCTCAAACTTGGGATAAGCGCGTGAAAATGGGTATAAAAATGCCGTGACAAAATTGCCACGGTTAAGAGATGCATATAGATCTTATTTCCTCTTAAAATGCATAAACCGAGGTCATCATACGATATTCACTTACAAGCTCAATATTCATCACACGCATCATATGTACCTCGCTTTCTTTAAGATTTTTTTACAATGCAAAGTCTAGCAGATTCAAACTGAAATGTCAATGCTCCATTTTCGGATCACCTGAAACAGTTCCTCAAAAGAGGCTGCCGTATAGTCGATGTCATATTTTTTCCTAGCCTGTTCAATATCCCCGTCCGGCCTGAACCACACGGAAGTCATGGATGCATTTTGTGCCCCAAGCATATCGGAGGAAAGAGAATCTCCGATGACAAGGCAGGATTCCTTCGGCTCCTTAATGGTTTCCAGCACAAGATCAAAATACTCCATGGATGGCTTATTGACTCCCATATCTTCACTGACAAAAAGATGCTCAATAAACCGATCCATACCCACAGATGCGATCCGGCCCCTGGCGTTTATGGTGGCACCGTTTGTAATGATATAAATTCGGGCATTCTCAATTTCCCTTTTGATCTGCTCCAAAAGCTCCATGGCGCCCTCTAAAACCACGCCGTTTTCCGACATGGTACGGATGAAATCATTGTTGACGATAAGGGGATCCGGGTTCGTTACAACTCCTTCACACTGCTCAAAAATATAAAGGAATCGCTTTGTAAAAAGTTCTGTCCGGGAGATCTTTCCGGCTTCCAGCTCCAGCCAAAGGGATTTGTTATAGGCCTTAAAGAGATGATAGATCTCATCCGAAAAAGATAACCCGTTTTCCCGAAGCACCTTTCCCAGGGCAATATATTCCGACGCATGAAAATCCAAAAGCGTCTGATCCAGATCAAACAATAAATTCTTGTGCATACCCGGTTTTTGCTCCTTTAATAGATCTCGTGCTCCAGATTGCTATAAACCGCAAAGAGCTTTTGGCAGGCTTTTCGATCGATGCAAACCAGGAAATCTTTAAAGGTATCTCTGCCGCCGGACAGCTGATCAAATTTCTCATCTCGGAAACCGATCTTTGCATTATCACTGATGGTGCATCCGTAATAGACCTTTTCAATATTCGCCCATAGAATGGCGTTCAGACACATGGGACAGGGCTCTCCTGTTGTATAGAGCTCACACCCCGAAAGATCGTGGGTCCCCAGAGATTTTTCCGCATCCCGAATGGCACTGATCTCACCATGAGCCGTGGAATCGATGATGGCAAGGACTCTGTTATGACCTCTTCCTACGATCTTTCCGTCCTTTACGATGACGCAGCCAAAGGGGCCGCCATGACCGTTGTAAATACCCTCCAAGGCTTCATCAATAGCTTCTTTCATAAAAGGATTCTCTGCCGGGATTTCTTCCCGCTGATTGTTTTTAAAGATCAGATGATGGAAAAAAGCGATCTTTTTAAAGGGCTCCATCTGAGACACTCTCATATCCAGTTCCAACATGGCCTCCTGCCACTTTTCGTCTGCGTGCTTTTCCTGGTTTTGCTGCAGATCCCAGAAGGTTCTGATGCCATAGGTTTTTTCCACATCCAGCTTGGGTACCCACTCTTCGATCTCTTCGTCCTCGTAATACCTGATCTCTCCAAACTTAGACGCAGTAGAATTCTTTCCGTCCAAAAGTGCATGAGCCTTTTCAAAATCATCCAACAGCACCGCCATCTGCATGATGCGCCCTGCCCTGTTATGCTTTGCAATGGACAGGATGCCGCCGGGTTTTAACACCCTGGTCAATTCCTGCACAACACTCTTTTTATCATCAATATACTCCAGCACGTTGTGGCAAAGCACGATGTCAAAGGCAGCATCTGCAAACTCCGAAAGGGCGCTCACATCTCCCACGATCTGTCTGTATGTATGGTCCCTCCATGCATGCTCCAGCATATCCTCATCAGGCTCGATGGCGATGACCTCATTGTCTTTTGCAAAGTGATCTGCGGTAATCCCCTCGCCGCTTCCGAAATCCAGGATGGTCTTTCCCTGAATTTCACCAAGCTGCTTCCATATGATCTTTTTAAAGAGCCGTTCCCATGCCGGCAGTTCTGTTATATTGTGCATTTTGTAACCCCTTTATATTAAATAAACTGTTGCCTAATGCGTTCTCTCATTTGATGCAACTTCATAGGCAACGTATTCATGGTCGAATTCATAACCCAGTTTTTCCGCCAACCGGACAGAGCCCATATTCTGGGCATCCCAGCTGGGATACAGTCCTTCCTCCAGGCATCTTAGGATGAGGGCCGAACAGACAATCATGGCAAGATTTTTCCTTCGCTCCGATTCTACCGTATCTACCTCAATCTCAATGCCCTCTCGATAACGGGTATAGGAAGAGGCTCCCGATATGATGCTGCCCTCCTTCAGGATCACCATTCCTCTGCCGTCCTTCAGATACTGCTTTTTGCTTTCAAAAGCGGAAACAAAATCTGCTGTAACCGGACTTTTCAGGCACAGATCATAGACCTTGTCATCAATGGATTTCAATTCATATCCTTCCGGAAGCATCTGCAGATTCTTTTTCAAAGCCTCCACATCAAATTGTGTATCCTTCTTTATGGCGTACCGGGTCACTTTCTTTGCATCGGGATAAACCCTTTCGATCAGTTCCTCCCACGCCCTGTTTTGGGGCACCATGATCACAAATCCCGCAGGTTTATTTTGTACCAGTTCTTCATCGGGACTGCCTGCGAAAAATCCAAAGCACCCCACGAATGCAAATGCCGATACCGGATTTTCAGGATCGGTCACATAAACCTTTCCCATGACCTTTTGCAGACAGGATGTGATCAATGTTTCCTTCCACCCAGTAAATAGGGCTTCCGCTTTTGATGTGTCCTTTAGTTCATATACCATCTTACTTTCTCCTGATGATCGTTTTGATTCTCTTCACTCGCTTTACATTGTTTTCTTTGAACAATAATTATACAGTATCAATGAGCAAGCAGTGAATAATACATCCGGCCTTCATACTTACCGTTTATAAAGAAGTAGTCCCTGAGCGTACCTTCGTACTCAAAACCACACTTCTCAATTACCCGTTTGGATTTTATGTTTGACGGTCTGACGCATATCTGAACCTTGTTAAAACCAATTGTATGAAAGCCGTAATCGATGACTGCTTTTGCTGCTTCCGTAGCATATCCTTTTCCCTGATATGCCGTTCCGATACAATATTCGATCTCCCCCCAGCTGTTATTCTTATCCACCAAAAAGTATGCAATCTGTCCGATACATTCGTCGGATTCTTTTTCCATTACGGCCCATCTGTATGTATATCCGGTAGCGTATCCGGTTATATAGTTTTCCAAAAGTCTGCTGACTTCCTCAACGGTTTTATATGCAGGCTCACCGTACATACTCTGTACCGCTTCTATTCCCGCCCAGTTATGCAAAGCCGATTCAGCATCTTTTTGACAAAACGGCCTAAGTATCAGCCTTTCCGTTTCAATCTCCTGTGTACCGCATGCTGCTATTCTTGCAGGGATCTCACTTTTCTTATATTCCCGGATCAGCTTCAGGGTTTCTTCTACGGATAGGCATGTTGCATATCTTCCGGGCCACATGTTTTTGTTATAAAACTCATAGGTTGTCTTTGCGTCCATATAGGGATTGTCCCTTGTGGAATTGCAATACTCCGGAACGATCATTTTAAAACCCTTTTCGAAGCCGCTTTTAATGGTGGCATCAACGCAGTAATCGGTCTGAAGTCCTACCGCAATAACAACCTTAATATTCTTTGATTCAAGGTACTTCGTAAGTCCCGTGGAATCATGAAATGCACTGTTTACATTCTTATCAAAAATCTTTTCTCCTTTTTCGGGTGCAAATCCGTCGTATATTTCAAAATCTGCATCTCCTTTTGAAAAACCGGAGCCCGGTCCATCATCATGACGGATATAGATTACTTCAACGCCACATTCTCTGGATGCCTCAATTAAGGTTTTTATTTTTTCTTCCAACGTCCGGAATCCATACAACCTGTCATCCGTAATTCCTTTTTGGGTATCAATTACAAGTAAAACCATTTTTGTTTTCCTCTTCTATTCAATCATCAGTATTCCAGATAAACGAGTCAGGAAATGTTGACCATTAAAACTACCGTCTCGACAGTCATTATTTAAGGTGGCAAAACCTGCTATATTACTTTAATCGGAACCATCTTATTATTCTCATCCAAAGGGATCACCGCTGATGTCATGCATAATACTGCGCCTTCCCCTATCTCTTCATTTAGTGAAGACAAAACAGAAAAATTTTTCAATGCATTTTTCCCGGGATCAGCACTCATC